>Ga0193752_1000711_pt1 | contig 30361 bp, 23 predicted proteins | sample H1c1metaG_FD_144924 | JGI IMG/M metagenome (GOLD analysis project Ga0193752, IMG submission 144924) | Soil microbial communities from a riparian zone of the East river system, Colorado, United States - H1c1 | ecosystem: Environmental > Terrestrial > Soil > Riparian zone | place: USA: East River... | reverse complement strand
ACGCGAATCGTCAAATCGACGACGGCTGTGAGTGTACGGTGACCTTCAGCACTGACAGTGCAGGTCAGCTGTCAGACGAGCCGCTCGACTCGAATTGTGATGGCGCAGACGGCGACGTCTTACACAGCTACTACGTGGCCAACGACGGCGACGACTCCGGACCCGGTTCCGTCACCCGGCCACTCAAAACGATCGGGCGCGCGCTCGAGCTCGCCTCCGCCTCACGCGACGCTGACAATTCGCGTACAGATGTATTCGTCGCGTCGGGCACCTACGCGGAGAACCTGGCGCTCCCGAACGGCATCGCGTTGCACGGTGGTTACCGGCGTGACTTCCTGGCGCTCGACCCCGATGCGTTCGAGACGCGCGTCGTCGCGACGGCCTACGAGCCGGCGTTTGGTGCGGCCCTCCGGATCGGAGCCGCCGGTTTGCGCGAGACGCTCGCCGAGGGGCTGCATCTGCAAGGCTTCGACGGAACCGGTGACGCGGCGCCCGCAGTCGGGCTGTTCGTGCCCGATGCCTATCCCGCGCTCACGTTGAGAACTCTGACGGTGCAGAGTGGTCGGCCCACCCCGGGCGGTTCGGGGAGTCGCGGTGCGGCCGGCGGTGCTCCGATCGTCGCAGCTACGAGCGGCGAACTCCCGCGCGCGGCGTTCGAAAATCCGCAGCACCGGTGCGTCGAGGGTGTGGCGAACGCGGTCGCGGGAGGTGCCGCGGGACAGAACACGTGTGCAGGGCAGGCAGTGGCAGGCGGTGCGGGCGGTGCGACTCGGTGTCCGGTCGAAGAACAACGCGCGGCCGACGGCGGAAACGGATCCGGAACAGGCGCGGGGCCAGGCGGCACCGGCGGTACGGATCTCACGGGTCCGACCTCGGGTGGATCGTCGACTTGCCCGCAGGCGGTCTGTTGCGGACTCGCAGATTTCGACGTGCCCTCGCTGTACATCCAAGCCGCGCCGGGCACCGATGGCGTTTCCGGCTTCGCCGGTGCGCCGGGCAACGCGTGCAACGATGCGCTGGGTGTGTTCGGTGTGAGCATGGCGAGCGATGCGAGTGGTGCGAGCATCAGCAGCGCGCGTTGGGCGCCCGGCACGGCCGCGGCTGGGAGCGGCGGAACACCCGGAGGCGGTGCGGGCGGAGGCGGTGCGGGCGGCGGAGTTCAGATGGATTTCACCGCGGGCAGCTGTGAATTCCCGGATGGCCTCGGCGGAGGTGGTGGCGGTGGTGGCGCGGGTGGCTGCGGCGGTGACGGCGGTCAACCCGGTCAATCCGGAGGCGCTGCCGTCGGCGTGCTCATCTTTGCGCGTTCCGCCGCGGAGTTGCCGCGCCTCTCACAGCTGCAGATCGTGACCGACTCCGGTGCTTCGGGCGGCGACGGCGGCGCGGGTGGTGATGGAAGTCCGGGTGGAGCTGGCGGTGTTGGAGGGCAAGTCGCGCGCGAGCTGCTCTCGACGCCGACACTCGCGGGCGCAGCTCCGGGGGAGTCGGGTGGCAATGGTGGGACTGGTGGTCCGGGTGGCGCAGCTGGTGGCGGCTGCGGCGGATCGAGCGTTGGAATTTGGTTGAGCGGCGTTCCGAGCGAGGTTCCGTTGATCGCGGCTTTGCGAGCGAGCAACACGTTTGCACTCGGGCTCGGTGGTCAGCCTGGTCGCGGAGGCGGGGGTGCTCGGCCCGCGCCGAACGGTGCGGAAGGGATGGTGGTCGATGTGCTCGCGCGTTGACCGACGCTTCGCCGGCGTAGCGCTGCTACTCGCGCTGTGCGCGAGCGCTTGCTTCGAGTCGCATCCGTGCGGGCGCGAGCGCTGCGATGGAATCGACAACGACTGTGATGGCGTGACCGACGAGAACTTCACAGATGACGCGGGCGTGTTCGCCGACACTGAGAACTGCGGCGGTTGTGGCTTGCGTTGCTCCGAGGTGTTCCCGACCGCGCTCGGCACCGAATGCGTCGTCGAGGACGGCGAAGCTTCGTGCCGGATCACGGAGTGTCCGGAAGGCGAAGTGCGCGCGGGAAGCGGCGCGTGTGTGATGAGTGTGCCGGTCGCGTGTTTGCCGTGCTCGGAGGACGACGAGTGTGAGGTGCGCTCGCCCGACGCGCGCTGTTTGGAAGACACGACGGGCAGCAAGCACTGCGCGCCGCGCTGCACTGACGATCTGGCGTGTCCGCAAGGCTTCGAGTGTCGGGCTGCGGCCGACTCGAACGAGCGGTCGTGTGTACCCGAGAGTGGCGCGTGCCTGTGCGACGCGAGCATGGAAGGTGCGGAGTTCGCGTGCGAGCTGCGCGCGCCCGAACCGAATCCGTCGTTTGCGTGTGCGGGTCTGCAAGTTTGCTCGGCTGGGACGCTCGGCAGCTGCGAGCCCGCACTCGAGGAAGCGTGCAACGCAGAAGACGACGACTGCGATGGCAAGATCGACGAGGACTTCGTCGACGCGGCTGGCTTGTACGCCACGGCACAGCACTGCGGAGCGTGCGGTGCTGCCTGCGCTGCACCGGGTGAACACATCGTCGCCGAGTGTCAGGTCCAAAATGGTGCGGCCGAGTGCCTGCGCGAGTGCGAGCCAGGCTTCGTCGACCGCGATGGCTTCGCAGCCAACGGCTGCGAGTGCGAGCTGCTCGATGCGTCGAAGCCTCGCGCCGGTGTGGACGCCGATTGTGATGGCCAGATCGATCCGAGCGGACCGCTCGTGTTCGTTTCGCCGGCTGGCGATGATGCGCAACCCGGAACCGAGCCGGATGCGCCGGTGCGGACGCTCGCGCGAGGTTTGTCGCTCGGAGCGATGCTCGGACGCGACGTGCTCGTCGCGCGCGGCGTGTATTCGGGTCCGCTGTCGATCCCGAGCGGCATCGCGATCCGCGGTGGCTACAGCCCCGACTTCACGCGGCAGGATTCGACGTTGTATCCCGTGGTGATCGAAGGCGCCGAGTCGCTGCAAGGTGCGCCGGTGCTCGTGTGCGAGAACGTGGATCAATCGACGCGCCTCGAAGACGTGACGATCGAAGCCGCGCCGGTCATGAGTCCCGGCCAAGGCAGCACGGCGTTGTTTCTCGATGGCTGCGGTCCTGGCTTCGTGCTCGAGCGCGTCACGATCCTCGCCGCGCGCGCGGCGGCCGGGCGTGCCGGTGAAGACGCGAGCGCGCTCTTGCCAGCGCTCGGCTTCACGAGTCTCTCCGAGCTCGATGGTGTGTCGGGCGGCATCGGCGCCGCCGGCGGGGATGCCGCTGCGAGCTGCAATGCCGGCGGTGGGCTCGCCGGAAATAAAACCTGTCCGAGCGGCGATGTCGGCGGCGGGCGCGGTGGGGACGGGCGGTGTGCTCAGCTCACGTGCGCGAACGCGAGCGCGATTCGTTGCGGCAACGCGGGCTGTACGGATTTCACGACCGCAGGCAGTTGCGACATCGAGAGCGCGCGTGCAGCCGCGATCGCAAACCCGTCGGCTTCGAATGGGCGAGGCGGTGTGCCGGGCCAGGCTGGCGTCCCGACGTACGATGCACCGACGAACCACGGCGCATGTTCGTTCTGCGACGACAATCCGAGTCTGCCGCGCTTCGGAGACGACGGCGGCGATGGCGCGCGCGGCGCGGACGGCTCGGGTGGCCCGGGTTGCGCGAGCGGAATGTCGATCGACGCGCAAGGTCGCATGACTGCAGCTAATGGCGGCAGTGGCAGCGGCGGTTCGGATGGATCAGGGGGCGGTGGTGGAAGCGCGGGCGCGGGGCTGGCCCGGATCGGCAACACGTCGGGCGACTGCAGCTCTCGGCCAGGAGGGGCGGGCGGTGGTGGAGGTAGCGCCGGCTGCGGTGCACCCGCAGGCACCGGTGGTGGGGGCGGTGGCGGATCACTCGGTGTGTTGATCCGATTGCGCTCCGATCAAACGAGTGGCCCGCAGCTGCTTTCGGTTCGCATCGTGACTGCGAGCAGCGGTGCCGGCGGCGATGGAGGTAGTGGCGCTGCAGGCGGCACGCCGGGTGCGGGCGGGCTCGGTGGCGTGAGCGAGTTTTGGTGCGCGCGTTCGGGCGGACGCGGTGGTGACGGTGGGCCCGGTGGCGCTGGCGGCGGCGGTGGTGGCGGTTGCGGTGGACCGAGCGTGGGCGTGTACGTCGCAGCCGATGGCGGCGTCGATCCGAGCTACGTCACGGCCCTTCGCGCGGGTTTGCAAGTCGAGCCGGCGGGTGCAGCTGGCGGCGGCGGGCGAGCAGGGTTTTCGCCGGGTCAGTCCGGCGGTGACGGCGTCGATGGGCCGTCCGGCGACTTGCTCGTTCAATGAAGCCTGGCGCCACGTGCGTACAAGCGCGCCACGTGCGTACAAGCGGCCCACGCGCGACACGTGCGACAAATATTGGTGGACTTACGGGGTTCAGCCTGCGGGCGGCTCAACCGGACTCCCGGATCGTCCGATACCCCACGGTAGTGGTGACATCTGCCGTGAATCTTGCGTTCGAGTGGCTCCCCGAAGAGCGCGTCATCGTGCTGTACCAGGGACTGCACGAGGCTCTCGACTCAGAGTGGGACGGCTACCTCGAGTCGCTCACTAGGTTTCACGGCACCCACCCCGGTGGCATCCTCGTCTACACCGAAGGTGGCAGGCCGACGCGCGACCAACAGCAGCGGCTGATGAACGTACCGCCGCTGGGTTGGCCGATCGCCGTCGTCTCGCCTTCGACTGCAGTGCGTTTCGTCGTCTCGGTGTTTGCGCTCGAGCTGCCGGCGATTCAGTTGTTCGCGCCCGAACAGATGGAGCAAGCGTTCGCGTTTCTCGGCTGCGGTCCGGACGTGATCCCTGCCATTCGTGCTGCGATCGATCGCTGCAAGCTCGTGCTCGCGCCGGCCGAACAGAGCGCAGATGTTCCGAATCGACTACGCGGCGGCACCGGTCCTGTCCGCACCGGGACGGGTCCTCTCCCCACCGTCACGCGCCTCAATCGAACCGATCGGTCGATCTCGCCAGGCCGCCGCAACGGCAACTCGTAGCTCACCAGCCGAGCTTCGCCTTGAGCTGCGTTTCGAAGAGCCCGGCCATGCGCGCGTGATCAGCGGCGTTCGGGTGCCAATCGCAGCCGGTCGGCGTCTCGCCGTTTGCCCCGAGTGGTTGGATTCCCAGATCGAACATCACGACCTTGGTGTCGCCGGCTGCGGCGCGCGTAGCTACTACCGCTTGCAAGCGCGTCTTCACTTGCGTCAGCGCGGGGTCCGAGAGCATCGAACCGATCGTCACGAAGATGAATGCGTTCGGATACTCCGTTCGCACGGTTTCGAGGAAGTCTACGTAGGCGTCTTCGTACGGCTTACCGGGATCGCCTTTGGCCCAATCATTCGTGCCGAGATTGATGACCACTGCTGAAGCTTTGGGTTCGAAGGCGAATGCGGGTTCCGCTGCAGTTCCGAGCTCGTGATCGTACAGCGCAGCCAACACTCCGCTCGTGTCGCCGCTTCCGTCGCGATACATGCCCCAACCCGATCGCGCGATCGTGCTGACTTCGGCGTTGAGCTTGCGTCCCGCGACGCTCGCGTACGTCTGAAACCAACTCGAGTTTGCTGCACTCCAATGGCAGGCGGGATTCGCAGCCCAGTTCGGTGCGGGATGCGGCTCGCTGCCGAGGTTGCCGTAACCCGCGCTGATCGAATCGCCGACCACTTCGATCAACCGACCGGAGCTCGCCGGCGGCGCTTTCAACGTGCCGCTGGTGAACCCCAAAAACGTGCTCACGCCGTACATGCCCTCCGTGTCGCGATACAGCTCGACGAGGTGATCGCCGTCGGTGAGGTTCGAGCCGAGTGCGATCGTTTTGTCGCCACCGGACTTCACTTCGAACCGCGTCGCCAGCTTGCCGTCGATCACGGGTTGGAAGAACACAGTGTCTGTGCCCTCCGTGCGAAGCTTCACTGCGACCGACTTGCCTTGGACGTTTGCAACCAAGCCTGCGCCCTGCCACGCGAACTTCACTGCGTTCGGATCGGTCGCATCGACGCGGCCGACCCAGCGGACGCCCGGTGTTCCGGCAGTGCCGGCGCCACCCGCCGTACCGCCTGTGCCGCTGGTGGCTGCCATGCCAGCGGCGCCGCTCATGCCAGCGGTACCGCCCACGCCACCTGTGCCGCCTGCGCCCGCGCTTGCGCGACCCGCAGCGCCGCCGCCGTCACCAGCTGCGTTCACGCCTGCGCCGCCGGAAGCACCGCCGCTACCGCCCGCGAGCATGCCGGCGCTGCCCGCCATTCCACCGCTCGAGCCTGCGGCGGGCGCACCGGCGGTCGCCGCGTCCATGTCGCCGCCAGCGTCGTCGCTACACGCTACGAGCACGCAAGCCAGAGCCAGGAAGCTCTGAAACCGCAAGCGGCGGCCGGCCGCGCGCAGGTTTGAACTCGCGGTCCCGTTCATGCTTCGACCTCCGGCACCCTCATCCGTGCCGCGGCGACGAATATTCGTCTCAGAATTCGCCGTGCTGCGGCAAGCTGGATGCAGTCTTTGCTGAGTCCGCCGCGAGAAGGTCGAGCCATGCTCGCGCATCGGCGCGCATCCGAGGCGTCTCGGCGTGCTCGCTCAACCATGCGAGTGTTGGCTCGATGTTCGGCGCGTGCCGTGCAGCCGCGCGCAGTGCTTGAAAGCGCGCGCACACGGCATCGGTTTGCTGGACGCAAATCGCCGCGAGCATGGCGCGCGTTGCGGGCTTCGCGTCTTCACCGCGCGAGCTGATCGCTAGTTCTAGTAGCTCGCGCGCGCGAGCGAGATCGAGCGTGCCCATTCCGGGCGCCAGAATGAACCGCAGCACGCTCGGGTCGCCTTCGGCCAGCGCGTCGCGCATCCGCAGGTATGCCGAATCGATCCGTCCTGCTGCGACGTCGGCCGCGATGCGCGCGCGCCGGTGGGGAACCAAGTACACGGGCGAGGCCGAGCGATCGAGTAGCGCCGTGACCTGCGCCGCGTTTACCTCGGTCCCGAGCAGTAGGCGCTCGGCGCGCAAGAGATCGAGAAACGGTGCAGCTCCGAGCTTCGCAAGGCGCGCGATGCTGCGATCGAGCGGCGCGAGCTCGGCTGGTGGCTTCGGGCGAACGAACTCGGGACCGCAAGGTTCGACGCCTTCGAGCGTCGCATCGCGCTCCGGCGGCACGAACGTGGTGTACATGCCTTCGATCACGACCGCGTGCCAGCGCTTTGCGAGCAGGTCGCAGACGCCGTGCGCGCGTTCCACGACTGCAGCTTGAACAGCGTAGCGACGAATCGCGAGGTCGAGCGCAGCCTCGTTGGTGAACACTTCGCGTTCGAGTGCGTAGTCGGCGTCATCGAAGTAGAGCGGCGTGCGTCCGTCGACGAACGTGCGCAGCTTGCCGTGCGACCAGAAGCCGAGGGCAGGGCCCGCCCCAAACGCGGAGAGCACGCGAGACCCTGCGGGTAAGCGCGTGAGGTACGCCGCTGCCAGCTGCGGGTACGCCGCGGACTCCAGGCCGACGCCGCGACGTCCGCCGGGGCCGCTCGCCGCAAACGCACTCTGCGCCAGCAACACCGCAATCGCACACGGGGCAGCGATCGCGAGCGGGCGCAAGACGCGCGGCTGCACCACACGCGCCGCCCACTCCACTAGGTTTCGAGCTCCCGTGAGCGCGAGTGGCGCACACAGGATCGCGTCTTCGGCGATGAATCGATTTGCGCGCGAGAGCACGCAGTGCCCGAGCACCGCGAGCGCAATCGGAGCCCACTGCCAGCGTCTGTTGCGAGTCAGCCCGGCGAGCGAGAGTAGCCACAATATCGCGAGCGCTTTGCCTTGCGGTCCGGTGAGTGCGGTGAGCTCCGACCACGTCGGTGGTCGCATCTCGGCGATGAAGCGGACGGCGTCACCGTAGCCGTGGCCCGCGACATACGCTGCGACACCCGTGCCCGCGGCGCTGCTGAAAAGTGCGAGTAGCGTGGCCGCAAACACGAGCAGATCGATCCGACGCTCCCGGATCGACGACGTGCGTGCGAACCATGCTTCGACCTGAGAGATGCCGAGCACGATCGCGACGAGCACTGGCGCGAGTACGAAGCTGCCGTGCAGTTGTGCCCAGACGACGGCGAGTCCGACGAGCGCCACGCCTGACTTCGCGCGCGCGCTGCCTGTGCGAGATACATGCGACTGCAATGCGAGCAAAAATCCGGGGAGCACTGCGAGCGCGAGCGTCTGCGGCCGAAGCTCGAAGCGAACTGCGACGCAGATCAGGCTGGCAGCGGTCACGACGCTCCAAGCGACGAACCCGCCAGGGTCACTCCACGCGTAGAGCCAGCGCGCGATCAAAAACGCCGCGACGAGCGCGGCGATGAGGTTGAAGATCGAAAGCCCGGCCCAACCGGCTGCGGAGTAGATCGCGTACGCCGCAATGTCCCAAAGCCACGCCGGCACTGTGCACTCCGGCTCGAACTCGGGAAACGCGTGGGGCTCGGGTACGACGCGCGCGTGATGCTCGAGCACTGCCCGGCCGAGCTCCAAGTGGAAGAAGACGTCGGCTTCTCGCGTCGGGTGCAGCGCGGTCACGCCCGCAGCTATCAGCAGCAGGACGGCCCAGAGCCTGTAGGGGAGCGCCATACGTGTGGACGCGCGCGATCCGCGCAGACGAGGATATCGCAAGCGCCGCGACCGAGATACGTCGCGTCGCGTCAGGTGTCGGAGCACCAGCTCAGAACACGCCGATGAGTCCGAGCTGAAGCTGCTCCGAAGTTGCAGTCGCGATCGGAAGCAACTGCAGACCCGAATGCTCCGCCGAGTCGTTCGAAAACCCGTAGTGGATCGCAGCTGGAAGTACGTAGCCCGTCAGTGCGCCGATGCCCCAGCCGATCACCACGTCCGAAAACCAGTGCATGTCGGCGACGAGGCGCGATACGCCGGTGGTGATAGACACGCCGACCATGATGACGCACGGCGCGACGTCTGCGGCGCCACCGCCGAAGATCGGCAAGCGTTGATGGGTGAGGCACGTGAGCCCGGCGCTCGCCATCGTTGCAGCGGCGTGCCCACTATAGAAGCTCTTGGCTTCGTAGCCTTTGCTGCAGTGATTGACGAGCGGGCGACCTTGGGCGTCGAGAACGGTTCCGTTCGGCTGGCAATCGGCCACGAACGGTCGGCCGCGGCCGACCGAATGTTCACTGGTGAGTGAGAGCAAACCCGCGACTGCTGCGGACTGCAGATCGATCAGCAGGATCTGCAACGCGATGTCGGGTTCCTGGTGCACGGCCAGCGTGACGCCGACGTCGACCACGATCGGGAGCACCGAGCCGACCATGAACAGCATGTCGCCGATACTTCGCGCGGTCCTTTGAACGTCGTACGATTTGCCCACGAGCGCAGTGCGGACCCTGCCGTCGAAGAAGATCCCACCGGTCCAGCGCGGATACTCCGGCGGCGGCCACGCGAGCTCGATTGCGATGAGCGCGCCGCCCATTGGGATCAGGCTCAAGCCTTCGAGTAAGCCGACCTTCCGCCACTTTGGATTCCACTCGAGCGCGCTTGCAGGACTCGCGGTTGCGTACAGTAAGCTGAGCACTGTCGCGACGAGCAAGCAGAAGCGACTGCAACTGCGGTTTGGTGCACACCACATCGAAGAACTCCACGTTTGGCCATATCTACACGATCTCACTGCGGCTGTGGATTGGACCAAGGGATCATCGCGGGGCCTCGAGGCGAGCCGTTCGGAACGATGTTTCAGCCGTGCTCCCCGCGCTACCGCACCGAGCTCAGGTTTCCGGCGCCAGCACTCGCTCGAACAACTTGTTTCCCGGTACGTCACGGAGCGCGACCGTCAGAGTTTTGTCGCGACCACCGACATTGATCTCGCCAAAGAACTGATAATCGGAGAGCGGAGAGTAGTTCATGCGCGGCGGCGTCTTCTGATAGACGACCTGCAAACCGAACGTCGGGTCGGGTTCGTTTGGACCGAACACGCCGGCGTTCAAGGGACCCGACACGAACTCCCAGAACGGCGCGAAGTCCGTGAAGCTGGCGTGCGCAGGGTCGTAGTAGTGCGCGGCCGTGTAGTGCACGTCGGCAGTGACCCACACCACGTTCCGGATTTTCTCGCGCTTGATGAAGCGCAGAAGCTCGGCCAGCTCGAGCTCGCGCCCGCGCGCGGGACCGGCACCGTTCGAGATGCCGTCGAAGCGCAGGCGATTTTCGCGATCGCGATCGTCCGGCACGATCAGCCCGAGCGGCATGTCGGCTGCGATCAGCTTCCAGGTCGCGTCCGAAGTCTTGAGGCTGTGTTTGAGCCATTGCAGCTGCGAGCGGCCGAGGAAGTCGGTGTCCGGGCCTTTAGCTGCTTGCAGGTTGTGCGTGTTGGGTCCGCGGTAGGCGCGCATGTCGAGCGTGAACACGTCCAAGAGCGGCCCGTACGGAACGCGGCGGTAGACGCGACCGGCATTCACGCCGGCGAAGAGCTTCGTCGGCGCGTACTCGAGAAACGCGCGGCGCGCTCGGGCGGAGAGCAGCGCGATGTTCTTCTCGACGTACGCAGGCGTTGTCGAGAGGTCTTTCGAGCTCGACCAGTTGTTGCAGACCTCGTGATCGTCCCAGAGCCAGAGCTGCGGTACTTCTGCGTTGAAGCGCTTCACGTTGTCGTCGAGCAAGTTGTAGCGAAAGTTCCCGCGAAACTCGTGCAGCGTCTCGGCGACTTTGCTCTTCTCCGGCGTCACGACGTTGCGCCAGCGCTTGCCGTCCTCGACGACCACCTCGTGCGGAAGCGGGCCGTCGGCGTAGATCGTGTCGCCGCAATGAATGAACAGATCCGGGCGCCGAGCTCGCATCGACTCGTACGCGCGCATGCCGCCGATGTCCGGATTGATGCCGTAGCCTTGGCCCGCCGTGTCGCCCGACCACACGACGCGCACGTTGTCGCGCCGCTGGGGTGCTGCTCGAAAGCTCCCGAGGACGGGCTCGCTCTGCACGCGCGAGCTCTCGAGGCTTTCGAAGGCGACGCGCAGAAAGATCTCTCGGTCGGCCGGTAAGTCGCACAGCTCCAAGCGTGCGGTGAAGTCGTGCGATGGTACTGCGAGCTCACCCTGCACGCGACGCGGGGCGGTAAACCCAGGCGAGGTGTCCCACTCGACCTGCAGGCGACTCGGGCGATCTGTTCTCGCCCACACGAGCGCGCGATCCGCGACGACGTCGCCGATCGAGATCCCGTGTGTCAGTTGGGGTCGATCGCGAACGGACCAGGTCGTCGCGCGCGCGCTGCTGAGCCCACATGCCGAGGCTGCGACGAGCGCACCACCGCGAACCAGAAACGTGCGTCGATGCGATCGAGGTCCGAGAGTCAAAGCCGCGTCCCGTGAACACTGCGCTGTATCAAATCGCGCAGCTTAGAGACACCGGTTTAGTACACAGCTAGCTCGAGAAGGCTCGAACTAAACCTGGTTCAAAGCCCTTCGAGTGGGTCGTCACTCGACTCGTCGTCCACGTCTGCTGCCGACTTTTGCGGAGCCGGCGCAGCCGCGGGCGCGGCCTTGGTCTTTTCGGCGCGCTTCGATTTGCTCGAGTCGGCACCGTACGTCTCGGCTTCGAGGGCTGCCGTCGCCGCCGCTGCAGCCGATCGTTCCACCTTCTCGTCCGCTTTTTCATCGTCGGCGTCGCTGCTGCCACGTGAATCGGATCGTTCAGCACGGGCCGCCGCACGTGCTTCCGCACGCTCGGCCGACTTCGCATGCCGCTCGGCAGCCTTCTCGGCGCGCTCTGCCGAACGCGCTTCATGCTCCTGCGCGCGCACTTCCTTGGCAGCGGCGAGATTCGCTTGGCGCTCCGCGGACTTCTCAGCGCGCTCCGCGGCAGCTTGTTCCTTGCGCGCGATTCGCGCTTCCTTGCGTGCCAGTGCCTTCGCCGCACGCTCTTCGCGGGACGCGCTCACGTCATCGGCATCGTCCGCGTCGTCTGAGGAGTCGTCTGGGATCGCGATCGTGCGAGGCGTCTTTGGCGCGGGCGATGTGGCCGGCGGTTGCGGTTCGGAGGAAGGCTTCGTCGGCTGCGCAGCCGCTGAGAGCTGCTGCTCCAAGTCGGCGCGCTTGCGCTCGAAGTCCGCGCGCATGCTCGCGAGGGCCGCGGTGTGCTCTTGCACTTGTTTTGCGTTTACTTGCTCGGCCGTCGCGAGCTCGCCGCGCAGCGGTGCAACTCCGATCATGTACCAACCGATCGTAGCTACCAGCAAGACTCCGGCTGCCGCCCAACCGATCCAGCCGTTCGAACCACCCGAACGCGAGAGCGCGAGCTCGTCGTCATCGAGCGCGAGCCGCGGGCCGCTCAGGACGACCGGTGGGATCGAGCCCGACGCCATCAGCTGCCGCTCGGCATGTTCGGCTCGCTCTTCACTCAGGCGCGCGCGCTCGAGCAGCTCGACCACCTGCAGACTCGTGTCGGCATGGGAAGCTTGCCCGCCCAAGACCCTCGCGCCGTTCGCGCGACATGCGACTGCAATCGCCGGTGCACCGGCTGCTGCGAGCGCCAGCACGAACAACATGAGGAACGAGTCGCTCCCGAAGCTCGCTTGCGCGTCGGTGTTGAACGCATAGCCGATGCTGAGCAACGTGAGCGGCAACAGGCTCGCGGCGGTGCCGATCAGGTTCGACACGCGCGAAGTCGACTCGAACAACACACCGCTGCTCACGAACAAGAGCGCGCTGATCGCGACGAACGCCGAAGTCGGAACGGGAAGGGGAAGTGGCGTGTGCAGGCGCGCGATCGCCAGCATGCACGCGCACACCCAGACCGGCGTGATGCACAAATACGGTGCGGTGCGCACGCCGCGAATGAACACTGCGAGCGTGGTCGCCGAGAGCGCGACTCCGCCGACGATCATCGCTGCCGCTGCGAGCGCCGACGACGTCGTGCCGCCGCTGGCTGGGGCCGAGAAGTACGCGCGGAGCGACTGCAAGATCCCGGGTTGCAGGGCGAGCAACGCATCCACGCCCGCGACGACGATGAACAGGCTGATCAATACGATCGGCAAGTTCCGCAGCGGCTCCATGTACAGAGGCATCGGCCTCGCTCGCTCGGTCTCCATACGAACTCCTCCTGTGATGACTACGGCAGGGCCGCTGCTCACTCTTCGAGCATCTCGGCGCGCGTGACGATTTCGTCGGCGGCAACCGTGACCTGGAACTTCTTCGACATGCCGAGCTGCGGGTTCACGAGCTCGATCTGATGTTTGCCCGCGCGTAAACGCAGACCCATTTGCGGCGTATTACCAACCAGCTTGCCGTCGACGAATACTTGCGACCACGGGCGGCTGTTGAGCCGCAGGATTCCGATGCCGCTCGTAGCCGCTGCCGCTGCCGGTGCAGCGTCGTCGGCCGTCTCCGCTTTTTCGCTCTTCGTGCTGCGAGCTGCCGGTTCGGTGTCGAACACTTCGCGCGTACGCGTTGCGCGTGGTGCGGACGCTGCGATGTCGCTGCTGTCATCTTGCGTCGCGCGCGATCTCGAGCGCGTGGACTTCGAGCGGCGCTCGTTCGCTGCCGGTGCGGCCGCGGTGGGAGCCGGCTCGACCGGCGCAGGCTCGGGCGTGATCGCCGGAGCGGTTTGCGCGGGCGCGACCTCTGCCGTGGGCGCAGGCGTCGGTGCGGGTGCGGGGCCTGACAACAACACGCGCCCCATCAATACGGCGCCGAACAACGCGATGCCAGGAATCACACTCCGCAGCGCGAGCCGCTTGATCTCGGATTGTGCAGCCGGCTGCTCGAGCTCGAAATCATCGACTTCGTACGTCGCGTGCACGCCGCCGAGCTCGGGCATTGCAGCTGCTGGCGGCAGCATTGCGGCCTCGCCATACGCTTCGTGCGCGGTGGGAGGTGGGAAGTTGCGGTAGGTCGGCCCGTCGACGCGTTGATGCGCGACGCGGCGAACGTGCTGTGCTTGCGGCGGCGCGGCGACCAGGTGCTGTTGCGGCTGCACGTAGCCCGGAAGATTCGTGCGCGCGAGCGCTTGGGCATCTTCCCAGGCCTGCGTCCACGCGCGCTCGTTGCCGGTCGCGGGTTGCGGCGGCGGCGGAGGGATCATGCCGGGCGGAGCCGACGCAGGACGCGAAGCCGCGGGAACGGGAACCGGTGCCTGCTGCAACGTGGGTGATCGCGGCACGAGTCGCGGCGGCGCGGCCTGAGGCGTAGCGACTGGTTCGAACGAGCCCGTCGCCATGCGGCGCGGCGGCGCGGCCTGAGGCGCAGCGACTGGCTCGAACGAGCCCGTCGCCATGCGGCGCGGCGGCGCGGCCTGAGGCGCAGCGACTGGCTCGAACGAGCCCGTCGCCATGCGGCGTGCCGGCACTGGCTTGAGTGTAGGTGTCGGCTTCGCGCTGGCCGCGCTCGCGGGCACTGGCTTGAGTGTGGGCGCCGGCTTCAGAACGGGAACGGGCCGCGCTGGGGCCGCGCGCAACACGGGCGGTTGCGTCTGCGGACGAAGGGTGGGCCGCTGGATCGTGCGAGGAGCGACGGGCGAGGTCGACCGCAGTTTCGTGGTGTTCGCCGTGTTCGCCGGCGTTGCGCTGGCGTTCCGCGGCCGGGCCGCGGGTGGATTCGTCAGCGGCTTGAGACTTTCGAGCGCACCGGCCGTTGCGGGATCCGCCGGCTCAGCCTCGACGTACATATCTTCCGGGCGGACTGCGCGTTGCCGAACTGCGGACTGCGGCCGCGCCGCGCTGCGCGTGCTTGCCGCGGTCGGCTGCGGAGCCTGCGCTTGCGGGGCGGCTTGGAGCAGCACTCGCGCGTGCGACGGGTTGTAGGCATTTGTCGTCGACTCGTCTTCGTCCCAGTCCATCTCGAGATCGGTCGCGGAATCCAGGGTGCGCGCCAAGTCGTGCGACGACAGCTTCCGCGTCGCTTCGTCTGGATCGTCCCAAATCGCAGACTCATCTCGCTCAGGCTCGGGGTGGGTCGACGGTCCACTGCTGGGACTCGGAATGCCGATTTCAGCAGGCACCCAGGTCGAAGTGGTGTGGTCGTCGAAAGACCATGATCCAGTGCGAGGCTGCATCAACCGAACCTCCTAACGCGACGCTCGACGCTGACACGCGGACGGGCGTCCCGATTAGACAACTAAAGCGAGGAACGCGTGTACCCTGCAACGTCACCTATAACTGTGCGCATGGCAAGCACACGACACAGCTTGTCGCTACGGTTTTAGCGACGTTGCGCTCGCATGCGCGATGCGAACTTGGCGCAGAGTTGACGCCGCGCCGGCTTCGCTCGTGTGGCACGGAGAGCGGCGACGTTCAGTCTCTGGATAGTGTAAAGAGCTCCTGTCATGCGGATAGTACTCGTGCTCGGTGCAGTGCTCCTGGTTGCGGCTGGTTTGTGGTGGGCTGCTGCTAGCAGCGGCGACCCATCTGGTGGCGCTCCCGAACCCGTAACATCCGAAACAGCGCCCGCTGCGCCGGCAGCGCAGCCTTCTGCAACAGCGGAACCGGCACCGCCGAGCAAAGCCTCGCCTTCTCCCCAGCCGCCGCCGACCGCTGCACCAGTCCCAACTTCGGAGCCAGCGCAGCCGCCGGCTGCAGAACCCGCGCCGGCGGTCGAGTCGGTGCCACCGCCCGCGGCTCAAGGGCCCGTCGACAAACTGAAGGAGCGCTTCGCGAGCGAGCCGCGAGATTCCGGCGCGAACGCAGTCGAGTCGCGCATTCAAGCCGCCTTTCGCGATCCGGCGATTCCAGCCGGCGTCCTCGGCTCGGTCCTCTGCCACAAGACAGTCTGCAAGCTCGAGATCCGCTGGACCGAGGATCACAACACGCCGTACATGCTCGGCCTATCGCACCTGCTCCCGGACATGGCGACCGACCTCGCAATCTCGCCGGCGGGATCCCGAGACCCGGCCGGTGTCATCCCTCTCGAAGTCTACTGGGGCCGTAAACCCGACCCGACCCCCTAAAGCCGGCCTAGCGGTCAGTTCCAGAATACGCCGATTGCAGAGGACACGGACTGCGTCCGGTCCGGCCATTGAGGCATAGGGAGCGGAGGGATATACGCGGTCGATGCAGTACAGGGGTTCTCGGCTGGCCGGCTTCACGCTGGCATGTCTAGTCTTGGCGGCGGTTCCGCAGGCTAGCGCGCAGTCGATCGGCCACGTGCTCGAGCTCGGCTACACCCCCGCGCCGCGCGCCCAGGTGGCGATCTGGATCGAAGACGCAAGCGGCGCTTACCTCGCGACGGTCGCGCTCACCGAAGCGGTTGCGTATCGCGGCTTGGGCAATCGCCCGGGTGCATCCCAGATGAACAGCGGCTACCGCTGGCCGTACGGACGGCGCGAAGGTGGCGCTGCCGATCTGGCGCATCGCAGAGCGGCGGCGCCGGGCGCAAAACTTTTCCCGCGGATCGTTTTTCAAGATCGTCCGGAAGGTTACGCATCGCGCGTGGCGAGCGATCAATCGCCGGACGAGTACAACTGCCTGCAGTTCGACATGCGGCGATCGACCCGGGACCAGCTCGACGCCGTCAGCTGCGCGACGAAATTCAGCAGCGACAAAGGCCGCTACATGACGGCGATGGAAGCCCAGGTCGGTTACAGCGAACCGTGGGACGACGGCACCGGTACTGCTTCGTTCCGGACGCTGCCTTCCACCTCCGTGTATCCGCCTCGGATGGACGTGACGCGGTGCGTGGATACCGGTTGCTTCGACAGTGCGGACGTGGGGAACTTCGCTCGCGATGCGCGGGCGGTGATGCCCGAGATCGACGCGGTTACGCGCGCGACTGCGCCCGGTGGCCTGCCACAGCGACTGTTGTTCGACGTGCCCGCGACGTGGGCACCCGGCGAGTACGTCGCGTACATCGAAGTGAACGTCGAGGGCGACTACAACGAGCACTGGAACGACGCGGTGTATCCGACGCCCCAGTTGCCGGAAGAGAGTTGGGACTCGTACGCGATGTTGTACGGCTACCCGTACCGCGGCCAACCTTCAGTGATCTACGCCGCGCCGTTCATGCTCGGCGAATCCGCGCAGGTCAGCTTCAGCACCGCGACGCCGGCCGGACGCTCGTCGTGGGCGCACTGGAGCGTGACGTACGGGGGCGTCGAGCCCGTCAGCATGGCGGCCGATGATCCAGTCGGTATGGCGGACATCAACGGCAGTGGTGCCGACCGGCTGCAGCGAGATGCTTCGGGCCAGCGCTTCACGGTGCAGGTCAAAGCTGTCGAGCAAGCGCCTACGCCTACCGGTGTCGTCGTTCCCGGCAGCGAAACCCCGGCTGCGGGTGGGCCCGCGCTGCCGGGGCCAGTGTCGGCGCTCTCGCTGCGCGCGCATCCAAACAAGCTTCGGGCGCACACGTGGACCGTGCTTCGGTTTCAAGCGGCGCGGTCGCAGCAACCGATCCACGCGTACGAGGTTCGCGTTTCGACCGAGCCGATTACGGACGAAGCGTCTTTCATTCGCGACGGGCGTCCGGCGAAAAATGCGACCGACGACGTCGAGGGTGCGACCGCGTTGATGTTGCCGGTGACGGTTCCGGAAGGCGGCGTGGTCGAGTCTGCGATCGGCGATCTAGTCGCTGAGACGCACTACTACGTCGGTGTTCGTGCGACCGACGACTCGAATCGTTCGGGGCCGATCAGCGTCGCCGAGATCGATACGCCCGCGCGCACGTTTGCGACGGTGACACCGTGTTTCGTCGCCACTGCGGCGTACGGAACACCGCTCGCGTCCGAGATCTCGACGCTCCGGCGGCTGCGCGACCGCTATCTGCTGCCGCACGCGCCCGGCCAGGCGTTCGTACGCGCGTATTACGAGATCGGTCCGCGGGCGGCAGCGGTCATCGCGCGCCGCCCACAGCTGCGCGCGATCGTCCGTGCGCTGCTCTCGCCGCTCGTAGCTGCTTCGAAGTTGCTGCGCGACTGATTCCCGTCGGTCGACGGAAACGAAAAAGGCCACCCGGTGAGGGCGGCCTTTTTCGCGTGTCGCGAGCGAGCGACTGACTACTTCACGTTCGTCTTGAACTTGCTGGTCGTGATGCTCGGCTTCGCCGCGATCAAGAACTGCTTGTAGCGCGTGTCGCCTTCCATGAAGACCTTCCACCACGACAAGCCGTAGAGGCCGATGATGCCTTCATGGTTCGTCGGGCTGTTCGCCACGTTGTGGCTCGAGCCCGAAACCTCGAACAACATCTTCGGCGTCGTCTCGGGCGTCGCGGCGTAATACGAGTCCGACATGCTCGCGGCGAGCACGTCTGCCGTCGCTTCGAACATCAGCGCCGGTACTTTGTTGTTTGCACCGCCGGTCGGACCCCAGGCTGCAAACGAAGTCGCAGCTTTCAAGGTCGGATTTGCTGCGGCTGCGATCAACGTTCCGCCGCCACCCATCGACCAACCGGCAACGCCGAGGTGATCCTTCGCGACCTTGCCCATGATCGGGCTGCCCATGCGGTCGTTCTCGGCAACACACGTCTCGAGCGAGTCCATCAACGCGTTTGCGCGCGTCGCGGGAGGATCTGAAGTCGTGTTCGTGTCGATCGTCATCGTGATGATGCCGTGTGATGCGAGGAACGGACCCCATTGGCGAATCGACGACTGAAGGGCCGTGAAGCCAGGAACGACCGTCACGCAACCGAACGGCGGCTTCGCATCGCCCGTCGGGTAGTAGACGGTTGCAGCGCCGTAGTCGGGGCCGTTCCGCATACCGCTCGTGTAGCTCATCGTCGCGTACGGACCTTTCGCCGTACCGAGCGCACTTGCCATCGTCGGCGCATCGCCGCGACACGCGAATGCTTCCGGGCCGCAATCGCCCGCGGGCGGAGCACCGGCCGTCCCGCCAGCTCCACCGGCGCCGCCGGCAACCATGCCGGCTGCACCGCCTGCACCTGCGGCTGCGCCGCCTGCACCTGCGGCTGCGCCGCCTGCACCCGCGGCTGCACCTGCAACGCCCGAACCCGCGGCTCCCGTCCCGGCCGTCACTGCGGTCCCGGCAGCGCCGGTGCCTGCACGCGGCGGTAGGCCCGCACCCGCAGTTCCGAGTCGTCCGGCTGCGCCAGTTCCGGCAAGTCCGGATGTACCCGCGACAGCACCGGCCACACCGCCAATCGTGCCGGCCGTGCCGGTAATCGGCAGGTTGTTGTTGGTATCGGAGCCACATCCGAGGGCGGCCAAAGAGACCCAGAGCAGCCCCCCGACCCGTGTGTTAAGTGCGCGCTTTGTCACAAAAAAATCCTCGTTTGCGAAACATGGCAACCTCTTGGCAGCCACATTGTTGCTAGCGATGACACAAAAGCGCACACACCTCCAGCTCGAACATGAACCTATTGTGCTGTTTACGTCGGCGTTCCGCGCCAACTTCATCCGCTTGAAGAAAGTTGTGAACGTCCCTATTTTGGGATTTACCCCCCTAAGAAGCCGATAAAACGGCCTTTGGCGTCAGGAGCGGGCGCACGTGTCATATCCCTGTTCAGGGCCATGCGTCTTGCACGAGGTTGCGCCAGCTCAGCTGGCTTCGGTCGCCACTTGAGGGACCCGATCGAGGAATGTGCCGCTCGGCTCATCGCCGAAGCAGATGCCGACATCGCGACCGGTCATCACCGTATCGCCGACGGGATCGACGCCACGAATGCCGCCGACGATTTCTTCGAGCGGGATGAGCCGCATCTCGCCGCCGACCTCCGCGACCATTCCGCTGCGTTCGGTCTCTGCGAGGTAGCGCACGGCCGCGCAGCCCATTCGCTGTGCGAGTAGGCGGTCGTACCCGACCGGCGTGCCGCCGCGCTGCAAGTGCCCGAGCACGACCGAGCGCGATTCGCAGCCCGTCGCTTCTTCGATCTGTCGTGCGAGCCGCTCACCGATGCCGCCGAGGACGGCGTGCTCTTTGAACACGTCCTTGCCCATCTTGTAGAGCTCGCCCTGACCGGCTTCCTTCGCGCCTTCAGATACGACGACGATCGCGAAGTCGCTCCCGCGCCGGTAGCGTTCCCGAACCTTCTCGTAGACACACTCGAGCTTGTACGGGATCTCGGGAATCAAGATCACGTCTGCACCACCGGCGATGCCGGCATGAAGTGCGATCCAGCCGGCGTGCCGGCCCATGACTTCGACGACCATCACGCGGCGATGCGCTTGGGCCGTGGAGTGGAGGCGATCGAGCGCCTCGGTCGTAATCTCGACGGCAGTCGCAAATCCGAACGTGACGTTCGTGCCGCGCAAATCGTTGTCGATCGTCTTCGGCACGCCGATCACCCGCGGCAAGCCTCGCGTCATCAACTGCTTCGCGATGCTCATCGAGCCGTCGCCGCCCAGTGCGACGAGGGCATCGATGCCGAGCTCGGCAAAGCGCGCGACGATTTTCCCTGACACGTCGGTGGCGACTTTTTGACCATCGGGGCCCTCGACCGGGAAACGAAAAGGATCGCTTCGATTGGTCGTGCCGAGGATGGTGCCGCCGAGGTGGAGAATGCCGCGAATGGCGTTGCGATCGAGGTTGATCAGCGAGTCCGGCTTGTTGACCAGCAGCCCTTCGTAGCCGCGCCGAATCCCCAGGACATCCCAACCGCGATTGAGCGCACTCAGCGCCACGGAACGAATCACTGCGTTCAGTCCGGGGGCATCACCGCCACCCGTGTTGATTGCGATGCGTCGCATGCACATTCCTTCGTTTCGGAGTGGGGGCATTCGCGGACTCGCCGCGCGCTGCGCCTACAATGCCTCTCGCAGGGCGACAGTGCTGAGGCGGTTGGGTTACGCGCGTGAGTGGGCCGCGTATCCAGTCTATTTCAAAGTCTTCGCGGCGGGCAGCGGCCTCCAAAGGCCCCCTCCGCGTTTTTCGTGTGGTCTCGCAATGGGGGTTCGGGGGCCTCGATCGAAGCAAGTTCTAATCTTGCCGCCTACCACTCGTTTGGAGATTGTGATCCGAGCTCGAGTGTGAATGGCTCGACCGCAGCTGTCAGCGGCGATCATTTCCGGATCTTCGCGCCAGTTCCCAGCTTGGAACCACTGATCCTGCAGCTGACAGCTGCAAGCGCATTGAAAACTTGCGCAAACAAACAAGAGACAAACCGAAAACAAGCTGCGACGACGGCGCTGCCGAGGAACTATGCGCAGATTGCCGTAGACACTGAGTACAGGTCGTCGTGTCGCACTCTCCCTATCAACGTATCTATCGCGTCGTCACACGTATTCCGCATGGGCGGGTCGCGACGTACGGACAAATCGCCGATCTCGCGGGTCTCGCTCGCGGTGCGCGGCAGGTGGGGTACGCACTTGCTGCGCTGCGAGACGACACTGGGCGCGTCCCGTGGCATCGCGTTCTCAACGCGCGCGGCGAGATTACGAAGCGCTACGAACCAGAATTCAAAGCGCTTCAGCGCGAGCTCCTGGCGAGCGAGGGGGTCGTGTTCGACGCGAACGGCCGCGTGTCGCTTCAGAAGTATCAGTGGCGGGGCGTCGAATCATCGCCGCCAGCACAACGCGCGCGCCGTTGATCGACTCACGTGCCCTTGTATGCAACGCGCCAGATGACGTCGCCGACGTCGTCCGCGACGTACAGCGCTCCGTCGCGCCCCACGGTCACAGCGACCGGCCTGCCCCAGACTTCGTCTTCCGACTTCACGAATCCCGTCATGAAGTCTTCGTATTCGCCCGTCGGTTTCGCACCGTTCATCGGCAGTGAGATGAGCTTGTAGCCGGTGCGAGAAGAGCGATTCCACGAACCATGCTCCGCTGCAAACACGCGTCCGCGATACTCTTTCGGAAACTGATCAGCCTCGTAGAACGTCAAGCCGAGCGACGCGCTGTGAGACTGGATGAGCACGTCTGGAATTAGAACGCGATCTTTCAGCTCCGGATGCTTGCCGGCATGACGTGGGTCCTGATTGCCGCCGATGTAATACCAAGGCCAACCGTAAAACCCGTCAGCGTTCACGCGCGTGATGTAGTCGGGTACGAGATCGTCGCCGAGCTCGTCGCGCTCGTTCACCGACGTCCACAAGTCACCCGTCTGCGGCTGAATCGCGAGGCCGACGGGGTTGCGGATGCCGGATGCGTAGACGCGCTCGTTCTTCCCATCCGGGGTGTACTCGAAGATTCGCGCGCGGCGATTTTCGACCTCAGCGTCGTCGACATTCGATTTCGAACCGACCGAGAGGTACAGCTTCGAGCCGTCTTTCGAAAAGACGATGTCGCGCGTCCAGTGACCGCCGCCTTCGAGCATTCCACCGCCTGATACATTGGCGACGATCGTCTCACTCTTGCCGCGGGCCTTCGTGTCCCCCGTGCGATACGGGAAGCGCACGATCGAGCCCGTGTTCGCGATGTAGACGTACTGCGGTGCGTCACCGGGCGGGTAGAACGCAATTCCAAACGGTTGTGAGAGCCCCTTTGCAAAGATCTCGTTGAGCTCCGCTTTTCCATCCCCGTCCGCGTCGCGCAGGATGCGCACGCGATCGGACTTGGACTCCGCTACAAAGAGGTCGCCGTTCGGCGCCGTGCGAATCATGCGAGGCGCAGACAGCTCGGACGCGAACTTCTCGGCGACAAATCCGGTTGGCACTTTCGGCCAGGCGCCTTCGGGCTGTGAGACTTTACTAGGCTGATTGCGGACCGATTCGGTCGCGTACGGTGCCGGAAGGTCGCTCGTCGTGAGTTTTCGACGCACTCCGGGCGCATCCGACTTCCAGTCGCGTTTTGCAGCGTTCCCCGTGAGGACGCTCGGGTCGGAGAGCTTCGCGTTCTCCGCGGGCGTAGCGGATTTGGGCGGCTGGCTCGCAGCTTCAGTGCCGGTCGAAACTGGAGTCGCAGCTTGCTCGGGGGGTGCCATCTCTTTGCGGCTCTCACAGGACAGCGCGAAAAGAGCCAGCACCACACCGAGCGAGAGGCTGCGACCGCAATCGATCACGCGCGACCCCGAGTGTAACGAAGCGCGAGCCCGGCCAAGAAGCTCGCTGCACCGAGTGCGACTGCGCTCCACACGAAAGTCGACCAACCGACGCGCCCAAAGAACCTCGCAGCTGGTGGCGGCGCGACCTGGGGCAACAATTCCTTCTCGACGAGTGTGAGTTGTTCTCGCAGATCTGCCACGGCTGCAGCGATGCCACCCTCATCGGCCATAGACGCAGTTCGGTCCCGATCGAGGTCACTCTCTTTGGAGCGTGCAAAGGTACCTGACGAATCTGACGAGTTGGCCCCGTTTCCTGGCGTGGTTTCGAAGTTGTCCCGCATGGAGTCTCCTTTCAGCGACTGTCCGTGCGGGTTAAGTAAGCACCGATTCCGAAATTCCTAAAACAGTGAGCCTCGTTATGCCGGAATTCGGGGCTTCATCCGCTCTAGACCCACATCCCGTAGCGTGCGAGACATGGCGTGTGAAGTTGAGCGAAGTCGACCTCAATCTGCTCGTCATATTCGATGCGATCGTCAAGGAACGGACCGTCACGGGGGCGGGTCGGAGCGTAGGCCTGAGTCAGCCCGCAGCGAGTGCGGCGCTCCGGCGGTTGCGCGATCTATTTGGCGATCCGTTGATCGAGCGTGTCGGTGCGCGTTCGCGGTTGACGCCGCTCGCGATCGCGCTGACGGAGCCGGTGCAACAAATTCTCGCGTCGATCGAGACGACGTTGAATCATCGACTCGGGTTCGATCCACTGACGAGTCGCCGCATGTTCCGCATCGCAGCTGCAGACGATGTGAGTAGCGTGCTCGTGCAGCCGTTGCTCGAGCGGCTGTCGGAGATCGCGCCCCACGTGAGCTTGCAAGTCTCGCGGCCGGATCCAGATACCGGAGAGCGGCTAGCGACGCGCCAGGTCGAGCTTTCGATCGAGCCGGATGGCCGGTATCGAAATCGGGGTTTCTTGTCGGAGAAGTTGTATCGCGATCCGTGGGTAGTCGCCGTATGGGCCGGTAACCGCACGGTCGGTGCGCGAATCACGCGCGAGCAGTTCATGGAGCTCGGGCACGTGACGGTGTCGATGCGACCTTACGCATTTACGCTCGTCGATCGTGTGGTCGGTGGCATTTCGCAGAAGCTGAACGTGCAAGTCGTCACCGATAGTTTTACGGGGCTCGCGATGTTGCTCCGTGGCACGCAGCGGATCGCAGTCATGCCGGCGAGGCTCGCTGCGAAGCTGAAGCCCGCTGCGGAGATTCGGCTGCTCGCTCCACCGGTTCCGCTCACCGACGTGATGTTGAGCATGTCGTGGCCTTCGCTGTTCATCCGCGACGAGGCGCACGCCTGGTTGCGCGGTGTGATCAGCGACGTGTCGAAGGAGCTGGAGACGGTGGACGTGCTCGCCGAAGCGATGTAGCGCAAGCTTCGACGAACGCTTCTGGGACCGCGGGGTTGCTCGCCCAGTGCGCGTGTACGTACGAGCCGAGGATCGCGGCGGATCCGTAGCCTTCGTGCTGCAGCTGTCCGCTGCGCTTGGTGCGCAGGGTGTAGCGCTGTGGCTCGAGCGTGGTTTCGAAGCTCGAGTAGCGGAACTGGTGGCCGCGAAACTGTGTGCCGGCGGGGCCAAGTGGCGTGGGCTCGCGGGTTTCGATCTCGACGTAGCCGAGCGCTTGGAGTTTGCGCTGCATCGTGGCGGTGCCCGGGATGAGGCCCAACATCGAGTGACGCGCGCCATCCAGGGTGACGATCGCGTCGGCGAGGTACATCAGCCCCCCACATTCGGCGTAGATCGGTTTGCCGGCGCTGGAGTGCTCGTGGAGCGCTCTGCGCATGCTGCTGTTTGCGGCGAGCTTCGCGGCGTGGAGCTCGGGGTACCCGCCGCCGAGGTAGACGCCGTCGCATTCCGGTAGCTGCGAGTCCGAGACCGGCGAAAACGCGATCAGCTCTGCGCCGGCTCGCTCGAGCAAACGCAGGTTTGCGTCGTAGTAGAAGTGGAACGCGGCGTCTTGTGCGATCGCGATCCGGCAGCGCGGTGCGAGCGGCTGCGCGATCGGGGCTGCAGCTGGGAGCGGCGCTGCGCTGCGCGCGATGTCGAGGAGCGCGGCCACGTCGCAGGACTGTTCGACGCGATCGGCCCAGGCTTCGAGCAGCGGTTCAGTGTCGAGCTCGTCGGCGGTGTGAAGGCCCAAGTGGCGTTCAGGAAGCGCGACCCTCGCGTCGGCGAGGAGGCCTCCGAGGACTGGAATGCGTGTGCTCGCGCGGCGAAGGAGATCGAGGTGGCCGGGGCTGCCGATGTGATTGCAGATCAGCGCGCGCAGCGCGACGTCGGGTTCGAACGTCGCGAAGCCGTGCGCGATGGCAGCGACCGAGCGAGCCATACCGCTCGCATCGCAGACGAGTGCGATCGGGGCGTCGAGGATCTGTGCGATCTCGGCGCTCGAGCCGGTCATCTCGGTTGGGCTTGCGCCGTCGTAGAGCCCCATGACGCCTTCGATGAGTGCGACGTCGGCGGTGCTCGCGTTGCGCGTGAAGGTGTCGAGCAATGCGTCGCGGCCCATCAGCCAACTATCGAGGTTGTGGGCAGTGCGGCCGCTTGCGAGGCGGTGATAGGTCGGGTCGAGATAATCGGGCCCGCACTTGAAGAGGGCGACGTTCAGGCCGCGGCGACGCAGTGCGCGACATAGACCGATCGTGAACGTGGTTTTGCCGACGCCGCTCGAGACGCCGCCGATCAGCAGGCGCGGGATGGCGATCGCGGGGGTCGAGCTCACACCGGGAGTGTGACCGGCTCGTAAGCGCACGGGTAGGGGGTCAACTCGCGGCGCGGGACGACGTTGAAGCTGAGCTCGAGAGGTGCGGAAGTAGTGCCGCCGTTGCGGATGAAGCGCGCGATCGCGTTGGTTTGTTCGGGCGCGAGGACGCCGCCGAACCAGTAGGTGTTGCGAGCGTTCTTGACGACGACGACGTTGGAGCGTTCGCACACGCCGAGGCAGCGAGTGCGGATGACGCGTCCACCGCTCTCAGCTGCTGCAGCACGAAGTGCGAGCTCTTGTGCGGCGTGGTCGACATCCGGATGTTTGCGTGTGGTCCCGCAGCAGCAGTCGCGGCAGAGCAGCACGCAAAGCGTGTTGTGGGGTCTGCGGGTGCCGTCGTGTGCCATCTGGGGTTCGGAATCTAGTCGGATGGGTGGGGTCGAGTCGACCGCACTATCTAGTCACGCCCTCGAAATCTTCGCTGATACTCGGTGCTGTAGAGCGCGCTCTCTCGGAAATCTTCCGCACCGAGCACTTTCCCTACCAGGATGATCGCCGTGTGCCGAATCGGGGTTTCCCGCACTCGCTCCGCGATGTTCGAGAGCGTGCCACGCACGATTCGTTCGTCCGGCCAGCTCGCACGAAATACGACTGCAACGGCACACTCCGGGCCGTAGTGCGGTACCAGTCGCGCTACCACGTCGTCGACGACGTGCACTGACAAGTGAATCGCGAGCGTCGCACCGGAGGCTGCAAAATGTTCGAGCGTCTCCCCCGGCGGCATCGCAGACGCACGACCTGATGTTCTCGTGAGTACCACCGTCTGCGCGACCTCGGGCAACGTCAGCTCTTGCTCGAGTGCAGCTGCGGCTGCGGCAAATGCTGGCACGCCGGGCGTGATCGTGAACGGAATGCCGCGACGCCGGAGGCGGCGCAGTTGTTCGCCGAGCGCGCTCCACACCGACAAGTCGCCGGAGTGAAGACGGGCGACGTCTTGGCCGCGCTCGTGCGCTGCGACGAGCTCTTTTTCAATTTCTTCGAGATCGAGTGGCGCTGTATCGAGTACGCGCGCGCCGGGCGGTGCGAGCGCGACGATCTCGCGCGGAACGAGCGAACCGGCGTAGAGGCACACGGGGCAGCGCGCGACGAGATCGCGGCCGCGGACAGTAATGAGATCGGGCGCGCCTGGGCCGGCGCCGATGAAGTGGACGGTCACTGCGGGTCTCCCAATGCGAAGTCGGTTGCAACCGCGAGCGCGCAGCTTGCGCCGCCGGCGATCTGTCGAGGTCCAAGCAGCGTCGGGCGCATGGCGGATGATTCCGCAAGTGCGCAAGCGCCGGCGAGCGCAGCCGTTTCGGCGATCGACGGGATCCCGAAGCGGACTGCGACTTGAGCGGATTGGGTCAGCGCGTGTGCGGCCTGCAGCTGCAGCGCGTCCATGCCCAGCAGAACGAGCGGTTTGCCGAGCTGGCGCGCGATCTCGACGAGCGCGCTCTCCTCGGCTTTGAACTCGGGCGCGTAGAGCGCAGAAACGTCCGACAGCGCACGGCCCGCCGAGGCGAGGGCTGTCTCGAGCGCGCGGACCAGATCCGCGCTCGCGCAACCTTTGCGACAGCCGAGCCCCGCGGCGATCATGGCTTCGTGATCCTCCACTGCACGATCGGCATCGCGGGCCGAAAGCCGTGCATCGAGCCGAGCGGCACCGCAGATTCGATCGCGATGCGCCGCAAGTCGCCGCCGCGAGCTGCGTGTTGCTGGATGAGCAGCGTTTGCGTCTCGAGCGCCACCGCGTTGACCACGAGGCGGCCGCCGATCGGTAGCGCATTCCAACAACTTTGGATCACACCCGGCTCGCTCGCGCCGCCACCGATGAAGATCGCACTCGGCTTCACCAGGCCCCCGAGCGCTTCCGGAGCACTGCCCTCGAACACTTCCAGCCGCGGAGCTCCGAGCGCGCTCGCGTTGCGGTGAATTCTCGCGCAGCGTTCGGCGTTCTCCTCGATCGCGATCGCGCGACACGCGGGATGACTCAGCATCCACTCGATGCCGATCGAGCCTGCACCTGCACCGACGTCCCACAACAATTCGCCGGCGCGCGGGGCGAGCGCGGACAACGTGATCGCCCTCACGTCCTGCTTCGTGAGTTGGCCGTCGTTCTCGAACGCGCTGTCGGGCAAGCTGGCTCGACATGGCAGAATCGTTGCTTCTTCGTCTGCGACGAGCTCGAGTGCGATCAAGTTCAGATCTGCGACGTCGCCCAGTGCAAACTCGCTCGCGGTGCAGTTCCGCGCGCGTTCTTCCGGACCGCCGAGCGCTTCGAGCACGTGCAGCCGAGAGCGGCCAAAGCCGCGCGCTGAGAGCAACTGTGCGAGCTCACGCGGCGTTCTCTGATCCCAGGACAGCGCGATCACGCGCCGTCCTGGCTGCAAGTAGCGAATGATCTCGTGCAAGTCGCGGCCGTGGAGCGAGACCACCTCGGTGTCTTGCAGCGGCCAGCCGAGCCTTGCCGCCGCGAGCGAGATCGAAGACGGCACCGGGTAACACATGAACTCGCCGGGGGTCAGCTGCGGCGCGAGCGTCGCACCGATGCCGTAAAAGAACGGATCGCCGCTCGCCAAGATGCTGGTCGAGCGACCGCGCCGCGCCATGACCTTTGCTACACCTTCGGCCAGTGGCGAGGGCCAGATCAACACGTCTCCAGACACGAACGAGCGCACGAGTGCGAGCTGCCGCTGACTCCCTGCGACGAGCTCCGCACGCTCGATCGCGGCGCGCGCGGCATTCGAGAGCCCATCCGCGCCGTCCGCGCCGATGCCGACGATCGACATCCAGACAGAGCTCGAGTATGGGGCGTGTGCGGTCATGAGACTTCGCGTGTTAGTTCTGGGCGGTACGGCCGAAGGGCGAGTCCTCGCGGAACGCCTTGCAGGTGACGTGCGGTTCGATGCGCTGTTGTCGTTTGCGGGCCGAACCGCGAGCTTGAAGCGGCCCGACCTGCCGCATCGCATTGGAGGCTTCGGCGGTCTGGACGGGCTCGCGGAGTTTTTGATCCGTGAGCGCTTCGCTGCGCTCGTGGACGCGACGCACCCGTTTGCAGATCAGATGTCTTCGAATGCTTGTGCGGCTGCACAGCGGGTGTGCGTGCCGCTGATTCGGCTCGAACGTGCGGCGTGGCGCGCGCTGCCGGGTGATCGCTGGATCGAAGTCGCAAACATGGCCGCCGCTGTGAGCGCGATCGGTGAAACTTCGCGGCGCGTGTTCTTGAGCGTCGGACGAACCGAAGTCGATGCTTTTCGAGTGGCACCGCAGCACGAGTATTTGATTCGCGCAGTCGACACGTTCATGCCCGAGCTGCCGCGCGCGCGTGTGCTCGCGGCCCGCGGTCCGTTTGCGCTCGCGGACGAGACTGAGCTGCTGACGCGCGAGCGGATCGAGGTCGTGGTCAGCAAAAACTCCGGCACCGACGCGACCTACGCCAAGCTCGAAGCGGCACGCGCGCTCGCGCTGCCGGTGATCATGGTGGCGCGACCGCAGCTGCCCGCGGCTCCGCTCGCCCACACGTTGAGCGAGATCGAAGTTTGGCTCGAAGCACTTCATCGCTCTGCTCCCGACCAGCGGCGCGACGAATAAACGAACGGCGTTCCCGAGCTGCGCTCGACCAGCCGCGTTCCGCTCGAGCCGATCAGGATCAAAGTTCGCATGTCGGCGCGGCCTGGATCGGCGTTCGCGAGCGTCGTGACGTGAAGCGATTCGTCTTTGCGGCCCACCGCTGCGGCAAAAGCGACGACGCGATCGCCGCTGACGGCAGCACGCAAGACCGCGAAGGCTTTGTGCACCTGTTCGGGCCTGGCCTTCGAAGCCGGATTGTACAAAGCGATGATGAAGTCGGCTTGGACGGCGAGCGCGAGCCGCTGCTCGATCACCGACCACGGCTTCAGGTTGTCCGATAGGTTGATCGCGCAAAAGTCTGCGCCGAGCGGAGCCCCGAGGCGCGCGGCTGCAGCGAGCATGGCTGTCACGCCGGGCAGTACTGCGACGTCGAGCTCACGCCAGCCCGGCGGACCGTGGTCGATCGCTTCGAACACCGCGGCTGCCATCGCAAACACGCCGGGATCTCCCCCCGATACGACTGCGACTTGCGCTCCACCCGCCGCGAGCTCCAGCGCGTGGCGCGCTCGCGCGAGCTCATCGCCGTTGTCCGACGCGTGAACGTTTTGGTCGGATCTGACTGTCAGACGCGACACGTACGCCTGATAGCCGACGATGTCGCTCGCAGCGGCGAGCTCGCGACTGGCTTCCGGCGTGATCCAGTCTGCCTGGCCCGGACCGAGTCCGAGCACTCGCAGCGTTCCAGTCACGCGAAGGCTCCACCATCCCACTGGCGATACGGCCCGCCGTCGTGACCGGGCACGATGATCAGCGCGAAGTAGAGGGACTTAGTGTCGGTCTTGTTGCGCAGGGGAATTGCGACTTCGCGTTCGGTCGTCCCGTGCTCGAAGTACATCGCTTCGTCCGAACGCCCGAGTCGATCGAGGACGCGCCGCACCTTCGCGTAGTGCCGGCCGAGCTTGATGATCGCCGCTGCGTCGACGAGGCGCAGCTTCGATTCGAGTTCTTCTTCAGGCAACGTGGCTGGAATGATCGAGAACGCGCGATCGGTCGAAACGAGCGGTAAACCGGCCCCAGCCGCACAGCCTGCGAAGCTCGTGATCCCGGGCACCACTTGGCAGCGATGCTGGCTCGCCAATCGATCGTGCAGGTACATGTACGAGCCGTAAAACATCGGATCGCCTTCGCACAGCACTGCGACGTCGGCTCGTACATGTA
>Ga0193752_1000710_pt1 | contig 30370 bp, 22 predicted proteins | sample H1c1metaG_FD_144924 | JGI IMG/M metagenome (GOLD analysis project Ga0193752, IMG submission 144924) | Soil microbial communities from a riparian zone of the East river system, Colorado, United States - H1c1 | ecosystem: Environmental > Terrestrial > Soil > Riparian zone | place: USA: East River... | reverse complement strand
GGCGTTATTGTGGGGAACCAACCGCCGCGCGTCGGCGCTCGACGCGGCAATCATTAACGGCACCGCAGGACACGCGCTTGACTATGACGATGTCAACAACACCATCGGCGGCCATCCTTCGGTGCCTATCCTGCCTGCGATTGTCGCGCTTGGCGAAATGCTCAGCGCCAGCGGCAAGGATTTACTGCTGGCCTACATCACCGGCTTTGAAACGCAAGCGCGCATCGGCGCCGCGGTTAACGTGCATCACTATCGCAAAGGCTGGCACCCGACCGCCACGCTCGGCGTGTTCGGCGCGGCCGCGGCCAGCGCGCGGCTGCTGAATCTCAATATACAACACACCGCAACAGCGCTCGCCATTGCGGCGTCGCTGTCATCGGGCATCAAAGCGAATTTCGGCACCATGACCAAGCCGCTGCATGCAGGGCATTGCAGCCGCAATGGCCTTTACGCAGCACTGATGGCGCAAGAAGGCTTCACTGCCAGCAACGAAGCCTTCGAGCACAAACAGGGTTTCTTCGAGCTGTTTAACGGTGCAGGTAACTACCACGTCGAAAAAATTCTGCGGAATTGGGCCAACCCGCTGGACGTGCTCGCGCCCGGCATCGGCCTCAAACAATATCCGTGCTGCGCCAGCACGCATTCGGTTATCGATGCGACGCTAGTGCTGCGTGAACGCCACGGGTTAACACCCGAGCGCGTGAAGAAAATCGAGTCGATCACCCATTCCAGCGCTTTGGCGCACACCGACCGGCCCGACCCGAAAACCGCACTCGATGCAAAATTTAGTGTGCAATACTGCGTGGCGCGCGCATTGATGCACGGCGCGGTCACGTTCGATCATTTCGCCGAGAGCGCGCTCATCCAGCCCGAACTGCGCGCGTTGCTCGCACGCATCGAAGCGCGTTCGCACGATTACCCGCCCAAGGACATGGCTGAACATTATCAGGGGGTAGTGAACATCATTACCACCGACGGACAAAAATATACGGCACGCGTTGATCAGCCGCTGCGCGGGCCACAGAATCTCACGCCGCCCGACCGGCTGGAATCGAAGTTTAAGGATTGCGCGTTGCGCGCACTGCGGCCCGATGCGGTGCCGCGTCTTTTCGAACAACTGCAAAAGCTTGAAACGCTGCCGAATTTGCGGGAGCTTACCGGCTTCATGGCGTCATCGGTCCTGGACGCTGGCGCCAAACGCGTAGCGGCCTGAATTCGTGCGCATCGCGCTGTATAGGATTTTCGGCAGGAAACTACTCGTAGTGCAGTGCCGGTAGCAGACGCTACTGCGGCAGGGCACCGGCGTCGTTGATCACTCGCACCAGCGCGCAGTTTCTGCACGAATGAACAGCGCGAATTCCTCGCGGCTGGCCGGCGCGATTTCGATCTTCGCCGTCAACTTGAAAAACGCCATCGCGAGCTGCTGCGACGTGCCGTAGTTCGTCCGCAGGTGCGAGTTATTGATTAATCAATGTTTTGCAGAAGCGCCCGTCACATTTTCTGCTTAACAATCAATAACAGTGCTTTACAGAGTCGCGCAGGCAATTAATCCAGCGTAGCACTAGATCACTTACGACGACAGGCGATTGTTGGGCTAAGAAAATAAACCATGGCAGCCGCGTTTATCTTGCGAGCTTAGACTGGAATGCCCCACACGGGACGCGCGTGCTCGCTTGTAACGATATCAAATACAAGCCCGTCTGGTGCCCGATATTTACGTTCCACTTTTGCGTCAGCGACAGTCTTTGAAATCTGGCCGCAATGCACGCCGCCACTGGCTTCCAGTTTGGCCGCTGTCGTTTCCATGTCATCCACCAAAAATCCGATGTGGTCCAGCCCTTTGCTACCGCTCTTGCTCTTACGAGCATCAACAATTGCCAAGCTCACAAGCCCATCGGATAACGTGATTACATAATCGAGTTGACGAACTCGCTCCATCGAGAAGACTTTTTGGTAAAAACCCGCTGTTGCCTCAATATCGTCTGCATACAGCGCAATATGTCTGAGCTTCCCCATATCTTTGTTCCTTAGTTTAAGTTTTAAGGCTACTTACAATGTCCTGCTGTCATTCGACTTTTAAGCCGGCTTGTTTTACGGCAACGCCGTTTTTCTCATAATCGGTGCGAAGGAAGGCAGCAAATTCCTGTGGGCTGTTCCCTACCGGATCGCCGCCGATACCTATCAGACGCGAGCGCGTCTCAGCAACGCCTAGGACCTTTACGACGACCGCGTTGAGGCGAGCGACGATGGGACGAGGCGTGCCTGCAGGCGCAAGCAGACCAAGCCAACTCCCGGCTTGAACGCCTTGCAGCCCCGCTGCCTCGTCAACTGTGGGGACATCGGGTAGCAGTGGGGAACGTACATTACCAGCCAAACCAAGCGCCCGCAGTTTGCCCGTCTTAACGTGCGGCAATGCTGGTGGGACCGAATTCAACATCACATCCACGCGTCCTGCGATCAGGTCAATCACCGATTGAGGCGCTCCTGCATACGGTACGTGCGTTATATTTACGCCCGCTATGGCTTTAAAAATCTCCATACCGATATGATTGGCTGTACCACTGCCCGCCGACGCATAGTTTAGTTTTGCTGGAGCAGATTTCGCACGCACAATGAGATCCTTGACGCTGGTTATGGGTGAAGAGGGGTGGGTAAGAAGCAACATCGATCCCGTAGCAATTAAGCTGATCGGTATGAAATCTGTCAGCGTGTTGTAGGGAACTTTCGACATATGCGGAAGAATGGTGAGACATGGCGGACTTGTCATAAACAAGGTGTAACCATCCGGAGTAGCACCGGCCACCGTTTCGGCGGCAATTCGCCCGCCCGCACCCCCGCGATTGTCCAGAACTAGTTGCTGCCCGAGCATCGTGGCCATATTCGGCGTTACCGCGCGAGCCAAAACGTCCGGCGTCCCCCCTGCTGGAACAGACACAACAACACGAATAGCCTTACTCGGATAGTTTTGCGCAAAAACAGGCATAACCAAGATCGATACCGCGCTTGTTACCACCACCTTCAAGGTGACGTTCATTGTGCCCTCCTCCGTCTATATACCATACTCAATGATATGTTCTCCTGCCTCAACTTCTCCGCCTGCCACCTTTCCCATCCAATCACCGGCAGATTTTGTCGAGGGTTAATATTGAAGCCTCCCGGGTCGCAGTGAACTGGGAACTTGTCCCGCGTAGCCGCGATTGGAATCTACGCGCCGAGGTGTAGTGCGTTCTGCTGACATATAATGGCTTCAACCGACTTCTACTTCTGGCAAAGATCTGCAGTTTGGCCCGCCCATCACCCGTCGAACCGGTAGCCCACGCCGTAAATGGAACGGATGCGATCTGGTTCTGCGTTGGCCTCTTCGAGTTTATGACGTAGATTTTTTATATGGCTGTCGATCGCTCTATCGGTAATCGCCCGTTGGTCTGCATGCAACTTATCAAGCAGTGAGTCGCGCGTAAAAACACGGCCCGGCGCCTTAGCTAAGGTCTTGAGCAAACGGAATTCGATTGGCGTGAGGTCAAGATCAATTCCATTGAATGAAGCCCGATAACCTTCTTCGTCGATTTTTAGCGCAGGCGTGTCCTGTCTTATACGCTGTGTGCGACGAAGGATAGCCTTTACGCGCGCTACAATCTCTCGTGGGCTGAAAGGTGTCTTACTAATATAGTCATCAGCGCCAAGATCGAGTCCAAGGAGGCGGTCGGCCTCTTCTACACGCGCGGTTAGTATGATAATCGGCACGTCGCTGAAGCTTCGTAAGTCCCGGCAAACTTCAAAACCATCGCGGTCTGGCAGCATCAGGTCGAGTAAAATTAGATCGAATGGTTTGGACTTAAACATCTCGATAACTTCGCCGCCGCTGGCTACGCAGTGTGGCTCGTGTCCAGCAGCACGCAGGTAGTCGCTTACAAGCGCTGCCATTTTGGGTTCATCTTCGACTATTAGAATTCGAGCTACACCAACGTGTGTGGTTGTATTCATGCGGATAATCTCGCCAGCGAATTAAGGCTCATCTACGCGCGGCGGGCAAACGAATTCTTATCCACAACCCGCCCATCGGCGAAGCCTGGGCTTCGATGCTGCCATCGTGCGCTTCGACGATGCTGCGACAAATCGCAAGGCCAAGTCCCGCTCCTCCAGTCGCGCGGTTACGCGACTCTTCGATCCTGAAAAAACGGTCGAAAATGCGCTGCAGCCACTCGGCACTGACACCCGGTGCTGAGTCCATTACATCAATGATCACATGTCGCGCTTCCACTCGCGCTTCTAAGCGCATGGTGCCGCCTGGATCGGTGTAGCGGCAGGTATTCTCGAAGAGATTGTTGAATAACTGTTGCAGGCGCCGTTCGTCACCAAACACAATCAGCGGTACTGGTGCCATGTGCAGTTCGAGCACGATGGCGCAAGCCGCAAGCCGCGCGCCGAACGCCGAAGCCGTAAGCTGAAGCAACTCGTTTACGTCCAGATCGCTCTTGCGATAGGTGAGCGCTCCGACGTCTGCGAGCGAAAGATCGTACAGATCACTTACGAGCTTGTTCAACGTCGTAACCTCTGTCTGGAGCGACCGTACCGATCCAGCGTCGAACACGCGCACGCCATCCTCCATCGCCTCGAGCTCGCCGTGTAGCACGCCCAGTGGGGTCCGCAGCTCGTGGGAGAGGTCTGCCATGAACTCTCGGCGCATCTTTTCATTACGCTCTAACGTGTGGGCAAGCAGGTTGAAATCCACGGCGAGTTGGCCTACTTCATCGTGCGATGACACACGAACACGCGTTGCATAATCACCGGCAGCAAGTTTGTGAGTGGCATCGGCCACGCGCTTGACCGGAGCGAGGAGGATACGTGCTACCCACAGGGCAATCCCCGCTGCGAGTAGCACCGCAACCACGCCGACTACGAGACTCGCGCGCAATTGGCCCTGTGCGAAGCGTTGTGCGCCACCAGTGGTCACGTTCTGAAACGGTGCCATCGCGAGCCAGCCGACTGTGCGGTCGTCGACGATGATCCGGCGCTCAACCGCATCCTTTGTCGGACCGATGAAGCCGGCAACGCGCCTGCGCTCAACGTCATACAACGTGAACCGGCGGATTGCGCCGGTGAGGTCCGACACAGTATAAGCACGGGCCTCCTGCATTTCATTCCATGGCGTGTCCTCACCGGGAACCGGTCGCAGCAGGCGATACCAGAGGTCGGGCCGCTGCCGCAGAAACTCCCAGCTTCCATTAGCGCGATAGCCGGCTGTGACGCCCGGTAGCACTTGAATAAGTCGCTGCACCCCCTGTTCATTCAAGTAACCAAGAAAACCATGCGTGAGGCTCAGGTGCGCTGCGCCGCCCATTGCAAGCGCAACGAACATGGCGGTCGCCAGAACGGCGATAAACAGCTTGCTCGAAATGCCGAATTTCACAGAAAAGGCGTGACAAAGTGAACGAAAACTGCATTTACCGCTTTGGACATGGGTATTGTCAAGACGAAGGCAGTTAAATTTTAACCTTCAATTTTTCTCCATATTTACTACCTAGACTTGATCGCCCATTGTTCTGTTCTGCCAAATATGTGAATAACCCATACATTCGCAGTTTGATTTCCGTTACCACGTTGTCTGTTATGGCCGTCGCCGTCGGGTGTTCGAGGCAGCCGTCGACCGTGAAACCGCACGAACCTATGCAGGTAGGCATCGTTACTATTCAGCCACAGCGCCAGGCTATTACGATCGAGCTTCCCGGCCGCACCAGTGCGCGATTGATCGCGGAAATCCGTCCCCAGGTGGGCGGTATTGTGCAAAAGCGCCTATTCGAAGAAGGGACTCAAGTCAACGCAGGCCAAGTATTGTACGAGATCGATCCGGCAAGTTTTCGGGCGACCTACGCTAGCGCAGAAGCAAATGTTGCAAAGGCTGAAGCTACGGTAAGTTCATTGGTGATCACGGCCCGCCGTAACGTTGAGTTGGTTAAGATAGACGCAATCAGCCAGCAGGCCAACGACGAAAGCCAAGCAGCTTTGAAACAAGCGCAGGCTGAACTGGGAATGGCAAAAGCAGCGCTGCAAACTGCTCGCATTAACCTTGAACGTACACGAATTACGGCGCCGATTGCCGGGCGCGTTGATACGTCAACAGTGACCCCGGGGGCATTGGTTACAGCCAATCAGGAAGCGGCTTTAACCACGGTGCAACAGCTCAACCCACTATACGTAGATATTACGCAATCGAGTGCGGACCTACTACGTCTAAAACATGAGCTAGCGAATGGGACATTAAAGAAAATCGCACCTAACGAAGCCCCGATCCGATTGCTACTGGAAGACGGGAGTACATACTTACACCCAGGGCGGCTCCAATTCAGCGGTGTCACAGTTAATCCCGGTACTGGCGCCGTGCGATTGCGCGCGTTGGTGCCCAATCCCGATGGCCTACTAATGCCTGGCATGTATGTGCGCGCACTGCTTGAGCCGGGCGTCGCTGAACAAGCACTCATGGTACCGCAGGAAGGTATTACACGTACCGCCACGGGTTCCGCATCAGCATTGGTGGTCGGTGTCGACAGCAAGGTTGAAAAGCGCGCTTTGACTGTTACTCGGGCTATTGGTCGCCTCTGGCAGGTCACCAGTGGCATCCAAGCCGGCGACCAGGTGATAGTTGATGGGCTGCAGAGAGTAAAAGTTGGAGACGTAGTAAAGCCCGTCTTGGTCGGTACGGACTCGGTCCAATCCGGCTCTAAGGTGCCATCGGCACCGCCGGTTGCTGCCCGCTAGCGAGCTTATATGGCCGGGTTTTTTATTGATCGCCCGATCTTTGCGTGGGTACTTGCGATTGTTGTAATGCTGGCGGGTGCGCTATCGATCAACCAGCTGCCATTAGAACAATATCCCGATATCGCCCCCACCCGTATTTCGATCAACGCGACTTACACCGGTGCCTCTGCTCAAACCATCGAAGATTCGGTAACGCAGGTAATCGAGCAGCGTCTGAAGGGCATCGACAACCTCATGTATATGGAGTCGACGAGCAATTCGTCCGGAACCGCACGTATTCAACTTAGTTTCAAGGCAGGCACAGATCCCGACGTTGCCCAGATGCAGGTGCAGAACAAATTGCAGCAAGCCATGTCGTTGTTGCCGCAAGCAGTTCAAAGCCAAGGCGTATCGGTGACTAAGGCAGGCACGGATCTCCTGATGCTGGTTTCTTTCTCATCGGAAGATGGCAGTATGTCGGCAGTCGATATCGGGGACTATGCATCAAGTAGTCTTGTCGATGTGATTAGTCGTATCGACGGTGTAGGTGAAGTGCAAGTCCAGGGAACGGCATACGCAATGCGCATTTGGCTTGACCCATCCCGACTCAATCAATATGCATTGATGCCGTCGGATGTTCGCAGCGCAATTCAATCACAAAACACAGAGGTATCCGCCGGCCAGATCGGCGCCTTGCCGGCCCCACCCGACCAGCGCTTGACCGCTACCATTACCGCACGCAGCAAGCTGCGAACCGTAGAAGAGTTTAGGGACGTCGTACTGAAAGCGTCGCCTGATGGTTCGGTAGTACGTTTGACTGACGTAGCGCGCATCGAATTGGGCAGCGAAAGTTATACCACTCGTGCGCGCTTTAATGGCCGACCCGCTGCTGGAATGGTGATATTTTTATCCAGTGGGGCCAATGCGCTTGCGGTATCGGAAGCGGTGCAGGCAAAAATCGCAGAGTTACAGCCGTTCTTTCCGAGCGGCTTGAAAGCCCTGGCAAGCTACGATACGACTCCTTTCGTAAGGGTTTCGATCACAGGTGTCGTACATACGCTGATCGAGGCGATGGCACTCGTCGTTCTCATCATGTATCTCTTTCTTCAGAATTTTCGTGCGACATTGATTCCTGCCATCGCAGTGCCAGTTGTGCTGCTCGGCACGTTCGGTGCACTTGCCGTATTTGGGTACTCAATTAATACATTGACTATGTTCGGCCTCGTGCTAGCGATCGGCTTACTGGTAGATGATGCGATTGTCGTGGTCGAGAATGTTGAACGCTTGATGGACGAAGAAGGCCTGTCGCCGCTCGAAGCGACGCGAAAAACGATGCGGGAAATTACCGGCGCGTTAGTCGGTATCGCGCTGGCGCTATCGGCGGTGTTTATTCCTATGGCGTTCTTTGGTGGTTCGACCGGCGTGATTTACCGGCAGTTTTCGATCACGATCGTGTCGGCTATGTTGTTGTCGGTTCTAGTTGCAGTGACGTTGACGCCTGCCCTCTGCGCAACGTTGCTTAAACCGGCCACGAAAGGTAGTCACCTTAAGCACACCGGGCTCCTCGGACGTTTCTTCAATGCGTTTAACCGCGTTTTCGACCGCAATGCTGACCGATATCAATCGGGCGTGCGTGGCATATGTCGCCGCGGTAAACGTTCGCTATTGGTTTATGGATTGATCATCGCCGTTGCTGTCGTTCTGTACGCACGTCTGCCCACATCTTTTCTCCCAGAGGAAGATCAGGGCACACTACAGGTACAAGTCAGAATGCCGGCGGGCGCTACGAACGACCGGCTACTGAAGGTCATGAATATAGTGGAAACATACCTCGCTAAACAGGAGGAAGTCACTTACTACAATCTTGTCACTGGGCAAGGCGGCGATCAAGGCAGTGGATTCGGTTACATCCGTCTTAAAGATTGGTCGCTACGTCATGGGAATGCACATGGTGCGGCGGCGCTCTCCCGCCGTTTTTCTAGTGAACTGCAGTCTCAGATTCGCGACGCCACGATCTATATTCTCCTGCCGCCCGCAGTTAGAGGTCTTGGGGCAAATGCGGGATTTATTCTCCAGCTTCAGGATGTGGGGGGGCTTGGTCGTGAGGCGTTGACTCAGGCGCGTGAAAAGTTTCTGACCTTGGCCAACGCAAATCCTTTGCTCTATCGTGTTCGAAGCAACAACTTGGTCGAGACGCCACAGTTTACCATTCGCATTGATGACCGGAAAGCCGGTGCGTTCAGTCTGGCAACAGCTAGTATTAACGACACCCTTGCTAGCGCGATGGGTGGTAGCTATATCAATGACTTTATCAACAAGGGGCGCATCAAAAGAGTCTACATGCAGGGAGACGCAGCTTACCGCGCCAATCCGGACAACATAAAAAATTGGTACGTGCGCAACACCCATAACGAAATGGTGCCGTTTTCGGCCTTCGCTACCAGCGAATGGACCTTCGGTTCCCCGCAGCTGATCCGCTTTAATGGTATGTCGTCGTTTGAGTTAGTCGGCGACCGCGCTCCGGGCGTCAGTTCTGGCACCGCAATGAACGCAGTTGAAGAAATTATGAAGCAGCTTCCGCCCGGCATCGGTTATGAGTGGACCGGGCAGTCCTATCAGGAGCGTCTATCTGGCTCGCAGGCACCAATGCTTTATGCAATTTCTGTCCTTTTCGTATTTCTCTGCCTGGCCGCACTGTACGAGAGTTGGTCAGTCCCGTTTTCGGTAATACTGGTAGTGCCCGTCGGTATTCTAGGAGCACTGGCCGCCACCGCGTTTGCGGGCCAGCTAAACGACGTGTATTTCCAGGTCGGGTTGCTAACGACAGTGGGCTTGTCAGCGAAAAACGCAATCCTAATCGTGGAATTCGCCAAATCCCTGCAGGAACGGGGCATGACAGTCGTCGATGCCACACTACAGGCGGCACGTCAGCGCTTGCGGCCGATTCTGATGACCTCATTGGCATTCATGTTCGGTGTGTTGCCGCTGGCATTGAGCACTGGCGCAGGTTCCGGCAGTCAGCGGGCAATCGGGGTGGGTGTGCTTGGCGGTGTTTTCAGTGCAACGGCATTGGGTATTTTCTTTGTGCCGTTTTTTTTCGTATTGATTCGCCGTTTCTTTGATAAATACAAGAAAAACAATGCAGTAGCGGGACCGTCAGCACTGCTGCAATCAGAGGAAAAAACCTGATGCATAAGGTCATAGCTGCAATACTCGCCGTCAGTTCACTCGCCGCGTGCGTTAACCTGGCTCCAAACTATCGTCGGCCCGACGCGCCAATTCCCTCCGCTTGGACCCAATCGAATACGGGAAATACTGGAACAGCCAATCCTACCGACATTGATTGGCGTACTTTTATCATCGATGTGCGGTTGCGTGAAGTTATCGAGATCACAGTCCGCAATAACCGAGATTTGCGCATTGCTGCGCTTAACATTGAACGCGCGCGAACACAGTACCGCATCGAGCGCGCTGCGCTATTTCCGTCCATAGGCACGAGCGCATCGGTGTTGCGTCAACGCTCAGCGACAAATGATGGAAGCTCGACCTCGCCGTCTACGCAATACAACATAGAACTGGGTTTTAGCAACTATGAGATTGACTTTTTCGGACGCGTCAGAAATCTAAGTGAGGCAGCCCTCGAGACTTTTTTTGCATCAAGGGAAAATCAGCGTAGCGCGCAGATTAGCTTGGTCGCCGAAGTCGCGGCGATATGGCTGACACTCGCTGCCGACATGGACAGACTGAAGCTTGCACAAGATACCCTGAAAAATCAGCAAGACGCTTATGAGTTAATCCATCGTGTATATGAACTCGGCGGCGGCTCAGGCCTCACGGTCGCGCAGGCCCAAACGACGGTCGACGCAGCGCGTATCGACGTCGCACGATTCACCAGTCAGGTGATGCTCGATCGCAATGCACTTAATCTGTTAGCGGGCACAGCACTAGACCAGGATTTACTACCAAGCACCGGATTAGAGACAGCTAGCTTGCTCGTTGAAATGCCCGAGAACATGCCTTCTGAGGTGTTACAGCGACGCCCGGACGTGTTAGCCGCGGAATATGTGCTACGGGCATCGAATGCCAATATTGGCGCTGCCCGTGCGGCGTTTTTCCCGAACATTTTTTTGACGGTAGCTGCAGGTATCATCAGCCCCAGCCTCGCCGGATTGTTTGGAGGCGGGAGCGGGGTATGGAGCCTTGCGCCACAAGTTACCCAATCGATCTTTGACGGAGGTCGAAACCAGGCAATCCTCGATGCCACCCGTATTCAACGCGACATCAATATTGCAGCCTACGAACGAACGATACAAATCGCGTTTCGCGAGGTTGCAGACGCACTTGCGCAGCGCAGTACGCTCAGCGAACAAATTGGTGCTCAGCAATCATTAACTGCCGCTACATCGCGCATCTTCAATCTCTCCAACGCATTGTTCAGAACTGGCGCTGCAAATTATCTGCAGGTGCTCGATGCCCAACGCTCGCTTTATGCGGCACAACAATCAGCTATAACTTTACGCCTGGCCGAGCACACCAATCGGATCACTCTGTACAAAGTATTAGGAGGTGGGTGGAACCCAGCGTAGCCTTAGGTCAATGGGGCTTGGTCTGGCAACGAGTTTCGCGTTGCCGACTTCAACTAGCGCAACTACTGATCCAGAACAGTTGCCATAAAGAAAGAAGAAATTCCTGCTCACGCTCAATATCGCGGGCATTGTTTGATTGGCGGCTACCGTGACCTGACCGGCTTTTTCTGTCCCAGGTTGAACACTACAACATTCACCGTCGCACAGAAAAAGCCGGTCAGGTAAAACTTGCCCGACCATTGGAGGCTACTAACCCTAAGCGCTGCCTAGAGAACTGGGCCACTAAGATTAGGGAAGCCATGTTCATTTATCTTATGCAATTCGAGCAGTGATCGGTCGCCAAGCATCGTGATCGGCAAGTGCAAGGATGGGGCCAGCATGGACCCAAACAGGACTGTTCTTTGCGGAACTGCCGGAAGACCCGAACCGCCAGATGGCGCTGTTCAAGGTCAATACCGGCAACCGGGAAGAGGAGATCTGCAATCTCCGATGGGCGTGGGAGATTCCGATGCCGGAGTTAAAGACATCAGTATTTGTGGTGCCGGGGGAGTTGGTGAAGAACGGCGATATCACTACGCACTACAGCGCCGCAGAAATCGCGGAGTTGATTACCGCCGTAAACAAGATTGATCGCAGTTTGGCTACACCGTCGATCACGCTCTTGAGGGTGGCTGCATGACTTTGCGCAAAGTGAGTCGCGCAAAGTCGCGCAGTAAAGAAAAAGGCCACGCTCAAAAGTGACCTAAGTTCTTGTTTTATTGGCACGCCCGGCAGGATTTGAACCCACGACCCCCTGGTTCGTAGTTCGGTCAATGTCGGTAACTTGTTGTTTTTATTAACAGTTTACGACACCACTCATCGCCCATTTTGCTCTACTGCGTGCAACCGTGTTCAACAAAGTCTTGCAAGCTATCAGTAATCCGACGCAGAAATTTGCGTGTGGTTTACAGCGCACCCCCAGTTGGTACGCTCAGAAGTCGCCTTTCTCGCGGAGAAAACTAGATCTACACCTTAGTTTATTCTTGCTGCCGCATCGCACCCTTTTGTTGCTTCTTCTGCATAGCGTGGCCACGCATCGGATTTAGCGTCAGTGCTTAAGCAGTGACCTGATACTGCACTTCGAAACCCCCGTTGACGGGAATTGACCGCAGATCGGACATTCCAAGATTTGAGTTTCAGTATATATAGATAAATAAACTAGGTGAGGATGATGCCCTCCTCGTTAACTGGTAAATGATTTTTGGTGGCATTTGCGGGAAGCCGGGAGGTAACCCTACCTAGTTTGAAATGCACGTGCTCGTCGGTTTATGAGAATGCTCAATCCGCTCGTAGGTTGGGAATATGACCTTCGGTAAAGCCACCGGTTTATACAACGGTAAAAACTTAACGGCAATTCCGAAAGATTCGCCTAGCTCTTGCACATATTTTACTGATCGCGCGGTGTCATCGAAAATACGGGGAAAAGGTACCAGTTCGGAGTTTAAAGATCGTAAAAAGTTATCCCAATGAATTGGAACAACCAACTTTGCTTTCGTTTTCAGAACAGCTTGTTCCCAAAATGTATAGATGAATTGTTTCGACTTGTTGCCGATATTCCCGACGCCGAGAAACACCACGTCGGCTGTAACGCCTGCAAACATGTCGCACTCAAAATTTGCACTTGGCACAATGAGAATATTACCATCCCGATGTTTCAACAAAAAACTATAGTTTTTGTCAAACTTGTAGTCCGATAGTCGAGCCGGGGTTTGAAATAACGGATCAACATGTCCTTTAAAAATTGGATTGTCAGAGTGAGGCGTCTCAAACACATCGATTTCGAAAGCACCAACGGAAATGGATTTGCCTCCAACCAGTTCTCGCAACTGTGACGTGGCAATACCTCCATTAGCAGCGATTCTTAATGTAGAGCTAGATCCCCCCAACAAAGCGCCAGTCTTTTTTGCCACGTACGGTGCATCCATTGCATGGTCGTGATGTGAGTGCGCAACTAGCAAGAGATTTAATTTCCTCACATCTCCTCTGGTGAGGGCGACATTTATTCGATCTATATTGGGCTCGATTTGGCCAAATAAAAGTTTCAACAACCCCGGCCTTGAAAAGAATCCATCAATCATCACTGATGTCTTCGAGTCCTTAACGATTAATGTGGAATTACCAAAGAATTTCGCATGTAAACCACTTTCGTGTGCGACGAAAGGGGTCATTTCAACGTATGACTTAAATGGATTCGATTTGAATGAATGGCAACCTGCACAAGTGGCAAAGATAGCCAAAATGAAGAACGACCAACCCGCATTTTTCGCGGATAAGATTACCCTAAATTCACATTCCACTAAGAACATGAAAGTGCCAAATGTATGATCTAGCTAGTTTTGATTTGATTCTACTGATTTTTCAATCTAAGCCAAATATTTATAGAATGCGGTGCGTTTTCCAAAAAAAATGTGTAGATAATTCATCAAAATGATAAACCTTAATCACCTATGGCACGCGTGCCAGAGCAGATGTACGAAAAAAATGAGTATTTATTTTTGACGTGAAAGTTCTAATTTTCCAATCTTGTTCAGCGGCTAAATAATGAGCACAAGCCATTAATCTAACGATTCCAGGTGTGGCGCTCATCGACGTCTCATCTATAACTTTTTGTATATCTAACACGGTCTGACTTATCGCTTCATAGCTTTCTCGTATGAAGGAATGTCCGCCAGATAGCGGCTTGTCCATAATGTACTCACGTTTGAGTGTTTTCGCGTCTTTATAAGATTCGGCAACAGAACAATTCAAGCGTTCAATTAGCGGCAATTTCTCGCACCGTTTATAACCTGTGCGAATCGGTATCGATTGACTTTCAACCCAAGCTGTTATTTTGTCGGAGGACGTGAGTAACAAGATAAATGATTCAATTGCCTTTCTATTATCATTAAAATTATCCTTGTAAGAAAACCACCTCTCAGTATCCGAATTGTGATTAAACAATCGGAGTATCAGCGAAGCAATTATAGTGTCAAACCGCGCCCGCTCACGATGGTGTGATGACGCCACCTTTCGCTGCTGCGATACAAAGTCTTCCGTTTCTCCTGAAGACATCAATTCCGCCACTTGAGGGTGGCCACAGGTAGCGGAGTAAATTCCCTGCGATATATCGTCGCTTGTCAGAGGAACTCCCGTGGCACCAATCACCGAGCGCGAAACTACCTCTATTGTCTTCTTGTCCACGCCTAATCGAAATGACGTCATGCGAGCATCGATAGGCCAATCAGCTAAAGAACTGACATTAAACTCCAGTAACTTGCGCGTTCCTAAAGGATGACTATTCAAAAAACCGTTGTGCGTGTGTGCGGACAAATAGACTGCCCCGTGCGACATTTCATCGTAAATCGCCGCTAGCGCTTGCCGAGTAAATTGCGATAAGTGGGCCCAGTCATGATGTCCAGCAAGTATTACTACTTCGCCTTTATCTCTTGCCTCTTTTACAAGTTCCCTCACTATTTCCAACTGATTCTGCCCCATTGCGCCTTGACTACCCGGATTTCGCCCAAAATGAAATAAAGCATACCAAAACGGTCGATACTGAAAATCTATTTGAGTGGTATCCAAAAGAATCAACTTAAAAGGAATATCACTTTTGTAATCTGAGATATCAATTACTTGCACTAAAAATGAATTAGAATAAATATAACCCTCGCAATTGGAGTGCTCCTCGCACTTTGGTTTACGCCGGACAATTTTTCCATATAAACGAACATTGCGACTGTTAACATCTTCCACACAAATATCGAGTCCTGGCTTGATGCAGGACTTGTCGGATATTGCATTTCGTTCTTGAAGTAGTTCCTTATACAGTTCGATTAATCTGTCCTTAGAAAGTAGGTGAGAACGCGGGGTCGTAGTCTTCGAATCTTCTCTAAAAACTTCAACATCGTAGTATTTGCTGATCTCTCCGACCTTCAAAGTTCGATCGCCAGCTATTAGAGTGTTATCGTCAATTGCTCTTTCTACATCTGATGGAGTTCGGCAAGCGTAATCCCACCCAACTTGACTAAAAAGATAATTCGAATTGCTGTCAGCGGGATTAAATACTCCTTGATATATTCCATCGTGGTTACCGGGTGCAAGGTAGAACGGAGATTGTAATTTCAATAGTATTTTCTTTTGTCTCTGAAATTCTATTTCGCAAGAATGATCTAGCAAATCGCCAAGGTGTATTACCGGTAACAGTTTTCCTCCGCTATAGTTTTCCTTAGCGACAAGCTCAAACAGTTTGCGCCCGTATAACGCATGTTGTGACGGGCGAATTGTGACGTCAGCAAAATTATCGATAAAACCGTTGAGGGCGCCGATAGGTAAGCCTTCGATGGCGTGTTCTTGAGTATCCCCGACGATTAATATTTTGGCCGACGTTGCGAGTGCCGAGTCTAAAGTTTCATCACTGGGCGCTATTCCGGCACATCCGCTGAGCACTAAGCAGCTTAATTTCAATATTCTATATGCCAAACTCATATAACGCCCCCCCCCAAGAACATTTGTTGACTTTTCCTTACTAGGAAAGATGCCTCCGCCAGCAGTTGGCCATCTCACTCCGGTCAATACTTCAGCACGTGTGATTTCTAGAGCTTGCTACAAAGACTCTCCACAACTCCGCAATTTAGTACAGCGCCAGTCCAGTCCTCGTGAGTGGGCTTGTGACGAGCTAGGAGTGGAATGTGGCGTCGGGCTTCCGATGGTTTGTGCTTACTGTCAACATCAGCCATCGTATCAACTTCGAGACTAAACGCCCCGCAGCACCCGCAAGAAAAACTAGAATTGCAGAAAGAAATTTCTTTTCAATTTTCCTAAAATTTACGACTAAAGTCACAGCCTCAACTTTGCAACACAAACTGCTCGAAAACGCACGGTTTCTTCCAATGAAGTTGCGTTAAGACTACGGCAGGGGGGTAAGGTCTTTTAGCGCCTTTATCTGCTCGGATATCGCACCCATGGCTTTGACAAATTCTTCGTATTCGTTCCCCGGATTACCTGCCACAGCTTTTCTAGCGCTGGCGATCGCTAAATTCATGGTTTCGAATATCAGCTCATTATTTGTGTATTTTGCATCGGCCGCTATTAGTGCTTTGCGAAACTCATATCGTGTTTTTAGCTCTTCAGGTTGTCCAAGCTTGTCGTATGCGGCAATTTCAAGGGATTTTAGTACTCCGTCTTGTTTTGCCAAGCCATCTCTGTAGTCTGCAGAAGGTAATTTAGCAAGTTCGCTGAGTAAATACGCAAACGTCGGGGGATTGCCGTCAGTTTTATCGGTTAGAGCGGCAGCATATACTTTATTCGACTGGCATTGACGTTCTAAGCCCTTAATTTTACCCGTATCACAAGTTCCCGCAGCCACTTCACTTTCAAACTGAGTATTTTTCGCGCTATCTTGAATATTAGCAGTTCGCTTTTGTGTCACAAGATTTTTTAGTGCTGCTAAGGAGTCGGCAATTTCTCGAATTGTCAGAAGATAGCGATCAAAAAAGCTACTGCGAACTGGATCGTTTAAACTTACCATTGTGGGAGATTTAGAATTAGGCAAACCAGCGACAGAGATGCCATCAGCAATACGGAGATCCTTTTCAGTGATTTCAACCGTGTCGTCTGTCATGCGCCGGGCTAGTTTTTGCGCAAGATTCAGTTGACCCAGAGTTGCGTTCAGTGCACGCACACCAGGATTTGTTACTTCATTTACCGCTTTGCCTGCACGTTCCAGCCCGGCGTTCATAGTGCAAGCCCCGTGATAACGCGCTGCGTCTATCAAAGCTCCTTCGACCGTGTACAGAGAAATACTCTGGCTTCGTTTCGTTAACATTTCTCTACGTAAGTCGCTCCGCGCCAAGTCAATTCCGGGCACGATGACCTGGCTGGCAACATTGGAAAATACTCCCTGGTTCAACTCTGCTCCAACTCCGCTGGAAATTCCGGCCAAACCAGACAATGTTCGAACGCTAGTTACGTGCGTCGCGATAGCACCGGCACCAGCAAGTAAGGTGGTCATGATGCCGGCAGTAGTGCTTTGCGCACTTTCCACGCGTTTGAGATAGTTTTTATAGGTATTACAGCGCTGTTCAGAGGCCGCCAGAATCCTATCTTGAAGGCGACTACGCCGGTCTTCTAGTCTCGGCCCATATGTGTAGAAAGCGCGAAACGCACGCTCCAGCTCGATACGCGCCTCCTCTTCTTTGGTGCGAGGAGGAATTGGCTTCGGAGAAGTATCGGCGGGAAGATGTGTCTCTCGACGTTTGTCGGGATCAAGAGTAGCTACCAAATCAATTTGTTCAAACGTTTCTTCAGGAAAAAATTGATGTGAACCACTGGTGTTGACGTACCCTGTAGAAAATAATGCTCTAGCGATAGGTGAAGTCCCGTGCACACAGGCGGAGAGATTGAGGACGCAAACGACAAGAATAAGGCCACGAACAAGTGCACGCATAAAAACTCCCCAGTCTTATTTTTTGTCGCCATGAATTGACGACATTTGTGATGCATACCCAAGTAGAAGCATAGACTTGACACAAAGAAAATTCAATAAGCATTGCGGAAAATTATGCAGACGTAATTAGCAAACATAACTTGCAGAATTAAGGATGTGGCAATTATGGACCGGCAAGAATTGCGCTGAAATCAGTCGAGGATGGCGTCTATCTAAGCCAAACAAAACATTTAAAGAAATGTTGTTTGTTTTTCTTTAAAAAATCTACCAACTTGTGAGATTCGCGATCCGTAAGCTCCTAATTTTGTTTCGTTTTTGAAGGCCATATGATCGATGTTTTTCAGTGGTACGTTCAACTATGATTTGACTCGGCATTCTGATCCACACTTACAGTTTCGAATGTTTAGAAGTCCAAAAATGAGCGAAATAGTTCATACTCATTAAATAGGCGCCATTCGGACTTGACCAAAAGTTAACAGATGTAAGTCATTTGCAGGAATTCGCAACGATGCGCGCGCTTTACCACGCCTACTCCCAAACCTCGTCCAGCACTCAGACCTAAGTCATTTTCAATGGCAACTCCGCCCGAATTTCTGCACAAAGCTTTTTATAAGTTCATAGGTGGTGCTCATCAAATCGCTCTGAGCCCACGGCCTCACATTAAATGTGATTGCGCTTAGCTCTTCAAAACCTGCGTGAATCCTCCCTAGCAAACCAAAAATGCTTGGGTCGCCTTGAACTTATCTCTTTGGCCGCCGACTACGGGCCGCAGGGGTGAGTGAGGAAACGCGCAAGGTGTTGCTCGGACACAAGAACGGCGATATCACGACACACTACAGCACCGCTGAGTTGGCGGAGTTGATCCGTGCGGTGAACAAGATCAATCGCAGTCTGGCGACACCTGCGATTACGTTATTGCGAGTTGCCGCTTGAAAATGTCTTGCAAAGTCTTGCAGTACAGAAAAAAGGCCAATTAAAAAAAGTGACCTAAGTTCTTGTTTTATTGGCGCGCCCGGCAGGATTTGAACCCACGACCCCCTGGTTCGTAGTACAGCTTGTCCGGGTTGGGTTTGGCATAGGCAATAAATTCCTTCACCGAGCGTACCGGCGTCGACCGATGCACCACTAGCACGTCCGGGTTGTACCGGTACATTGCGCCGGTAGCAAGACACCCCGCCTGAAGGGCGTAAACTAGTTGGACAGCACCGAATGTCGTTACCGCTTGGGGAGGGAACGTATGCTTATGTGCCGCAGATTTATCGTCGCATTGGAGGCCGGCAAATTCGTGCTCATGCAAGATCAGCGAAGATGTTCGTGCCGCTTATACGTGTTCGTCATTATCGCGTCAGCAGTATTGGCGACGGCTACCGCGGACGCCGCATACCCGCAGCGACCGCTGCGGTTCGTTGTGCCTTCCGCGCCCGGCGGCTCCCCGGACATCAACGCGCGCCTGCTCGCAGCGGAGCTTTCCAAACAGTTGGGACAGCAAATCGTTGTCGACAACCGGCCCGGCGCGAGCGGCGCCATCGGCCTGGAATTGATCATTCGCTCGGCCCCCGACGGCTATACCCTCGGCTATGGCACCTCCGCCGCACTGGCTAGCAACTTGAGCGTGCTGCCTAAACTGCCGTACGATCCTATCAGGGATTTGCAGATGGTCGCGCAGTTGGGAATACAGCCAAATCTGCTGGGTGCATCGCCGTCGTTTCCAATCCGCTCGGTGCAGGAGTTGATCGACTACGCGAAAGCCAATCCGGGCAAGACGTTTTTTGGATCCAGCGGCAACGGTACCAGCATGCACCTTACCGGCGAACTGCTGAAAATCATGACTGGCGCGCAGATGGTGCATGTACCTTACAAGGCTGCACAGCAGGTAATCTCCGATATGATCGGCGGCCAGGTGCATTTCATGTTCGACAACATGGGCTCGATTGTTGGACATGTGCGCGGCGGCAGGGTGCGCGGCTTGGCCGTGACCTCCGCCAAGCGCTGGTTTGCGGTTCCGGAACTGCCCGCGATGGCGGAAACCTTACCGGGGTTCGAGGTGATGGTGTGGGGTAGCGTGGTGTTCCCGGCCGGTGTGCCCAAGCCGATCGTCACGCGGCTCAACGCCGAGGTTAATCGCGCGCTGCAAACGCCGGTACTGAAGGACAAGTTCATCGGCATCGGTTACGAAATCGTCGGCGGCACGCCGGAGCAGTTGACCGAATTCACGCGCCGGGAAATCGCGAAGTTCGCGGATATCGCCAGGCGTTCGGGCGCAAAGGTCGATTAAAGAAGCCAGGGATGGACAGTGTCCGCGCATTCGGGCGTTCGCGATCGGTGAAATTCAGTGGCGCTCGCCTCGCCGAAAGCGGCAGATTGAATCTGAACTGCTACCGCTTCAGTAAATTACGCACTCTCCGATTTCGTCCAGCGCCTCTTGCATGACATTCAGCTCACTCAGCATTTGGGCGTAGGCGTACTCGAGCGCCGGCAGCGCATTCGTGAACGCCTCCAATGCATCATCATGTCCCTGCGTATCGATACAGTCGAAATCCGCAGTCTTATAACCATCCGCCATTTGCACGTTCATGTTTGCTCTCCTGGATTTACTTGCCTGTCCAGATAAGAGCAGCGAACGTGCCAACTCCAACTAACGCTGTGCAGAATTTATAATAATCGACGTAAGTATTTGTTTTTAAACAATTATTTATATCTCATTATAAACAAGTTTGACTTGCTGTCGGCGATGGCGGCTGTTGAAAAATCAGCGTACCGTGTTAGGGTCAACGGTCATTCGCCGATTGCGGACACGAAACGTGATGCGCTTCACACCCGTCCGATCGATGAACCACACAAGCGCGCAAGCATCGGAATCAAGCTGGGCCGCGACGAAAATCCGTGTCTTGTCGGCACGCGTGTGAGGCAAAAAACATCGTGAGGGAAGTATCCCGGCGTGCGGAACTGAGGACGGGCAGGCCATGAGTGTGAACGCAGCCCAAACGAGCGACAGGCGCGCCGGATGCGCGAGGCCCAGTCTGGCCTGTGAGTGCTCAAAACAAACAGGCCATCAAAACTTCGATGACCTCTGAATATTGTTACTGATACGTGCGCTCGGCAAAAACGCTTGCATCGAAATCGTCGTAATCGTCGTCCGGTTCGAGTATCGGCGCGAGACCGTGCATGGGGCGCGACGCAATCACGCGTTCCAGCGCGGGAAGCTCTGACGCCATTGCAGTCAGTTCCTCGTCGTGCGTAAACGTGTCGGCGTCTTCGAACTCCACCACGCTGCGATAATCCTTAACGTGAACAATCATGTTTGCTCTCCTGGGCTGATGGTCCTGCAAACATAAAAGCATCGAACGTGCCAATCGCTAAATACGCTGTGTCAAATTACATGATAAATATGCAACTATTTGATTTTAAACATAAAATTTTATAGTTCTAAAATCACTTCAAACGCTAACGTGCACCGCCGTCGACGCTCCATCGACAAATCTTGTCACCCGACGACAAGCTTTAGACCACACGATGCAGCGATCGTGATTTTTCTTACACCAGGATGGTGCGAACGCCGTGCCGCTGGCGCACACATGCGTCATAAGTGAACAAATTCGCTTTAGTGGTCGCATTTCAATTCCAGCCAAATGCGCGATAATGAATCGCAACGCTGGAGGACCTCATAAATGCACCAACATCGGGAACTGCGCTGACCGCAACGGTCGCCCCGCAGCGCATGATCTCGCAGCAATTTTCGCGCTTTGCGATCGCACTCAGATGACGCGAAAACTATGCGAAAGTTTTCGACAATGCACAGCATGTGAATGACACCATTAAGAGATTTAAAAAATATCGTTTAAAAACAAATACTTACGTATATCTAGCAGAGAAGGGAAACATTATGCGCACCCGTGCCAAGAACATTTTCATCGCGCTGATTTTGAGCCTGACATTCGCCGCGTCAACGCAAGCGCGCATCACGCGCATCGATATCGAGAAAGTCGAATCGCCCACCTTCGGCGGCACGTCGTTCGGTAACACCGGTCAGTATGAAAAATTCACGGGCAAAGCCTACGGCGAACTCGATCCCGCGCATGAATTGAATCGCGGCATCGCGCTGCTCGACAAGGCGCCACGCAATGCTGCCGGGCGCGTCGAATACAGTGTGGACATTTTGCTTTTGAAGCCCGTCGATATGAGCCGCGGCAATCGGACGCTGATTTACGATACGGTGAATCGCGGCAATTTGCGCGCGATTGAAGTGTTCAATATCGACGGCGTGCCCGGCAACAATCCATCGAGCGCAAAGGACGCCGGCGACGGCTTTTTGTTCAAGCAGGGCTACAGCATCATCTCCAGCGGCTGGCCCGGCGACGCACTGCCCGGCAACAATCGGCTCACCGCGCGTTTTCCCGTGGCAAAAGAGGCCGATGGCAAATCGATTACGCAAACACTCACCGTCGACTTCACATTTCGCAAACCGGCTTATTCCGTGAACGTAGGCTACGATGGTGGCGATACGCGCCCGTATCCTGCCGTGACGGAACGCGCATCGGAAGCGCAACTTTACCGGCGCGCGGGTGCATCCGCGCCACGCGAACCTGTACCCAAAAGCGAATGGTCATTCGGCAAATGCGCCGACGGCAAGAGCGCAACGGCCAGCGACGTGGATGTGTGTTACCCGGCAGGCTTCACCACAAACTACATCTATGATCTGGTATACGTCGCACGGGATCCGGTGGTGATGGGTATCGGCTTTGCCTCCACGCGCGATCTCATGTTGTTTTTGCGCCACGAGCGATCCGACGCCAATCCGATAATGCGCGGCAGCCCGGTCAACGCGGACGCCCCGCTGCGCTGGGCCGTCGGCTTCGGCCGTTCGCAGAGCGGGCGCTACATCAAGGATTTCGTCTATCAGGGTTTTAATCTCGACGAAGAGAAGCGCATTGTATTCGAAGGTCTGATGCCGCTGATTTCCGGATCGCGCCTGATGAGCATCAACGCGCCGTTCGGCATGCCCAGCCGCTCGCCGGGCAACTACGGCGGCGATCAGTTCCCGCACACCTACGCAACCATCGAAGACCCGATCAGCAAAAAGCGCGACGGCTGGCTCGAGCGCTGTACGGCGCAGAAAGCGTGCCCCAAAGTCATGCACATGGATTCGGGCACTGAAGCGTGGCTGGGTCGCAATGCACTGGTAATCACCGACGCATCCGGCAAAAAAGATCAGCCGATTCCGGATAATGTGCGTTTGTACTATTTCGCCAGCACACAGCACAACCCATCCGCCAATGCGGACTACGGCATCTGTAAAAATCTCTCCAACGTCAATCCGCGCATCGAAAACATACGCGCCCTGCTGGTGGCGATGCAGGCGTGGGTGAGCGAAAACAAAACGCCACCGCCGAGCCGCTTTCCGCGCGTGTCCGATGGCACGCTGGTAGCGCCGGCGCCTGCCGAAAAATTCGGCTTCCCGGCGATTCCCGGCGTCAGCTATAACGGTAAATACCCTGCGCTGACGATGAAGGATTACAAAGTACAGCCGCCGCGCAGCATCCCCGGCACCGATTATCCCGCGCTGGCACCGAAGGTGGACGCCGACGGTAACGACATCGGCGGCATCCGCTCTGTGTCACTCGAAGTGCCGCTCGCCACCTACATGGGCTGGAATCATCAGCGCGCGGGATACCTGGAAAATGAACTTTGCTACTTGCAGGGATCAACCATCCCTTTCGCAAAAACGGCCGCCGAACGCGGTGCGGATCCAAGGCCGTCGCTGCAGGAGCGCTACGGCAACAAAGCGAACTACGTCTCCAAAGTCGAAGCCGCTGCCGCCAAAGCGGTGAAGGACGGCTTGCTGTTGCCCGACGACGCGGCGCGGGTTGTCGGTGACGCACGCAAGGTAGATTTGGGATTTTGATGGCCGTTTGAATTTCGCGTGCGTTCGGCGCAAAATCACCGACCTGACGATCATTCAATCGTCACCAACCTGGGGGAAATCAACATGAACGTTGCAACTCGAATTGTCATGGGATTGCTGGTGATTGTATCTGTCATTGCCGGCTGCGCAAGCAGCCCGGGCGGCGGCGGATGGGTCACGCTGCTCGACGGTGAAAAAGGCATGGAAAACTTTAACCGCATCGGCGACGCCAACTGGCGCGCGGAGAGCGGCGCCATCGTTGCCGACAAGGGCAAGGGCGGACATCTCGTCAGCAAAAATTCCTACAAGGATTTTGAAGTCCGCGCCGAGTTCTGGGCTGCCACCGACACCAACAGCGGCATCTTCATCCGCGCCACTGATCCGGAAAAAATCGGTTCGGTCAATTCCTACGAAGTGAACATCTGGGACATACGCCCCGATCCGAAATTCGGCACAGGCGCCATCGTCGATATCGCCGCAGTGCCGGTACCCCTCAAAAACACCGTTGGCGGAAAATGGAATGTGATGGAAATCATTGCCAACGGCCCGCAACTGACCGTAACGCTTAACGGTGCTATGACCGTAAACGTGCGCGACACCAAATTCGCCCAAGGCCCGTTCTCGCTGCAATATGGCGGCGGCGTCAAAGGCGCAGTAGGCGGCCCGATCAAATGGCGCAAGGTGCAAGTGCGGGCGTTGTAAGCAAGCGGTACCGCATATCGGCCTGTAGCCTGGGCGAAGTCGGCGAAGCCCAAGACAACGGAACGCGCGTTACCCTGATCGCCGGGTATCGCTTTGTTGACTTGGGCTTCGTTTCATTCAACCCAATCCAAATGCAATGTCCATTGGCAACCAGTCAGAACCCGGATGATCCGCTGCTGCCGCCGCGAAAGAAGGCGTTTAAGGCTTGTTGATTACCGCTGACAGTTGCTTGACGATTTGGCACACCGGATGATTGTGGAGTGAATCAGGGATCCATGCCTGGGGTCTAAAATTTTCATCGGCGCGATTTGCGCAAATGCGGTGGGCAACTTCGGCAAGCGGTGCAAATTCGTTTGTGCGAGCAGCAGAATCGCGTGCCAACGTCAACCATTGAGGCAAGGATTGGCCGGCCAAGTGAAATGGCGCGACTTGATTACCCGACTGTGTTCCACCTGTTAAGCCAGCAGGTGAAAATATCCAGTTTCCGGTAACCGCCTGGGTGTACTTCGAAGGTGCGTCGGAAACCGAAATGCCTTTGCCCGATGCCGCGATAAAATTCTGCCGGACATCGACGCTTTTAGGAATATCGTTGTGCGGCCGAATGACGACAGCGTCGCCCTCAGGATTAATCAAAACGTTCCGTGCAATCGACAAATTTCCCTCACCCTGCAGAAGCGCTTCTCCGGGGCTGGTGAAAAATAGATTGTGGGTCACATCGTAGCGATCTTCGCTGCCAGTGCCCTCGCGCGGAAAATGTCCCAGCAGCAGATTGGGGCGCGCGTTTACGCCGGATGAAGCGTTATGCGCCTTGGTGAACAAGTTATGCCTTATTACGGTATGCATCGGTTGCGTCGGCATACCTATGCCCGCAGGCCGATCGATTTGATGCTTGATTTGGAGGTTATAGCCTCTCGAATCGACAATCAGATTCTGCTCTATCAATCCGCCGACAAACGGCGCACGGCCATCCGAGTTACCCAGGTAAAGTCCGGTACCCGCTCCGATGATAACGTTTCTTCTTATGATCCAGTTCCAGGCAGGGCAAAACGAGGCAATTCCGACAACTTGCTGATCTGCACCGTGGCCGATGATGAGCAAATCTTCCAGCAGTATGTGGTGCACAAACGAGCAAGCCTTGTGCCCCTCCGCCTTTACGGCATCAACGTCGAGGTTGTCCCCATTGAGCACCAGACGGCGGATATGCACATGGGCTGTATTCGACAGACTGACGGTGTTGTGTCCTTCACGGCCCAGAAACTCGGCGGGCCGTCCCATGGCCGGACCAGCAATGCGAATCGGATGATCAGGCGTTCCTTTGAGGTTATGCAGCGGCAACCCCTGACGATAAACGCCCGGCTCCAGCGTTAGCGTGTCGCCGGGCTTTAGCACCCCCAGGATCGTCCGGTAGTTGGATGGATCACCGCGCAACTCGGCGGCTTGCGCATACTGCAGATACCCCGTTATCAGAAAACTGGCAATCGACAACAACAGGCTGCCGGATTTAAATGGCCGCACGCTTTACCTTGTCAGGATTATCAAGATGAGGATCGCGAAAGTCGGATTGGAAGTTTTATGCACCGCTTCGGATTCTAAGCACAAAAGCACAGAATGACACGCAGTCCCCCTACTTACCGCCAAACACCATCTCCGGCAGAAACGCCGATACGATCCAGTTCGGCGCATCCACGATTTCGCGGCCCGTACTATCGACTGCGACACTGCACAGTATGTAGGCTTCCTCGCGCGACAGGCCACGGCTGCGCACCAGGTGATCGATCATGTGGCGCACCGCCTGACGCGCACATTGATAAAGGTCGGTGCCGTGCGCGGTGGTGGCATAGTACGGGCCGCTGGTTGCGTGCGCGATAGGCCCTCGCGTGCGCAGTTGCGGCTCAGGCAGATTGCCGCCCGGTAGCAGGTCGAACTTGAGGGTGATGCGCGCGTTCATCTCCACAGCAGTAATGCACACCTCGCCGTCGCCCTGTGCGCCATGCGCATCACCGACGCTAAACAGTGCGCCTTCTACCCACACCGGTAAAAACACGGTGGCACCAGCGGTAAGCTGCTTGATGTCCATGTTGCCGCCGTTCTTGCGCGGGGGTGCGGTGTTGTGGCTGCCTGCGTCATCGAGCGCTACGCCCATCACGCCGGGAAAAGGCTCCAGCGGCACCGCAATGTCACGCATGGTGCGAATGCCACGCGCAAAACGACCATCCGATACATCCCAGATCTGCAGAAACGGCCGGCTGAATTCGCTTTCCGGCAGCAGCCCGCGCCCCGGCCGGACATTGGTCCAGCCAAACGATGCACGCGGCGCCACCTCAATAATCTCTACCGCCAGCACATCGCCCGGCCGCGCGCCGCGGATGTGCACCGGCCCGGTCAGCGGGTGGCCCTTGAACACGCGCCGCATCACATCTTCGTGCGTCGAGCACGGCGTATAAAATTGATCGGACGCATCGCGCGTCTCGAATACCACCGTGTCGCCCGCGTTGATTTCAAGGCGCGGTGGAATCCCATTGTTCCATTCGTAGTGAACAACGCTGGCGTCAAGAAAATGCTGTTGGCCGATCATGTGTTGGCACCCGATTTGCGGATAATTCCGCTTGGGCCGCTACGCTACCACGCCTGGCTAAACTACGGCACGAAGGAAAGAATCCCGGCTGCCGGGGCATCTTAGTGCCGTGCGTTTATTTTTTTTCGCCGGCAACCACGTACGCCCATAGCGCATCGATATCTTCCGGTTTGAGCAAACTTTCCCAAGGCGGCATGCTGTTCTTGCCTTTTCCGACCGAATGGCGAAAGCGGCCTTCCTGATCCGCCGGAAACGTCATAAGATCGAATGCGCCCTCGGGATTTTTCATGCGCACACCGTGGCACGGCGAACAGTGTCGCGCATACATGTCCGCGCCCAGCTTGATTTGTTCCGCTGGAAAATCCTGCGCGTTTGCGCTCAATGCAAGCGCCATCAGTATTCCTGTCACACTCTTTTGCAGTTCTGTTTTTTTCATGAACTCGTTACAAACAATCGACCGTGGTTAAAAAAATCCCACCGGCGTTGGCCGGTGGGATCGTTATAAAGCAAACCGATCTGCGCCTAGTCCATCAGAGCAAACGTCCACACGGTACCGGCAGGCAACACTTTGCCCGCCGTTTCGCGCCGTGACGATGTGCCGCCGCCCAGACCAGAGAGCACGGAGACGTATTGCTTGCCCTTGTGAGTATAGGTGATGGGCTGCGAGTTCACGCCCGACGGTGTCTTGAATTGCCACAGTACCTTGCCAGTGGCTTCATCCAGCGCCGCGAAGTCGCCCGCAGTGTTACCGGTAAACACCAGACCGCCCGCGGTGACCATGGAGCCCGACCAGCTCGGCAGGTCCACCAGCGGTGTGCGCCAGGCGGGCTTGCCGGTCATCGGGAGCACCGCACCCCAGTAACCCCAGGGCTTGGTCGTGTCGCGATCCTTGGTAGTGTTGGTGACACCCACATAACGCTCACCTGCCTTGTACACCGGCAGATCGCTGTTCAACTGGTAAATCGCGGTTTCCTCGAGCATCGAGAAATAGAGCCGCTCCGTAGTGGGGTTGAAGGCCATCGGCATCCAGTTCTTGCCGCCGGTCCATCGCGGTTCGAGTTCCACCTTTTCGCCGGCGCGCAGGCGCTTGGCGCGGAAACCTTCGACCACGCGGCCCGTCTTGAGGTCCACACCTGTGGCCCAGTTGGTCTTCACATACGGATTGCCCGCGAGTACTTCGCCAGTGGCGCGGTCGAGCACGTACAGCAAGCCGTTGCGGTCGGCGTGCATCAACACTTTCCGCTTCTTGCCGTTGATGGTGAGCTCGCCCAGCACGTTTTCGTTGTTGCCGTCGTAGTCGTAGGTTTCCGCCGGCGTCCATTGATAGTGCCACGCAATTTCGCCGGTCTTCGGACGAATCGCGATCACCGAGGCCACCCACAGGTTGTCGCCGGGACGCGCTTTCCAGGTCCACGGGCCGCCATTGCTGGTGCCCCAGTAGGAAAGGTCGAGTTCGGGATCATACGAACCGGTGATCCAGGTCGAAGCACCACCGCGCTTATACGAATCATCCTGCGGCCAGGTCGAATACGCTTTTTCCGTCGGATCGGGCGTGGTGTGACGACGCCACACTTCCTTGCCGGTTTGCGCATCCAAGCCTACCACGAAACCGCGCACGCCGAACTCGCCTCCGGTCATGCCGCTCATCACAATGCCGTTGACCACGCTGGGCGCGCTGGTAATGGAGTAGCCTTCCTTCCATTCAGCAATTTTGGTTTTCCACAACTGTTTGCCGGTCTTGGCGTCGAGCGCGATGACGTGCGCATCGAGCGAGGCCGTATACACCTTGCCGTCGAACAAGGCGACGCCACGATTGTTCAAGCCGCAGCACACCACACGCGGTACGGCGGGATCCCAGTTGATGTCGAAATTCCAAAGTTGCTTACCCGTGCCGATGTCCATGGCAATCACACGTTTCACGTTGGCGGCATACATCACGCCGTTGTGCACGAACGGCTGGCCTTGCTCGCCATACTCATTACCCAGCGATGCGGTCCACACCGGCACCAGCCGCTTAACGCTGCTTTTGTTGATTTGATTCAATGCGCTGTAGCGCTGTTGGTGATAACCCATGCCGTACGTCAGCACGTTATCAGTGGTGCCACCGGCGCCGTCGCGATTCAGGTCTTGCTGTGTTTGCGCTTGCACGGTAAAACTACAAGCAGCCAATAAGGCTGCACCGACTAACAGATGTCTCATGTCCACTCCCCCTTAAAAATTAACTCGCTCGTGCAGTATTAAACGCAGGCACGGAAGTGTCAATTCCGTTTAGCACCGTGTCCCTAATTGCGCAGGTTGTGCGGCGCACCAACTCTTGATTAGAATGCGGCAATACTCCACTACACTTTTACCCAGGATTTCAACATGGCCCAACTGATACTCACCGGTGATATCAACCTGATGAACGTTACCGATCCCACCGTTCCGTTTCGCAAGACGATTGAAGATTTTAAAGCCGCCGATGTACGCTTCAGCAACATGGAATGCTGCCTGTATGCGCCGCCAAGTGGCCACGCCTGGGACAACGAGGGCTTTTTTGCCGCACCGGGACCGGCCGGCGAATCGCTCAAATACGCAGGCATCGATGCCGTGGGCATCGCCAATAACGTGAACTACGGCGAAGCAGCCATCAATGCCTCGGTTGCACGGCTCGACGAAATCGGCATCAAGCATACTGGCGCCGGCGCCAATCGCGCAGCAGCTTACGCACCGGTAATCATCGAAAAAAATGGCGTGCGCTATGGTTTTTTGCAGCGCACGTCGGTGTACTGGCCGACAAATCACGAAGCCAGTACGCATAGCACCGGCGTCGCTACGATCAAAGGGCACACCGCGTATCAACTGCCATTGCACAAAACCCGCCCGGAAATTCCGCCGGCGAACCGCCCCGGCATTCCGCCGGAAATTCTGACCTGGCCCGACGCCAAACATCTGCAACTGTTCAAAGATGATGTCGCCGCGCTACGCAAGCAAGTAGATATTCTGGTCGCCTCATGCCACTGGGGACTGCACAAAGACGTGCTCGACTACATGCCGCAAATCGCACACGCCGCCATCGACAGCGGCGCGGACCTCGTGATGGGCCACGGCCCGCACTACTCGCTGCCCGCGGAAATCTACAAGGGCAAGCCCATTTTCTACGGCCTTGGCAGCTTCAGCTTCCATACCGGCCATGGCGGCAAGAAGCATGGCAACTGGATGGGCATGATGGTCACCGCCACCATCGACAACAAAGCCATCACAAAAACCTCAATCAAGCTCATACGCCACAACGACGCCAACGAAAGCTACTTCTGCGACCCGGCACAAGAGGGCGAGGAGCTCGCCGGGCTCAATACTCGCTGCGCGAAGCTGGGGACGAAGCTGGTTGCGAAGGGGATGGAGTTGGAGATCGCTGCGGCGTAGCA
>Ga0193752_1000709_pt1 | contig 30371 bp, 60 predicted proteins | sample H1c1metaG_FD_144924 | JGI IMG/M metagenome (GOLD analysis project Ga0193752, IMG submission 144924) | Soil microbial communities from a riparian zone of the East river system, Colorado, United States - H1c1 | ecosystem: Environmental > Terrestrial > Soil > Riparian zone | place: USA: East River... | reverse complement strand
GTTTCTTGCCCCGCGCGGGGGCGATGATTTCAGCAGAAACGGAATTGGTTAGCACATCAAGTTGGTCAAGAATTCCCAACTCGGCAAGCGTCTCAATTGAGACAACGCGAATCTGACAGGTCTGTCCGCTAGGGGTGGTGAAGTCCCGGACGCTTTCGCCCCAGGTAGTAAGTTCGTACAGGCCATTGCTATCGGACTTTGCCATCACTGTGGTCCTTTGTCCTTGTATTTGTTTGTGTGGAGTGGATGTTGTTTACGGGTCTTCGGGTGTCACCGGGTTAGCAACCGGCGTGAGCGGGATGGCCACCGCAGTCTCATTCTGTACGAAATCATACAGAACATCATCGATGTCATCCAGCAACGGGAGGGCATTCCCCTTGGCTGCAGTCAAGAAGAATTCGCCCTCATTCATCTCGCCTTCTAGCGTGTCCGTGACCCTGCACCGATACAGAATACAGTGGATGTCACCACCAGAATCCGAAATGGCCTGACCTTCAGCCCGGAACCACGGTCGAGCGTTCTGGCCTCGCTTGCGGAGCGTGATCACACGGTTCGGAGTCGTTCCGGATTCCAGGATCTCACCACCAGACATAATCGACCAGGCGACCAGCGAGATGCCGCCAGATTCAATCTCGAATTCGACCGTGGCGCCCTTACCGCGCATCGAGATTGTTCGGTCATCACCCTTCAGTTCCTCAAAGTCCTCAGCCTCTGAGAAAGACAGGGTTCGTGCATAGGGCAGGTCCTCTGACGCAGCTCCCAGATCAATCCCGGAAGCGTCGTCATAGGGAGTCAGCTTGATGTCTCGCATGCCATACGGCAAAGCCGTAGGGACTGGAGCAGTCATCTCTTCCCTCTCTTTGGTTCTTTGAACCGGAGAGTGTCAACCATCTTTCCGGTTCTAGTGTTGAATCTATGTATCACCACGACTCTGCCGGAGACTGAGCCACAAAGTCCCGACCTACACTTCACCTCCACTATGTCTTCCTCCACATACAGGACTCCATACAGAATCCCGTTTGGACACCGCAGCTCAACTAAGAGCTGTGGGGGACTGTGAACCCGTTGTCTGTCTTCAAGTAGTTCAGCGCGCTCTTGCTGAAATCGGCGACTGGAATGGTGAACTTGTTTGTCCTGTTCCATTCCACCGTTTCCTGATTCTTGATGCCGATATTTTCCCAGTCGGCTTTTGTCAGAATTCGTCGTGTGGCAATGCCAACATACACAACTCCATCAGAGTCGCCCTTGGCATTGCCGCCATTTCCGCTGTCATCGCCAGCCCCATCTACCTCAGCTTCTTCAATGAAGATGGTGTCCTCATCAGTTCCGCTGGTGGTCGCAGGGTTTGCTGGGGTGCTACGCCTCGCTGCCATTTCGATCTCCTCTCAAGAATTAGTCTATCTTGATAGTACTCTGAACGAAGCATTCTTGACAGATGTGTTGTGGACATCATCAACAAAGTCAGCACTCATTCCATCAGAATATGCCGATGTCAGGATGCCATCTGTTCCTGATATTTGATGATTGCCCACCAATATTTCCCGTACCCGTTTGAGGATGATCTCATGGCCCATGAAGTCAACGCATTCCTCTTTGTTTCTGTGACACCAAATTGTCAATACCTCTGGACCATGGCCAGCAATCTCATCAACCTTCTCTTCCCATTTCAAGATGAGGAAATATCCATTGCGCGGCGACACCTCCATCGCATGGGTAGCCCAGATCCGCGCGGCGGTAATCCCCAGGCCATTAAGGGTGGCATCGGTTGATAGGAGCGTGAATACTGCTGCTCTGCAGCTCACTGGATCTTCCCCCACAATCCATCAATCATTGCTTCCAGTTCTCGCATGGCCATTCGCAAACTGGGCAGAATGATCTGGTACTTGCCATGGTTTGCAACTTCCAGCCAAATTCCATATGACACTGCGTGCGCCAAGACCAAGCCAAATTGGTCGCCCTGCGAGATGTCAGTGCACAACAGACCGGAACGTGCAGCAGCCGTCCGGTCAGTCCATACAGCATTGGCCTTCATGTACCCTGTGGTGATTGATGCCTGCCTACCAAAGATGGCCTTGAGAGCGCGTGGAGTTTTATTCTCCAACCTGTCCAGACGGCCAAGCATTTCAGTGGTATCAATAAAGCGGGGCATCTGGATGCCTCCCATATGAAGCCACGGTGGCCTTTAGCGAATACCCATCACTCGGCAGGATGCTGGTGACTTCCCATTCCTCACCATTATGGTCAACCCAATGGTCGCCAATATTCACATATGCATCATATCTACCGAACAAAATGAAGTCTTTGCGACGCTCGGTCGAGTCCTCTGTGGTTAATTCGACAGATGCTCCGGCCGTGTCGGCTGATGCTAAGATCAGCTTAAACACCTGTGGTGGTCGATCTGGACCATTGACCATAGTCGTTCCGCCAGCAACAGTTCGCGTGGCAACACGAGGGGTGAGGACAATGGTGCTTGGATCAGCCGCAATGAATTCATCTGTTATCCGACGTTGTACATATCGCTCCTGCTCAACAGCACCCATCATGCACGCTCGATGTCCCAAGAGCGAATGAATCTGTCCTGACTAATGGTTCCGCCACCATCACCAGAATCAGCCTCTTCAACATCCGCCAATTTGCCATACATTTCGGCCAGCTTGATCATTCTGGCGTGAACCACTTCCATCCCGCGCGTGCTGCTGGATTCAGATACGTTGACCAAGTACAGCGTCTGTGCCGCGCGTTTGCGATAGTACATTTCTGCGATGCGATTGGCGCCCTTGCCGGCGTCAATCAGCTCTTGGATGACACCTTCAGTGAATCCATGATCGTGCGCATCATCCTCAAGAAGGGACTGGACCTCAAGAACAATCACAGCCATATCACGCCGCCCTACATACGATCAGTTCGCGTTGCTTCGGCACATACATTCCGCTCCTGCGCCTATCGTACCGGCGAGCCGAAAGCTCATCATCATTATGCGCCAAACCACCCTGACCCATCATACCGATGCCATGCTTGGGGTTTCGGGCCTTGATGAGGACGCTTACAGAAGACGAGTTGCCTGATGGCATGACCATCGATGGCGCCATAGCAGAAACCGGACAGCTCAAACGCCAAATCATCCCATTAACAGAAGACCCGGTTTGTGCCAAGAACGAGAATCCAGCTGGCGGAGATCCATAGGTGGTGGCCACACCCGCAGTGCCCCACCCAAAGTAAGCCCTGTCAATGTCTTCGGGAGTTTGTGATGGGAAGGGGATGGTTGTTCCATTGCCCCCTCTAACCCACGTACCAGGAGTTCCATCAACTTCCCACAAGGTATCTGGCCCAAGACCCGCAGTTACCTCCATCATCATCGCTGCTGAGTTTGTGGTGGTGTTGGACCCGCTATGCGTACATGTTATGTTGCCTGATGCAGTTGATGTGTTGATGATCCCAAGGTAGATAAAGTGGCGGATGGAAATTCCAAATGGTTGATAGTTGAGCAACTGCGTCCATGTTGCTCCACCGCCAGTCACCGATGCAATTGCTCTGTTGCCGCCCACATCTGACGAAACGCGAGCAAGGTATACCAGTGCATTTCCCTTGGTTGTCCCTTGCGCAAGAGGAACGGACACGGGGGTTGATGTTGAAACAAACGCTTGTGAAATAGATCCAACTTGCGCAATCTCGGTCATGCGAAGCCTCGTGTGGCTCCCATAAGATACAACTTATCGTCAGCCAAGTTGTAGTACCAGAGCAAGAAATCTTTTCGGTTGGCAGTTGTCGTCAAAGCTACAGCAGGAATGTCTGTACCGAAAACATATGCACCATTCCATGTTGGCACACGAGTTCCTGTACCATCTTGCTTCAATTCCATGAGAATGGTTGCGCCATCAATCAAGTTTGTTGGCTTGGCCATGGTGCGGTTTCCACCCAAGGTGACTCGCTGGATGGAACGCTTAGCGCTTGATGCATCAGGAGTGATGGTTGCACCATCAGTCATATTCACAATAACGTCATGCGTATGCGCCAATGCTGAATATGCAGCGGCTCCTTCGGCCGGAGTCAGATAACCAGGGTGCGGGTCTCCCGCCGCTGCATGCGCCGATACAGCCGTCGATGCGGCCCCGGACGCATCATATGTACCCGAGTGGTTGTGCGAGCCTACAGCAGCCTGTACAGCCCCTGTGCCGAGCGTCCTAAGGCCAGCCGTCCCTACTGCCGGATCAGACAATGCGGCATAATCAGATGCCCCTGCGATGGTGGTGACTCCAGACGGCCCGACAATGTTCGTCGGAGAGCCCCAGGCACCGGCCGTCTTGGGGCCGTAGATGGTCCAGACGCCAGTTCGGATGTAGAAGTCCCCATCTACCCCGGTGCCGCCATCTGACGGCACTCCAGAGCCGTGCAGGACCGAATTGCCATCAAGTCCATCTTCACCGTCATCGCCTGCCGCTCCAGGCGGACCCATGATTTCTGCTACAGGTGCCCAAGCCATTTTCAGACCGCCAATCTATTGAGTGCGGTCTGTCAGCTCAGCAAGTAGACAGTGCCGTCTGCAGTGTCCAGGTATAGGTCTCCCAGGATCTGTCCGGACTGCGGTCCAGGGGCGCCAGTCCCCGTGAACCACTTTGTCCCGCGCGTTCCGGTTGCTCCAGTGGATCCGGTGTCACCCTGGATTCCCTGGATACCCTGCGCTCCAGTGCTGCCTGGCGCACCCGTGGCGCCTGTGGAACCAGTCTCTCCTGGCGGACCTTGGAATTCAACACCCTCGCCCTCCAATGGGAAAGAAGTTCCATTCCAGGGATAGAGATCGCCATCAGCCTCTACAAAGTAAGCATCGCCAGCATCGCCAACAGTGAGGTCATCAGGCAGCAATGCATATGTGGCCACGGTACCGGCCCAGTTGATGCCAGCACCCATAGCTCCAGTTGCACCAGTCGCACCAGTCTCGCCAGGATCACCTTGCGCACCAGTGGGGCCTTGGTCACCTTGCGGGCCTTTGATTGAAGCGATAGAACCCCAAGCCATGACTACTCCCTAGCGAAGTTGGTAAAGCTCTCCAGAATCCAAGTCAACATACATATCACCGGGACCGGCACCGAATACAACACCGGGAGGGCCATGTCCAGTGAACCAATCAACAATAACATCCTCGCCTGGCGGTCCGGGTGGTCCCACCGGCCCTTCCATAGGCACGATATGCGTGCGAGGCAAAGGGGGGCGCACATGCACAGTCCCTGGCAATTCAATGTCAGGTGTTGTCACGAGTCTCCCCCTTATACCAGACGATATTCGCGTTCAGCTTGTGGTGCATCTTTGCTGATTCGGGCTCTAGTTCCAGAAGTTCTGCAACCTCAAGAGACGTTTTGTACCAAGTGGCCACACGACCATCAATGACGGCATCCCAGCGCACATCTGGATCATTTCGGATCTTGAAAATGATGTAGATTTCAGTGCCATCGGCATAGTCGCCATCATCATTAATCAACTCGCTGAACCAGTCTGACTCAGCATCCAACTCGATGGTCATCACGGGGGCCACCCAGCCCAGATGGATGCCAGTTACCATATCCCCTTCTTTCCTGGAATGCAGGGCCGGGCCATTCCCCCTCAAACAACCCGACCCTGCACGGGAAAATAGCTATGCGGATAGCGCCTTGGCCAAACGAGCGACCAACTCTGGCTTGTTGCCCTTGGTTGAGAGTTCCATCTCTCCCAATTCCTTACGCAACTCAGCAGCAGTCATCTCCCACAGATCAGCATCATCGCCGTCAACCTGCTCAGAGTCCTGCACAACAGACTCCCCTACATCGGTACCCAGATCAGGTTCCGGATCAGGTTCCTCCTCTTGGACAGATGCATCCTTTGGAAGACTCCTGATCCTGGCCAGCTCAGCGCCATACCGCATAGAACGAGACTCCATATAGGAAATCTCTTCCTTGGTGTAGTCTGACCGCCCAAGCTTGACCTGTCGACTCACGCGAATCCGCCTCCAGCGGCATACTGTGCCGGGACACGGTACGTGCCGCTCACGCCATCATCTACAATCTCCATGATGGCCGCTCCCGCGCGCTGGCGAATACCGGTCCCGAAACCACGCGCATAGAACCCATCAACCAGCGGGTATCGCTGCTGGTTTCCGGGCAGCAAACGCAGACCCCGGTACTGTTCATTGGCGTGCTCACGGAATCCTACAGGGTTCTGCAGGTCTCCAGAGCCGCCAGTGGCCAGCATCAGCACATAGTTCGGTGGAATGTAGGACTCCTCAACGATCAGGACTCCTGCATAAGAACCGACGACAGGAAGGCCATTCCAGCTGCTTGGCGGACGAGAACCAAGAAGACCCGCCTCATTCGGAACAATCAGAGCGGGCTGGTTGTCGGCCGGGATGAAGTCATAGTTGGCGATGGCATCGTTGTTGTTCTCGACACCAAACCGCCACTTACGGACCTCACGAATGAGCAGCTTTGGCATCATCGCCACAAATACGGAACCGTTCTCAATCCCATATCCATGCTCAGCGATGTTGTCGTACAGATCCTCAAAGTCATCACTGTCGATGGTGGCAGCGCCAGAGGCCATGTAGTGCGTATGGCCGCTGGTGAACGTCGCCCCCTTGTATGCTGGCGGAACGGTCCCGTCAGCGTTGTACAGGGCATACACATTGACGTTCTGCTTGCGGATCTCAGCAGTTCGGTTGTTGTTGTCGAACAGCGCTTCCATGACCTTGCGGAATACCAGACGGTTATCCGCATTGAGAGCCTGCTGGTGAATGGCCTCAACCTGGCGCGCGTCCGCGTCCCTGAGGAACTTCCAGGTATAGCGGGTTGCGAGGTCGTAGTCCTTGAAGTCATACCCCAGAGAGAAGAACGCCAGTTCGGGCCGAGCCGACTTGGGCACACCGAACTCAGACGCTTCCTCAAACGTGCTCTCGCCAACCTGAGGAACATCTTCAATCAGCGTGCTAACCGGGTAGGTGAACAAAGCCACAAGAGCGCTGCGAGCCTCATTCCAGACCACAAGCGTCTGCTGGAACTCATCCCACATTGCGTTGAGGTCTCGACCGTCAGACGTCTGCGTAACGACGTCAGCCTCAGTCGAATAACCGCCAGCTGCACCCATAGGTAGCGGGAACAGGCCGAACTCACGAAGGTCGACCAACTGGTGCCCTTCGGCCGCCTCAAGAGCTAGCGGAACGCGAATGAAACCAGGGGCAACGAGAGGATTGGCACTTGCCGCATGGTATTCAGCGAGAGTACTCACGGCGCCACCAGCTCCACTCCGATACCAACATGCAGTCGAGTTGCCTCAACAGTGAACCCGATAGGGATGGTGCCACCGGCCGTAACGAGACCGGTGGTAGCATTTGCACCATATCCAGTACCAGCTGCAGAAGCAAATGGCGTTGCGGCGCCAACCGGACCGAAACTGTCAAAATCAACAATTTCCCCGGCCCTCATGACATCCACGATCTCCTTGGCCTTACGGGCCTTGGTGAGGACGAGTACGCCAACAATGCCGGTCTGCCCGGCACCCTTGACCACCGCCCCATTCACATTCAGTCCTACGCCAATCACCTTATTGACATCAGCGGCAAGCCAATCTACCGCAAGAGCCGCGCGGAAACCTCCCGCATACGGCTCATACTTGTCATACCTAGCCATATTGCCCTCTCAGCCGTCGCGGGTCAAATGCCCGCATTAGTGATCCGGCCGCGCGTGAGTTGAGGGAACTTCTTCTCCATAGCAGCTCTCTTTGCAGCCGCATCCTTATTGCCTCCACCTGGAGGCTTGGGAGTACCGCCACTAGAACCATTCTTTGGAGGGTCATCCTCTGTCTTCACCAGGAATGGCTTGGAATCCGCCAACTTCTTCATAGCAGCTTCCAGACCAGTAACTTTCCCGTCCTCACCGACCTCTACATCAGAGAGGTCAACCAAGGCCAACGCGGTTTCTGGATCATGCCAGTTGTACTTGTTTGAGCTGAGGAACTTGATCTTCAACTGACTCGAACGCAGCTCTGCTGCGGTTGAGGCTGCCAAAGCCTTGGCCTCATCACGCTCCTTTTCGGCGCGCTCTTTCTCGCCGAGTTTCGCCTTGTCGAGATCATCCAATTTCTTCTGGAGGTCACCCTTGGCCTTATCGGCGGCATTCAGACGCTTCTGCAGAGTATCGAAATCATCTTGGGAAACAGTCTTAGGCTTTGGTGGGTCTCCACCATCACCCTCACCCTTCCCTTCACCGCCACTGCCGCCTTCATTCTTGGATGGATCTCCACCGGATGCACCGCCGCCATCCCCCTCATTCTTGGGCGGATCTTCCGCCCCATAGATGGGGTAAATTGCAGTGCCATCCGAGAATCTCCCCAACACCCGCATCATGCGAGCATTCGTGAACCGCTGGTTCATCTGGGGTCCTTTCGGGGTTGCTTATATCCCGATAATCCTACCCCCAAAGCTCCTCATCGCGCTTACGCAACCTTGTATGTCCCATCGATGTACTCATCATAGTCACCAGCATTGAATGCAGCAAAGAAATCATCCTGACTTTCCACTTTTGGAAATGTCGTGCAGAGACACTGTGGATGCGGCTTTGGCGGAACTGCATTCATAGGGAATGGACTCTTTTGTGCATAAAGATTGCAAATGTCTTCCCTGGGATGACTTCCTGACAGACGCCAGATCATACCATTATTCCAAGGCTTGTCTTCATTATGTACAATAACTACCGCATGATATGCATTGTTGATCTCAGTGCGAGCCAGCCTCTTGGCGGCATAGCTGGCACCGCCCTTGGCCTCAGGTCGAATGAACTGCTGCACCTCCTTCTTGAGCTCTGACACGGTGAGCCCGCGCGCTAGGCCGCTGTTTATGCGTCTCTCAACCCAGCCATCGCTAAGCGCACGCGTCTTGTACACCTGCGTCGACAATGGAATCCGGCTGTGGTAGACACGAGCCACCGCTGCCTCTACATCCAGGCGAGATGTCTCCAACAGAGTGGCTCGCATATCCTTCAGATCCTTCTTGGGATATGCAAGCCTTAGCAATGGCGTATCCCAATCAAAACTGGTTGCTAAAGCAACCGCCTTGGCTTCCGCCTGCCCCGCCTTGACCTTATCGCCAAGTAGCCTCCAGAATTGCCCGAGAGCTTGTTGAATGGCAATAGCAGCGGTCTGTAGTTGCGCCGAGCGTAATGCGGAAGTGCCCGTATGTGCCAGGATCTCATCTACTTGTGCAACTGCATCTTTAGCCGCCTCACGTAGCATCTTGTCTATTTGGACATCGTACTTTTTCTGCAACTTGATATATCGCTTCAGCCATATGTCTGGGGCAGGTTGATCCGTCTCGTCTGACGCTAATGGGGCCGCCATTGGTGAACTTCCATTCATGAATAGCATCAAAGGTCACGATGAAGTACCTGTAGTAAGGGTATGCAAATGTCTCATCAGCATCGCTTGGATGCGGATTCCCGCGCGGGTGCGAGTGGAAGACACCGGCTAGCGCTTTTGGCGAATTCCTGCTGAGGAATTCTACCAGCTGGCCCTCGTCCATCTCAAATGTACGGCCCTTGTCATCAGCCACATTACGGATCTGCTCGACTGACCAGTCATACTTGATGAACCCGCATATCTCCTCATCGAGGTTCATGCGGGCCATTTCGCATAGCAATGCGGCAGTCTCAACAGGCATTTCCATGGCTATGGCCTGTCATTGGACATCAGTATCTACTGCCAAAGGTGAACTTCTGGATGGCTTTGTTGCGACGCTTTTTCTTCTTGCCCTTGCTGGATGACAGACGTTTGTCCTTGCGGGTGCCCTTGCTAGGCTTACCGCCCATGACCACATCTCCCTCTGTCATATATCCCATTTGAATAGTCTACCTGGGCAGATCTCCTGGCACTGGCGCCCTACATTTGAATATTGGCATCATGTCCTCAGGAATCTGAGTCACTACACAGACCTCAGCCTTGTCATCAGCATGATAGATCAGCATGTCTGAAAGTGGCTGGTTCTTGGGGAAGAATATGTAGATCACCCCATAAGTGATCAGGCCGCAAGCAATCATGGTTCCTGCTGACCATGCAGGTATCTTCTTGCGGTAGTCCTTTTCAACTTTATTTACTGCACCTTGAAGGGCTTGTTCCATGCCCTTGCTGAACTCAGCAACAACGTCAGATCCAGTCAGAGGCTTTTCCTCATCCACGATCTCGTCCCCTCATACGGTCTCGCAACACATCCAGCTCACGCATTGCAGCGATCAGCTGCGCTTCCTTGCCTTCAGCCTGCGTTCGGTACACTGCACGATCTTCAATCAACTTCGCATTCTGGGTGCTGAGCACCTCAATCTTGGCCTCAGCCCGCGCCAGGCGCTCCTCATATTTGACTCCAGACTCCTTCACTTGCTTCTCAAGATTCTGGATATATTCCCTGAGGTATTCCTGCCCAGCACTTAATGCAGGGGCGCTCAATGGAGCGGGACCATTAGATGTTGTTTTCTTTGCTTGAACCCGCGCGACGAAATATGGGATGGTTGGTGACAGAAGAATTGCGATAGTGATGACCAGGCGGCCGAGTGGATCTTCCTTTGGCGGAAGCTCAAGTTGTCCAGGGCTTTGTTCAACCAGAGTGATGAGCAGCCAGATGATAGACATCACGACCGCCTCTGTCTCTCTTCACGGTCGGCATCAGTCCCATTGACAACAGATATGATCACAGATACATGGAAATACCAGACAAATGCATATGGCACCCAGCCGCCAGTCGACAATGATGTTCCGCTACCGATGGTCCACAGGATAGCAACCGTGTTGGCGCCCCACCCCATAGTGCCTGCAATCCCTCCCCAGGCACTCCATCCAATTAGCAGCAACATGGCCGATAAAAGAATCAATCCCGGGACGAACCAATCCAGTCCACTCGGCAACATTGATCGAATCAAGATTTGGCTTGCACCTTCAGCCCTACCGAACATGTTCAACAGACCATAGGCTAAGTCTGCAAGAACACACCCGTAAAGAAACCGCCTGCGAATCTTGTCTTGAGACTCCCATATGGCCATTCGGCTTTTCAACCGATTCCCCTCACGCTTGGTCATGGCATGGGAGCCGCTATCAACGCTTGCGCCTTCCAGGGTTGGCCTTGGAGCCGGTATATACACCAGTGTTTCGTTTGTGCATCTTCTGGCAATACCCCTTTGCACGGGGACCAAGATACTTCCGTAGATGCCTTTCGCAGCGCGTCCAGTCGCCAGCAGTCCCCCAGCGAATCTTGGCTCCACCAGGCCCTCCCTTTGACCAATACTTGCGCAGCGTCTCAGCGTTTCCACCCTTACCCTTTCGGGCCTTGGATCCTGCCGTAGTGGAGGCCATCACCAATACCACCGTCGGCCGCTAGGACCACCGATGGGTCGGCCAACCCCACCAAGAACCAGAAGGACCAGACCGATGATGATCAGGATCCAACCTAGCTTGGCCAGAATTCCAATTCCCACCACATAGCCGATCAACAGGAAGATCAAGCCGAGAATAATCACGTCACACTCTCCCTTTCCAGCCAGTCCAATTCCAGGAGCCGATCTAAATCGGCTTGAACACCATTAGCGTACTCGACAATCTTCCTTTCCCAATCAGGGTCTCCCCACCATTCCAGGACCGTTCTGTTCAGCTCGATATCACATTCAGCACAAATTGGCCTGTACAGTCTGTCATCACAACAAGCCTGCCAAGTGGCGAAGCTCATCCTTGTACAACCCGCGCGGGAGCACATGCGAGATCTGATAGCCGAAATGGAATAGGGGGCCTTGCGGCCCCCGCCAAACTCTTCTGCAGACCTCTTGACAAATTCTTCTTTCCTACGAATGGACATCATCTTACGCCTTGTATGGCTCTGGCTGCAGGCAGCGGGACTGGAACTCCAGGAAGCCAATTTCATCTGACATGCTCAAGTCCTCAGAGTGAACATCCCATACCTGCCTTTCGCCATTCTCATCCATGATCTCCATGATACAGACCCACCTGGTCAGAATATTGGGTCCATCCTCAGAAACGATTTGCGATAGGGCCGCATGCGTCTTGTCTCGCGTCTCGTCACTCATCGACAGTGATCACATGATCTGCATCTTCAATGATGGGGTGAGGACTGTCTTCCAACTGGACTCGTACGCCTTCCTCGATCAAGATCTCTCCGGGACGAATGGTGATCATCTCTGGATTCGGCGTGATGATTTCGCCCGGATCATCATTGTCAGCAGTTCCATATGGACCGGTGGGTGGCGGAACATCCATCGGCAGGAACAGTTCATTCGTCGGAATTGGTGCAGGAGCAACCTCTTCCCCAACGATCTTCTCGATAGCAAACAACTCTTGGATGATTTCCTCATCCTCAGGTGTTGCATATACCTCTTCGCCAAACTCAGTTGGCGGAGGCATTGACTCGTCCGTTACTTGAACCGGCTCCGACTGGGTCATCATCAATCTCCTGTCCTACCCGCGCGGCGAACGGGTCTGAGTTGGCCGCCATTGTTGCACTCTGCTCAAGCACCGCTTGTGCGGCTCCTGCCGGGAATTCATATCCAAGCTCGGCCAGCCGGTCTTGCGCCATCTGGATGGTGATCATTGGCGGCGTACTGGTGGCAAGGGAAATGATTTCGTCAATCTGCGCCTTGCGGTTGACGGGCATTGGATCGCCTACCACCGAAAGCATTTCGACAGCGAGAGCATCGCTGGCACTGTAGCCCTCATATGACACCAACCACATGGTGATCAGATCAAAGAACATCTGGTCATATGTGCCGATCATGGCCTGCTCTTTTTCCTCGTTCTTCTTGAGGATGGGAGCCAGCTGTAGGGCCAATGCAATCCCGCTCTCGGCAACACTAACATCAACCCGACCGGCAGCGATGTCGGGAATGCCAATGCCCTGCTGAGCATTGTTGATCAGGAAGTTCAGGTGGTCAACAGAGGGTGCCACACTGCTGAGAGCGCCCTCTCTCCGCAGGAATGCATCATCGGCAACCTCTGTCACCTTTGCCGGCGAAACTTGCCATGGAACAATATTGCCATCAACATCGCGCGGCGGCCCGCTGTTAGTCACCCAAATGCCAAGACCGCCAAGAGCCACAGTTAGTGACTGGTCTGTAGTGCCCTGCTGGATGGCCGCCAGCACAGACTCAATCCCGCGCAGCTCACTGGAACCAAAACCGCTGTCATCATCAAATGTATTGCGAATGTGGTACACGGGGATCTGCGTCACTGCCGGCGGGAGTTGTGTCACAGGTCGCAACACACCGACCTGTTCCAAATCCTTCTCTGTCAGGATTCGGTCATCCCACTTGCCTGGCTTCCAAAGAGTCAGCTCTGAGGTGATTGTGGGGGATGCGGGATTGGTGGAGTCTTTCCTGTATGTTTGTCTGCGGATGACCGTCTTTTCCGGGTCTTCCGGATCAGGGTAATCGTCAATAAGATGGCACCCAACCACGCGATTGGGATTCTCAGGATCCGTGATGGGGAAGTATGCACCAGGGTGCACCTCATGAATGGATACACGTGTTGTCTCCGGTTTCGTATCGTCTGCAGTGATATGCCAAATGGCATCGCCACGGATAAGTCCGTAGCGACGCTGGTTGGCAAACTTCGTGTAGATGTTCTCTCGCCGGAACATCGGGTCAATGAGCAACCGCAGATTTTCCTGCTGAGAAGTCGACCCACGATTGGGGGTCAACGTGTATGACCATCCTACCGCAAGGAATCGGTTGATGGACTCAACGAATCCCCGCGCGGTCGGGATGTACACTGGGTCTTGATCAGTGCCACGCTCGATGAGCTTGTAGCTCCCTGGATGCTGCCAATAGAACTGCTTGTACAGAGTGTAGCTCTGCAAGCGCTCAGAATCCAGATCAGATACACCAGCAGGGGCCGTCCCAGAGAAGTACGGCTTAGCTGACGAGTAAGGGGTAAATACCGTAGCGGCCACCCGAATAGTCTACCTGCTGCGTGGTATTAGTGCCGGTCCTTGTCAATAGGCCAGCTGACTGCGGGAGGTGGAGGCTGTCTGGGATATTTAGTGTCACAATACCATACCATCCCGAAAATCATAATGATGTCTAGCACTATTGCGATGGTGATGTCTTTGGGGCCGCCAGCATCCAGAATCCCGCCGCCACGACGGCAGGATTCCCTGGTGGTCTCATCGACCTCAAGCCAACGCCACAAATTTACATATCCTTACTGCACCAACCACACTTGCCGGTGCGGTCATTACGCTCATGGTATCCGCTTGTAGACATCATGCACTCAGGTCCGAATGGGAACGGGATGGACTTGAACAGGATCTCCAGGAATGCGGTCACTTCTCTCCACTTTCTCTTGCGGGACCATTTTCTTCTTTTGACTCTTCTAGCTCTTCAACGTCACCATAGCTCAGCCCATCAACCAAGCCGCAACCATCACGCGTATGGAACGTCCCCATTATGTATCGACCCATGGACACGGAATTCAACTTTGTTGCGCCACAATGGCAGTTGTCTGTCACCGACGTCGACCCTTGCCGCCATGACACTCTTCAGACCTACGGGAACTATGGCCATTGGGTCGATAGATGGCAGGGCAGTAGAGGCACGTGGTCACTGAACCGTTCTTGACCCACTTATGCTTTGGCTTGGGAATCTTGCGTGGCATGTCTTTCCTTTCGCTCCAGAGTCTTGAGCATCTCGACTGCGGTCCGCTCTCCAGGATTGCCCTCGTTGTCCTTAACGGCCAACTGAACAATCAATGCGTACTTTACCGGTCGCGGAATGAGTCGGAGCACCCAATGGCTGGAGTGCATGCGCCAGAAGCGATCAACCAGTTCATATGCACTGTAGTGCATACCCCAAGGCAGATGCCTGTGCCATATCTTTACCATGTCATTCCTCTCGTTTGGCTGGAGATGGTACATCTGGACTTTCCCTTGGCTGAGGAATGTCTACAAACTTGCACTCTTGTTTGGGCGCTGGATGATTGATGTACCATTTGATGCCACATCTGGCACATTTCATCTCACCGCCATCAGTACCATGGATCATTTTCCATATGTGATTCAACACGCCCCCTACCTTAGACCTCTGTCAACTCGTAGTTCGGGTTTCAATCAAAAGGTTTTCGATAGATAATGCGGGAAATGCACGCCAACCCTCAGATGTATAGACTGTGATCACCCCATTCCTGGATGCCATACCTCCAGCCATTTCATTGGCCGCCTTCATCGCATATTGCATCATCTCCTTGTCTGTCAGCCTTCCAGATGGCTCGGTGAACGTATCCCACTCACCATTGTAAGTGTTGCCAGCATTAGTGATAACGACAGCCCTAAACTGCTGCATCAGAATGCCTGCTTACTCATGCGTTGCGCCCGGTCGGTGGTGTATGGTTCGGGAGCTTTTGGTGCTGGCATTTGTGGCGGATCCACAGGAGTCATTGCCTTAACATCGTCATTGAAGAAGTTGTTGGACAGGAACTCATTGATGACCTCCATCTCGCGCATGTAGAAGTCCACCAGATCCCTATGTTGCGAAACCTTCTCTTCAATCACCGATCGCATAGACATCAGACGCTTCTTGCATTCATCGACCAACTCACCAGCCTCAGGTGCTGGAATGTAACTGAGTTTGTCACGCATGCCCATATCCATCAGATGTACACCGTTCCTATGTCGCCTTGCCGTTTGAGTAGGGTCCCGAAAGTGCCCAAGCTCATCCACATCCTGCCATCGATGCCCCATGACTCACCCCATGAGTTCTGGATCCACACACGCTGCTTCTTTGGATCCCACTCATCAATGACATACTCGTGTCCACCTAGCTGCTCGCCCCGCGCGGTGAGGCCCAGCTTTGGGTTGGGGTCCATCATATCTTCATACCAGAAACTGCCCATATTCAATGGGCGGTCCTGTAGCATTGCTAGAGCTTGGGCTACCGTGAACGACCAGACATACCGGTCGATCAGCATCATCTTCTTGGCAGCCTTTGCGGCATAGATGAATGCCGAGCCAGTGTCGTCCGGCTCCCAATGCCCCGGTATCTTTCGGTTGTCAAGTCTCGTCTCAACCCTGTAGAGGATGTGACAGGCATCCAGGTCAAACTGGAATGGTTCCTTGCCGGCCGCCTTACGCTGCTCGTTGAATGAACCGCTCATAAGCATGCCGAGCATTGCGCAGCAAGTGCAGCACCCCACACCACCCTGGTCCCAGATGTCGCAATGCCGCGCGTGGCGGATCGGCGTGGTTGGCATGACAGTTACGCCGCGACGGGCCTGGTGTATCCAGCTACGCGGGTCATGGACAATGTGTGCCGCCCTAGACCACGACGTTTCTGCTCAATTTGCACTACGTCTGTCACGCGCTTCCAATCTCATCTCAGTGTCAATCTTATTGACATGCTCGATTGCGTCATTCACGGCCGCCAACCGTGCGCGTGTAATCGGCTCGTTGGCCAGGATGACCTTCTGCATCTCATACGGCACCAACATCCAGTGGTCCCGACACATAAGCCGCGCGAGCGGTACTGATGTGTGGCACCGGTAGACCATGCATCTGTCAGTCATCGACATTGCCTTTCGCCTTTCTCCAGCCATCTGTATTGCGACCCGACTTCCATGCCCAATGCATTGGCGATATGGACTTCCAGCCGAGCGCCCCGACTGGCATCCCAGTTTGGCAGGGTGGCCACCGCTTCACATTGTAGCAGGAGTGGTATGTCACGCTTCATGTATTCGGCCCACGAAGCTTCATTCGATCCCTGCTCAGCTGGATTGACTACATCATATCCAGCTTGACGCAACTCTTCCGCAGCTTCATTGAAAGCAGGAAAGTTGTGTTCAGGGATTCCTGTCATTGGCCCGGCAAGATAGAGCTTCATCTCTTCCTCAGGTCATAGACAAAGCGCATGGCCATTGCTGCCACCTGGATGGCCTCTTCGCAGGCGCGCTCTGGCGAATTCTTCTTGACCTCATCCCACAGCTCATCAAGTTCTTCCAGGATAACAGCATATCCCTCATGAGTGTTGTTGAATGGCCCAAACTTCTCTGTTGCGGACCTCAACTCGTCAATCACCTCATCGGCAATGACCAACATTGAATCGCTCATCGCTTGACCGAGTCCTCTGGTTCGCCAGGGCAGTCACGGTACATGAGCCGCTTCTGAAATGGCTGCTCACAGACAAAGCAACCGAACATAGTCATGACCAGATTCTCCATGTCCATGTGGAATGTCTTGTTGCTGGCCAACTCATTGTCGCTCAGCCGATAGACTGCAGTGGCAATCCAGATGTGCTCCTTGCCCTTCGGGACCAGCAACTCTTGCCGATCAATACCAGCTGCCTCAAACTCAATGCCGCTGCCTGTCACGATGCCCTTCATGCTTGCGGCCCATCCTTCATTCGCTTGGCCGCCTCTCTTCCTGCAGGATGGTTATCGAATGTCCATGTCCCCAAAGTGTTGAGCAGCTTGACCACATCATCATAAGACAAGGTGTTGTCGCTACCATTCGTTTCAAACATGACCCCAGGCTCTGGTGGCTTGCCCTCCCTTTCAATCAGCACATCTGTCACCGACACACCCGATCCTTCACCATTGTCAAATTCAATCATGACATTCATGACACGCCCTTCATTGAACAGGATTGAGCAATACTGCAAATGCAGCACCGCCGATGGAGCAGACCCATACAAGGATGAGGAAAATGATCAATTGGTCGTCTTCGTCCATCAGTTCAACATATTCGATGCGAGAATGGACAGGATGAGCGGAATAGCATAAGCAATCCATCTCCAATCGCCAAAAGCAATCGCCGCCACAATTGCAGCCTGCAGGATCACAAATGAGATGTACACTGTCAGGTTGGCACGGAAATTGTCGCTTCGTGGCTGTCCGGGTGGCCGGTTCTTGAACACGTGCATCACCCCTCCCTTTCCAGATCTTGTGCCGTTTTCTCTAGTGCCCTCAATCGTTGATCAGCAAATTTTCTTCCACGACGAGTCATAAATGGATACCATGCAGACAATTCGTCATGCGCCCCCTTTACTCGCTCAGCCGTACGGAGTTGCGCCATAACCGTCTGTAATCTTCCTGTAATCGACGTCAAGGTTCCCCCATCCACAATCTCCCTGGACATCACCCGTACTCTTTCGACTTGGGTTCGCCAGACCACCTGATTTTAGTCATGGGCTCGAACCCTTCCAACACTTCATAATCAATCAGATCCGACACACCCTTCTGATGCATGACCAGATCATTGGTGTCCATATCAATGACAATGATGGTCACCAAGAACCGCTTCTGCACAACAGGCTCTTGCATAGGCATCACCTCGCCCCAACCAGTGGTTGAGTTTGCTGGCTGACGAAGCGCCCTCTGGAATCGCGTGGTCGCGGCATTCTCTGCTGCGGTACGTATTGTGTCTGATATTGTGGCAACCGGCCCAAGTCCCGGTAGGCGCGGCGCGTCTCGTCCTTACACCGCTGCAGGTTCATGAGCGTCTGCGCGCGGGAGGTGTCCAAGGCCATTAGCTGCTTGCGCAACTGCCTATTCTCCACCTTCAGTGCATCCATATCCGCATCACGGTCTGCCACCGCCCTGGCGCGCACTCCATCAAGAGTGTAGCTAGACACCCATTTGCATAGTGCAGACCATTGATATCGCAGGCCGAACTTCCTGTGTCGGCCAGCTTCCCATGCCAATGTCATTGATCAAACCCCCTCATTGAATGCCCGTCCGTTCCTTGACTTCTTGCATAACCTCATGCCACAAATTGCCCATATCCCGTATTTCACGTGGGACAGCACTCTCTCGCTCAACTTGAACAGTGGTTCCAGTATCATCCTGGATGACAATGCTAATGCTCGCCATGATCCTGCATTCTCCTGACTTGCCCCATGACCTTGCGGTCATTGTTCTTGGCCATAGCCAGAAGCGTATCGGTGTTCATCCGAACAATTTCATGCAGCTTGTTGTATTTCCTGCCCAACATGATCAACCTGATGGTCACCCACACAGCCCACAATAGCATGAGCACGACAAATTGTTCGGACATCACAGACCATTCCTGGGATCTCGACTGCGAATGAATCCAATGATCACAAGAGTTTGGGCACCTTGCAAGATCATGATCATGATCTCACCCCAAGTCAGAGTCATCAATACCCCATGTCTTCCAGACTGGTGCCCTCAAACTTGGTGGGCTTTTCCTTTGGGCACTCTTGGTGCTTCCAGTATGTCTCGTCAGTGCTGTCATTGTAGGTCAGCACAATCGGGTCGCCAATCTTGATGGGGAAAGTGCACTCTTCGCACGGGCCGGCATATTGCGCCTCAAATGTCATCAGAACATCATCAGCAAGAGGACCAGAAGCAATACGCCCAACATCCAAAATACCCACAAGTCACCTTCACTCACGTCAGATACCGGAATGATGCCCAGACTGCCAGAGCCAGGAGCAAGAGGAATGTTGCAAGTCGCATCACGCTCTCGATGTCACTCACGCTTGGCCCCCTCAGTCCAGGTTATGGCTCGGTCCGCAGCTTCCATATATTCGTCGCTTGGGTCTTTGGTTATCTCTTGCCCCGCGCGGTAGTGTCGCCAGATATCGATCCGCAAGCGCCAAGGCAGGTCTTTCCAGTGCTTGGGACACATAAACATCTTTGGATCAACAGGGACTCCACATCCCTTTGCATGACAATTGTGCATCGCTCCCTCATCCCGTGTCCTCTAGATCAAGCCACTTCTGAAAATTGCATCGATATCGGAATGTCTTGCTCAATTGGCGGTACTCGACCAACAGATCAACGTAGTCAGCAGGCCATCCGGACACGGCTCTAATGCCATTCCTTGACATCTCCTTAGACACGGTGCGCGAACTGGCATTTTGATTTGGGTACAACTTGTCCGCCACCTCACGGGCGGAATATAGTTTTCCCGATTCGATACTCATGTTTCAAGCCTACGCCGCTAAAAGAGGCTCGTCTATAGCGGGGTAGGGGCTCTGCGGAGCGGGGCCTCTACCTGCGAGAATAGGCCGCAGAGGCCCGCATTCTGGCCCTACCGGCCTGGGGGCCGCGCGCCGCCCTCTCGGGTCCCCGCACCGAATGCGGGCGTACTCTGTCGCCCCACATTTGCATTCTGCGGAGTACCAAAATGCCCAGCGAAAAATCGCCCCAATGCCTCTGGGGCGTGGTCATCCTTCTTCATGGGGTTCTCTGGTGCAGCATCACCAAGCACCGTTTCACGCTTCTCTGGATATCGATATGCACCCATCTCATAGATGGTGTGCTTACATCTACGGTCAATGCGCAATTGCGGCAGCTTCTCTGGATGGTCATCAGCCAAATGCTTGGGTTGCCGAATTACCGCGCGGCGAATGGCATCAATGCGAGGCGGCAACGCTCCGCCAGTATTGCCACCATTGCGCACCTTTAATGCTTCACTCAGGATGCGAGTCGATCCGGGATCAGCTGGATCAGCATAGAATCGGATCAAGCCCTTTGGGCATAATCCTCTGTCTTTGATCTCCTGTGCAAAGTCTGGCGCCGTGAGTCCGCTCTCATAGATTTCATCCAGCACATGGACCTCACCCCATGGCCCAACCTGAATGAGCAACCAGACGGATGGGTTGGTGAAGCCATAGTCCACTGCCGCATATGTTTGCCACTTAGGGTCAAACTGAAGATCAAAGACATGCGTCTCTTCATCAAAGTCCTTGAACACCTTGCCCACAAACTCAGTAAAGTCTGCGGCAATTTCCTGGTTAAATGCCTCACCAGTCAGATCCTGCATAAGCATTCGGATCTCAGGATCAACTTGTAGACCGTTGTCATCACACAACTGGTCAATGGTCCGAATGTCCAGACTCGCTGAGTTCATCTCCAGCATCAACTGGAGCCGCTTGACGTCCTTATCGGTTGTGCGCTCTTTGTACACATATGGATTGTGCCAAGATGGCACTCGCCAAGATGCCCAATCAGTCAGCGCTGGGTCAAGCCCGCGTTGCCAGTTGTCATGGAACCAGTTGTTGCCCTCTGGCGTGCTGGAGTGGATGCTCCAACCGCCATAGTCGGCCAAGGTCGGCCGGATGTACTTGGTCCACACAATGGATTTCATCTTGGCTGCCTCAGCCATGATCACTCCATGGAGACCTTCACCAACCAATTGCTCTGGGTGCATTGCACTCTTGGCATGTACCTGGTATGCCCCGCCCCAGAGCGACATATGCATAAAGCCTGACTCAGGGTTATTGTATGAGCCAGGCTTGTCCATATCAATGCCAAGTGCTTTGACAGAGTTCCACAAGACGCGGAATTCCTTTTCCGCATCACTGAAGTTTGGACCTACAATCCAATACTCCATACGCCTGTTCGCCTCTTTGAGCGAACTGGCATTATCATGCGCAACAAGCGCCCAAGGCACCAACTCATGCCCACCAATGGCACTCTTGCCAGTTCGCCTTCCCCCACATACCACCTTGTGCCGCGCGGGGCTTGCCAATACAGAACGTTGCGCCTTATGCGGACGCCATCCAAGCCTTTTGTAGACAAGCCAAGGGTCAAGCTTCATCTTTGTAGTCTACGGGCTGCGTTGGGTGCCAGGCGGCAATGGGTGCTTGTGCAAATGGACACCACGCTTCCACAAGACCAAGCTCTTGCATCTCGAACACCAAACAAGCCGCATCTGCCAGGGCTTAATCATTTGCATCCGCATCTCGAATGTGTCTGTAGTTGTCCATGTTCTGCTGCGACATCTTCATTGCCACATCACAGGTGCCAGTCAGCACCCAATCTGCCACGGCAATGATGTCATGCACATCAAACTCCAGAACACCGGACAAATGCTTGACAGAAATGCCCAATGCCTCATCAATCATGGGATTGAGCTTGATGCTAGTCGCAAAGTTATCGCGGGTAATGGGCATGCCAGCATCATCAACACCATAGTTGGGCTCACTCATGAGCCGACATCCTGGTCAGTGCCATCCCATACAAACTCACCAACCGAACCAAACTCCTCTGACCTTGACATAGTAGCATCCGTCATCGCACATGGCCTTGGGCACAAGGTCCACAACAGACCGGTTCGCCGTCAGACCTAGTCGCAATGCCATATACTGTCACTGCCAAAAGAAAGGCGCCCAAACAGATGGCCACGAACAATGCTGGCACCAATGCGCTGCGCCTGCTCATGCGAATACCCCCACTCCGGGGGGCAGAGTGAGGGCATCCGTACTGGACAACGCATTCATGCGCTTCGCCATGGCGCCATGGGGGTCGCTAGACCGCACCCCCACGAACTCGCATTGCACCGGCAACCTTGGATCCAGCGGTCCCCAGCGAATTGCGAGCCTGCCGAAAGCGGACCATCGTCCGGCCCGATGCAGCCCCCAAGCGCGCATGTAACGCGAGCAAGGTCCTGGCGCGGACATCATCGCGCACTCCTGGCTCTCGCAAAATGGGCCTGGTTGCAGGCATTTGACCCTCCCGGATCGCTCTCGACCGGACAAACGTACCCCGACCAGGGTCTCGGCGTCTAGTCCCGCCCATTTGCCCTGGTCAGACCCACTAAAAGCGGTCATCTTCTGCATTTTCCTGGTCGATAACAATGGGCGGATCTCCCCGATGCACATCGTCAAGGAGTTCCTCATACGGCTTCATCTCGCCGGTGATATGCACGTCCGTGGGAACCTTCCCGCGCACTCGCTCATAGATCCATTGCGCAGCTTTGAGTCTTTCACCTGGAGTTGCAGTTATGTCTGCTGCAACTTCTGACATCACCCGCACCGAGTCCAACAAACTTGCTCGCAGCATATCATCTGCTCTTGCAAATAGCTCCCTGATCATCCGATCATGAATGGCCTTGGGAACAACTCTTGGCGCTCTCCCTGCAAACGTGCCATTCTTGGCACGCATGTATCCACGCACCAACTCTTCGTCATCCAAATCCTCAATGCTGATGGTGCCATCAAGCAAGTCGCGTACGCGCGGGGCCACGTTAACTGCATTGCGCTTTCGCATGGTTCCATCAGGCAAGTGCTTGGCTTCCGCGCGGGTCCCGCCACCACACTCAGAGCAAGCGTCATGATTTCGACGTGCCCATGATCTGCAACCAATGTCATCCGGATCGGAACAACGTTTGCGCGCACCATGCCTAGGTCGGAATTCCGCGCCGTCGGATTTGCGCGTCGCCATCACTGGACCCATCGCAATCCATAGTATGCGCCTGCAAAGCCAATCACAAACAATGCGCCTCCAACCAACGCCACACGCCACACATTGCGCCATGGCCAGTTGGCATTGCGCCGCCAACTATTTTCTGAGTGATCCGATGAGGCCTTCAAGAAAACTCTGTTGGCCAGCATCCCGATGGCATTCACAGATACACCTCATTCCACAGAACTTGCATGTCTTCCGACAATCTTCGTGCTTGATGTGGAAGCATGCCGTTGAGAGATATGTGTGCGTGTGGTGGTGCAGAACTTTTTCTTCAAGGCTCCGGTCATCCATACGATCCCATCCTTGATGAACAATCCTGCGAACACCAACATTGTTGCTACAGAAAAACAGATGGCGGCCACAGAAACAAAACTGGCCCCAACAGCCAGCAATCTGAACACCTCCATCTCACTCACGTTCCCATTCGGTGTATTCAAGTTCTGCCTCAGGATCATCACTCCGTTGGCTCACTCTGAAAAACGCATGTAGTTCATCCTCATTGGTCTGTTCATAACCCAAAGCCTCAGGTGGTCTCAGTCCACGTCCATGTGAAAACTCACTTGGTCCCTTTGGCTCACGGTTCGGTGTTGTCATGTCCACTCCATCTCAAACAATCGAACATATGGTCGGTTGTCAACTTTCCCATTTCCCCAACGATTGTACTTTGCCATTGCACACAGCTCACCCTCCAGCACCCTCACGTATTGCATCGGCAATGGCCTTGAGTCCACGCTCATTTGCATCACCAACATATTCCATCCCTTCACGAATGGCCTCGGCAACCGCAGTTCCGCATCCACTAACAGAATCACCCAGCGAGTTGCCCAAGCCTTCGCCACCAACGGCTATTGACAGCATTTCCAAGCCTTCAGGACCCGTTTGCCCTCCATGCGATATCGATCGCAATGAAGCTGCAACATAGTCAATGGACTCAATGATCTTTTCAACATGCAGATCATTCGTCTTCATGTCTTTCACCCCTTCATTCAAGATTGCAGGTCATTCGATCTTGTACCCTACTTCTGACCAGGCACTTTTCCTCAAAGTACCCCCGTTTCAAACAAAGTACCCCCGCTAACTACCCCTTCTGACCAGGTCTTATTCCTCTCTAGGGGGTACTTACGGTACTTACGGTACTTATTTCAGAAATTACATATACGTATACGGGCCTATGCGTATTTACGCGCATGCCCGCGCTAAGCCCCTGCGAACCCTGTAAGAAAACTGCCGAAAGTACCCCTAACGATCTTCACACCCACTCCTACCAGGAGAAACTTTGGGGGTACTTCTGTTACAAACGATCTTGCGGGGGTACTTTGTCGCTTGAAATCTAAATAGAATTCGGGGAAAGAACCCATCGCAACTCTTTTTTGATCTCCACCCGTTCAATTTTGAAACCTCCAATGATTCTCCCCTGCATCTTGCCGATCTTCCTTCCAATGACCATACTTGGGTTCTTCCCGCGATAATCAACCAAGTCGTCAATGTTCGGAACCGACAAAAGATCTCTAGCAATGATGCTATTTTCGACACCAATTCCATGAACTGATGCCCAACCTTTCACCAAATCAAGCATGATTTCAGACTCATCTTCAACACGTAAAAGGAACTGATCTTGATTGGCCAATAGCGAGCCAATACCCGCGCATTCCAAAATTCCACCAACAATCCTGGCCCAATCTTCAAAGCCGCCAAGCTCTGCCTCGCCTTCTGGCATGTCCTCATTTATCCAATTTTGCACCAATGTCAAGCAAGCCCAAACGATCTCATGACGCTTTTCTCGCACCCAGCCAGGAAGGTCTGCATGCCTAAACTTGCGACCCTTATGCGGTGTTTCCGTACCCGAGTCCAACCGACATGAAACGATGCGACGTGCGATTTCATCACTTGTGGTGGGATTGTTGCCTGTTGCTATCCACAGACATTTGTTCACAGGTCGCGCCATCTTACTGAGACCGAGCACCCTGTCTTTAAATGTCACCTCTGTCAAGATCATGGCCAATGCAGGACTTGAGAGCTTGTCCTCGATATTGTCGATCTGAACTATGGACGGCAACTCCATGAGCGTTGCGAACAGCGTCTTGCGAAACTCAACATTGTTGCTTGGTGGTGGCATGACCGTTAGACGATCCAGGCCATCTGGACCCAAGACGATGCCCGCAATGGTCCTGGCCAATAGACCCTTCCCAGTGCGCGGAGTTGGGGCATCGATCATGTGTAGCGGAGTTGGGCCCTCAAACAGATCTCGCACAAACGGAATCAACAATGCCGATAGCACTGTTGCGAAATCAGAGTTGCCGGCGAAAGGAAAATCGCAGAACACATCACGGATTAATGACATAGCTCGATCAGAATTCTTGCCATCGACACGATCCATGGCATCTAGCATGTGATCATCAAGCTCTACGATGACCCTGTGCTTCTCGTGATATCCATTGTCTCGCACAAGAACAGGTTTGCCATCATCCCACGCATAGAACGGTGTCCGGGCGAATCGGTCTAGCGCAGGAAGGTGCTCATACCGGCGCGGAGAGCTCAGGAGGGACTCTAGGAGCGGTAATGGAGGTATTGCCGGCACCTGAATCGGCGGCCCGTCCCGGCCAGCTGTACGGGTCGTCCGGAATGAAACGACTCCTGAAATGACATCTCGCAATGCATGCTTATCCAGCTCCTCCAGTCTGCCATAATAGAATGACGACAACACATTCCCTGAAAGATACACCCCCTCCACCTTTTCGATGCCACCCCCCAAAGCACGATAACATGGCTCCATCTCGGCATGAAAATCATATTGATTGATATTAATCTCATGCATTGGACGACCATCTGTCCCTATGGTCGGACAATTACATTTGTCTGGATAGCCGATGAACATGCCATCTTCATCCTTGGTCATTGCTGACAGGATGGCACCGTCGATCAGTGAATCCCACTCACGAGATATTTCGCCAGTATCCCGCGCGCGGTGAGCCCCTTCTTCAAGCTCATGCTCAAACAGATCTTCGCAACGGTTTAGGAACTCTAAAAGTCCAACATGGCCTTCCATTGCCATACAGCAGGCTTTGAAGGTCTGTGGGGCGAACCAATGGTGAGGGTCTGGTTTGCCAAAGTTTGCCTCAAGACCATCCAAAATTCTGACGAATGCCGCGCAGGGCTCACCGGCGAACCGATCCTGCTCCAGCCATTTTTCGATGGCCGATCTGTTCTTGACATACCCGCCAAAATCCTTCTTGGGTATGAACTGTGATATGCCGCCCTCTTCAAGAGCGTCAAACCACTCATCGGGAAGCATGGCGCACTTCTCAATGGATGGCATCTCAAGGACACCGTTGCCGTCCAGCTTTTCACCTGGAAGATATGCCTTGACATAACCGTCAACGCCTACGTGGTATGACGGGGGAGCCGCTACGCACCGATAGTTGCGCGAAATAATCTCGATAGCATCATTGATCTTGCCCAATGATGCCTTCAACGGTCGAGGAAGCTCGAACAAACGGATACCAGACACGCCATCCGCGCGGGCGGTTACGACAACGGTGTCAGGTAGCTTCCCCCACTTCTTTTCCATCTCAGCAAGTTGGTCGCCACCCAGGCGCCACTCCTTCTTGCCTGATGCCGTTTCTTTCTCATAGTGGTCAACATCGAAACCGATGTGGTATTCATCCAGCCACAACAACAGACTGTTGGCCTTGCCGGTGAACCGTTCAATCTGACTGTCGACCCAATCACCGGTGATGTTATCGATGTCATTCTTCCGCGCGGTGATCCCGGCGAACGCAGGCTCTTTGCCGCTAAACGTGCCGCCCTTTGGGTTGGCCCCACCAGATACTCGACCGGGAACGGGCAGCCACCCATTGTCAAATGCACCCTGCGCGCCACGAGCGAACGGTTGCTCACAACGGATGTCTGGCACCGATGGTCGGCGTTTCGGCCTAGCCACGAGCAAGCCCGAATCGGGCCTTTTGTTTGCGGGGTCGCTCCGATATACTCATATCGCTCCGTTCGGTTTCTAGGGCGGCCCCCACTCCACGGGGGCCGTCCTATTTTTATTACCGACCGCTTATCCTACTCGCGGGACGGACCTACTTAAGGACGCCGTCGGGCGTGTAGAAATGCGGGAAAAACGCACCCCGCAATTTGCTTTTCTCCTTTAAGCGTCGCAGAAACACAATGCCATGCCGATCAGCATCCCGCGCGTGCTGCATGCCGCCTGCCCGTTCATACAGAAGCCACTCCTTCAAACGGGCATCTGAAGCAACCCGTTTGGCGAAGTCTGGCATCTGGTACACGATCTGTATGCCCAACAATCCCAGGGAGTAGCCTAGGGATGCATTGATCCGTACGGGCGTGAGTAGCTCGCGTGCCATTGACGGCTTGCGAAGGATGAAGTCCTCAAGAACCCAGACTGCACCAACCCAATTCTCGGCCAAATCCAGTAGCTCATCAACGGTGGCATCTTCCATGTCCTTGGAATACTTGCCGCCATCACCGTTGGACACGATTTGACCATGCTCCCAATGCTCCATGTTTGCAAGTATTGGGACGTCAGGGTCAACCAAGCTTTCAGGGTGGACCTGCATGATGGACCAACCCGTTGTCCCCCCAGCATCGACCGATATGACAACGGGGCTGTTCACCATTTCTTCATGATCAAAGGTAGCTTTCTTTCGGCTGCGCACTCTCAACCATCCTTGCCCCAGAGCCCCCCGACCCAACACCGTCGACAATCCTCGAAACAATATCCACACCGAAACGCACGAGGCATTCCCACATTTCAAATTCACGAACATTGCATGGTGACACGGAGCGCACTTTTCCGTCAGGATGCAGATGTTCGATAGAAGAAAAACCAGGAGGGGCGAACCGACCGACCACGACCCGATAGCCGAGCACGCCCTCTAGCGCGCCCCGTACGGCCGCCTCTCGCTCGAACCGGCGTAGCGGACCCGATTCCTCCTCCGTAAGCGCTACGGCCCGTACAACGGCTTCCAGGACCCTTCCTGGGTGGGCTCTAGGCCCCGCCGACCAATCGACTCCATGCTCCACACTCGCATCCTTCCGGTTCAATTTCGATCCACTCAACTGCAGAGACCCCCACATCCACACCACCAAGCGCGGACACGGGGGTCTCAAGGACTGGCTCCCACAAACCGTCATGGCCCAGACCGTAGAAAACCGATACGTAATGCTTCCCACAGTTTACGCACATGATTGGGATTGCGGCAATGAAGTGCATCTGGCAGACGACCAGCTCACAATCACAGGCATGTCTTATGATTGGTCCCACATGCTGAGGAACCTTATGCATCTCCATAGACGCCACCTGTCTCTCCCAAGCAGGCCGATTGTACCGTTCATTAGACCGAACGGACTAGTCCCTACCCCCTAATGGCTGAATACGCCAATACTGCCAGAGCTGCATGGAAAAGATCGTGTTGGAATCTGGCCTCCACACTATTCTGCAGTTTGGCTGCACATTGCGAACAGATTTGTGATTCATCGAGGATCCCATAGTTCACAGGTTCCAATAGTGTATGCAATGGTGACCTTGGCGTCTCACCAAAGAAACCAATTTGCCCCATCAGCCGATGCCGTGACGCTTGCTGCGGAATGAACGATTCTCTTCCCTAGCCCAGGGCATATCACATTGCCCGTCAACGGTCTCCCAGCCCTGGAAGGTACAATGGTGCCCTTCTGTGCCACCGTCAACATTTCCCTTGCTGGTCTCGCAAGAAATCTTGACATACCTATCCATAAACGGGTGCGCTTCCTTCAATGCGGCCCCCATTCGACGAACGCAATACACCATCTCAGTCATGAACATCGAGCACGCGCGGTACGCATACACTGCCATGAACTCTCGAATGGAGTACTCGCACAAGATGTAGTTTGTCGTACCCTCAGGCAGGATGTACCGCGCGTTCTCGTAGCTCAGGTCTTCCTCACAAGCGATGTTGTACGCCTCAGCAGCCATCTCAGCACTCTTGATGAATGCCTCGCTAGCGCGCGGGTTCCTGGCCACCGTTTCCGGAATGCGAATGTTCGGACGCACCCCCATGAATGTGGCGCGCTGGGACTGCTGGTGGAAAGCGGCCCGCCGCGACCTGACAAGCTGGTGTGTCAGGGCTCGGCTAGCCCCCTGGACCTCGAACACAATGACCTGGGTCTCTAGGGCCGTCTGTAGGCCGCCCCGCAGCATCTCCTCCCAGTCGTCCGGCTCATATGGCTCATCAAGCTTGATCCCTGTAGTCGCGCGAATCGCGCGGCTCAGTGTGAGTTGAAGCTGCTTCTCATCGATGCCCTGAACCAGTCTGCCGTCGGCGTTCTTGGAGTGCCGGTTAAATGCCAAGTCTCGCATGACGGGACTGGTGGGATCATTCCCATCCTGGTTCATCTGGTACTGCGGCATGCCCAGATCCACAGCCCCAGATCCAGACCCATCAGGATTGACCCACTCGTTTGCCACTTTATCCCACTTCCAATCGGGTCCTGGCTGGATTTCCATGTCGCGTTGCGTCAACAGGATCGCATGACCTTCCGTTGTCTCGGCCACCCAACCCATCAAACCTGTCGGAGCAAACTGTCCGGCAGCATCAGCAAGTGGAAATTCCCATCGACCTTCCTTCTCGTTGTATCTCTGTCCCGGTAGGTCATTTGTGTCCTTGTAGCCATCATTCATTGTCGTCATCCATTCCATTGTCGGGTGCCATGCTAATCACAAACATTGTGTCGGCTTGGATAGATAGGCCGAACCCATGCCTCTTCTTGCCGCTGACAAGGACAATGTCCTGTCCCTGCACGACACTTTCAAGTTGATCCTTGAAGCGCGGGTAAATCCAACGGTTGAATCTGATATACACCTCATCATCACCGTCGTCATAACACTGCAATACGCAACTCTTGAGTAAGTGCGGGTCTCGCATTTCCTTGAGGATGTCCTCGATTGCCGAGCCGCTCCGCGCGCGTTCATCCTCAAGATAGTCCTTGTATTGCCTGTGCTTGACAATCCCTAACCAGGTGACATAATGGTTCCCATCTCTCGGCAGTTGGTCGCTATTGTGGGTAGGTCTTGCCAAGGACCTGAACGGCCCTCTGCCTCGGCGTATCTCGCCGCGCAATTCGTTGAGGACTCGACCCGTTAGCTCTAGCTCAAACGGGTCCTC
>Ga0193752_1000708_pt1 | contig 30394 bp, 26 predicted proteins | sample H1c1metaG_FD_144924 | JGI IMG/M metagenome (GOLD analysis project Ga0193752, IMG submission 144924) | Soil microbial communities from a riparian zone of the East river system, Colorado, United States - H1c1 | ecosystem: Environmental > Terrestrial > Soil > Riparian zone | place: USA: East River... | reverse complement strand
CCTTTTGAACATTTCATGCGTTAATTTACTGAGTTATAGGCACACAATTTGAAACCAGCTGTCAATAACGAACAACTATCAATAACAACTAACAATATTAAATCTACAGAGAATATGAAAATGAAACAGGTTCTGGCTGTGGTCTTTTTAAGTGCGTTTACCACCGTTTTGACCATGTGGGGATACAGGCACTTTGCAACAAAAGATCAGTATGTTTATCAGGGTACATCGAATGATTCCGGTAAGATACCTACGAATTACGCGAAATTTATGGATGGAATCGATGCGGGTTCTGCGCTCGATTTTACTCCGGCATCGTCTGCTGCGATTCCCGCAACGGTGCATATTAAAACCAAAACCAACCGTACCGCTTCCAATAATCTGCCGCGGAGAAATCCATTCGCAGATCTCTTCGATATGGATATGGGGGATTTCTTCGGAGATCGTTCGCGTTCGCTCCCGCAGGCTGCTTCCGGTTCAGGTGCAATCGTTAGTGAAGATGGTTATATAGTGACCAATAGTCACGTTGTGGCTGGTGCTGATGAGATCAACGTTACCCTTAGCAATAAAAAAACATTCAAGGGAAAAGTTGTCGGCGCCGATCCGGCCAGTGACCTGGCAGTAATTAAGATCGATGCAAAAAATCTTCCTTTTCTTGTGTATGGTAATTCCGACGAAGTAAAAGTTGGACAATGGGTGCTTGCAATAGGATATCCATTAACGTTAGAAACCACCGTTACTGCAGGTATTATCAGTGCGAAGGGCCGGACACTTGATATCAATCGTCGGCAGAGTGATGCTCCCGTTGAAGCATTTATGCAAACTGATGCTGCGGTGAATCCTGGTAACAGTGGTGGTCCGCTGGTTACAACTGATGGAAAACTGATTGGCATAAACTCAGCGATAGCTTCTCCGACAGGTTCCTATGCTGGATATTCATTTACAATTCCCGTGAATATTGTTAAAAAGATCATTGCTGATCTGATGAAATTCGGAACAGTCCAAAGAGCTTACCTGGGCATCGAATATGCTCCTGAAACCATATCTGATGAGGAAAGGGAAAAGAACGGCATAGAGAGTGGGGAGGGTGTTTATGTAGTCAATTTAAAGAATGATGGCGCTGCGATTTCAGCTGGTATCAAAAAAGGTGATGTGATCACAAAAGTGAACGGCGTGCCTGTATTGAATGCGGCCGATATGGTTGGTCAGATTGCAACCTTCCGTCCCGGAGATAAGATCAATATCACATACAGAAGAGATGGCAAAGAAGTTACATCTTCTGTAACATTGAAAAACATTTCAGGAACAACTGAAGTTGTAAAAACCTCAGCTATCGATAAACTGGGGGCGAGTTTCAAGGACCTTAGCAAAGAAGCGGCTAAAGAAATCGGTGTAAGTGGCGGTGTTGTTGTTGCTGAAATTAAAGGCGGAATTATGAGTAAGGTGAGAGTACAGGAAGGATATGTTATTCTCAAAGCCAATGGTAAGGAAGTAAAAAGTGTTGAGGAATTTGCAAAAGTAATTGACGGTGCTTCCGGTAGTGTGAAACTTGAAGGGGTGTATATCGGATATGAAGGAATTCATACCGTTGTGATTAACCTGTAACATACATTAAAAACATAATCAAGAAGCCTAAGCGATGACTTGTTCATGCTTAGGCTTTTTTAATCTACGTTGGGTAATAATATCCTTTAAAACCCTACATCATTACGAACGAGAAATAATCAGATGAACAGATGGTAGTATCGTCAGCAACTTTCGGTGCCATATTAAATCTAAGATTATTTTTCCTGCCCCGGCTTTATTTTTTTTCGCATTTGTTACCTGCTGCTTCCGGGTCTTTTAGTGGATACTTATGTTCTTATGATCCGATAAAATAAGTGCATCCCATGGTTCAACATTAATTGAAGAGTCGGGAAGGAGATCAAACCTCCTGTTGTCAAGCAGACTATGGTAAATACCAATTAACCCGATGCCCGACAGATCGAGTGTGACGGTCGAGGCAGAAAAATTTAAGACAACCATCATTCTGGTTTCATCAACCTCACTCACATAACACAACAAGTTTTTGTCGGCTGGTATTTGAATAACCTTTGGTTTCGGCGCCGGATTTTGTTGAAAAACCGGATGTACTTTTCTGAATGTATTAAGCGCTTTATAAAAATCGTGTAACCCTCGCGGTCCCGACCAGTCAATAGCATCCTTCTCGAAAAATTTCAGTCTTTTATGATTTGGAATTTCTTGCCCGCTATAGATTAATGGAATGCCGTTCCAGGTGTAACAGAAAACTGCAAGCGCTTTTGCCGAGTCACCATACTTTTCATATTCAGTACCATTCCAGCTGTTCTCATCATGATTGGTGGTGAAAAACAGGTGGCGTGATCCAGCCGGATAAAAATGTTCGTAATCAGTTAAAACCGCTATCAACTCATCCATCGGGATCTTTCCTTTGAAGTAATTTTCTGTTCTGTGCATCCAGTTCCATGCATAACCGACGTCAAACACCTCAAAATAATTGGCATCATCTGTTTCCGCCAGCCAGAACAATGGACGAATCGCATCAAGTTCTTCCCGGGCATCCCGCCAGAAATCGCGTGGAACAAGATGGGCCATGTCACACCGGAATCCATCAATATTGCAGGTCTCCACCCAAAAACGCATCGCTTTTACCATTTCCCGACGCAAAGCATGATCATAGTAATTAAGGTCGATCACATCTTCCCAACCGTGACTGTCGTAAAACTCGTTCCGGGTATTTCTTTTATAAAATCCGGGATTTAGCCTGGTCCATTTATGATCCCAGCCAGTATGGTTTGCCACCCAATCAATGATTACTTTAAAGCCAAGCTTGTGGGCAGCTTCCACCAGGTTCTTAAAATCCTGAACCGTCCCGAATTCGGGATTTGTATCGGTATAGTCTGAGCAGGCATAATAACTGCCCAGTATACCAAGTCTTTTCTCCCGGCTGATTGGCGTAACAGGCATGAACCATAATATATCTACTCCCATGTCTCTAAGCCTCGGAAGAGCCGGCAGAAAGCCGGCAAAAGTGCCTTCCGGTGAATATTGACGCAGGTTAACTTCATAAATATTACTGTTTATACTCCAGGAGACCGGTTTGAATCGTCTGTTTGTCATAGTATTAGGCTGTTGAATCATAATATCAGGTGCTTGATCAAAAATAAGGATTGATCACCGGAAAGTTCATTGCGATCTTTAACGCTCCAATATCATACTTTGAATATGCTATTAAATGCAGTTTCGTAACTTTGCGAAGACGTCATGAAATCATTCAATGTTCCCTCAGTTTACCGGAGTCCGCTCATCAGCGCCATAAAAAACAGGCGTAAAAAAGATGATAAGTTGAAGAAAGACTTCACCCCCACCCTGTTAAATTTAACAGAGCTGGAAATCTATGTTGCACGACATTTTGGCTTTTGTTATGGCGTCGAAAATGCCATTGAAATTTCTTTCAGGACAATAGAAGAAAATCCCGGTAAGAAAATTTACCTGCTGAGCGAAATGATACATAACCCACAGGTCAATGCGGATCTGAAAGAAAGGGGTGTGAAGTTTCTGCAGGATACTTATGGCAATCAATTAGTCCCCTTTAATACGGTTTCCCCGGATGATGTGGTTATTATTCCGGCATTTGGAACCACATTGGCAATAGAAAAGCAACTGAACGACCTGGGTATTCCAATTGAAAAATACAACACAACCTGTCCGTTTGTAGAGAAGGTTTGGAACCGCAGCGATCAGATAGCCGCCAAAGGATACAGCATTATTATTCATGGTAAGCCCAAACACGAGGAAACGCGCGCAACATTTTCTCATGCAGCGTCCGCAGCTCCTTCTGTTGTGGTCACAGATATGAAAGAAACGGTTGCGCTTGCCCGTTATATAACGGGAGAAGCAGATCCTGCTGGTTTTTATACAGAGTTTGCAGGTCGCTTTAGTGAAGGTTTTGATCCGGTAAAGGATCTGCAACGGATCGGGGTTGTAAATCAAACAACACAACTTGCCACCGACACGCAAGCCATTGCGGATTATCTTAAACATGTCATTATCGGACATTTTAAACTGACAGCTCAGAATACCGGTGAACGTTTTGCTGATACCCGCGATACTTTATGTTACGCAACCAATGATAACCAGACAGCAGTTACAGCAATGCTTCAGCAACCTGCAGATATTGCGATAGTTGTTGGGGGTTATAATTCTTCTAATACAACGCATCTCGTCGAACTTTGTGAAGAAAAACTCCCGACCTATTTTATCAATTCAGAAACAAGCCTGGTTTCAGAAAAAGATATATTGCATTATAACTTCCACACCAAACACGAATCATTAACGACAGGTTACCTGCCTGCAAAAAAACCATTGAGAATTTTATTAACTAGCGGAGCTTCGTGCCCTGATGCAGTTGTTGAAAAGATTATACGCAGGCTTGCAGGCTTTTATGGTGTTGAATTACAGCTTGAAGAACTTACTACGGAATTTTAATCTGACTGTTATTAAACTTCGCAGTTAATTTCCGGTCTTAAAGATGTTGTTGGCAATGTTAAGGCCATACGTGTTTCAAACATCTAAAATCTAAGAACTATGCGGTTTATCTCTTTATTATTTTTTGTAATGCTAACCTCAATTTCCGCTGTCAAAGCTCAACAACGTGATACAATACACGGAAAGGCCGGAACAGACCGGGTAAAATTGAAGAAGGAGCTGAATCTTACACGTGAGCAGTCGCGTTCACTGAAATCAATCAACCAGGAATACAAATCAAAAGCCGATTCTAGCAGGAATAACAATACACAAACCAGAGAGCAGAAAAAAAAGTTGATTATTGAACGCAGACAAAAAATAATGGAAATACTAACTCCTGAACAAAGGATAAAATATAAAAATCTAAAATCCCCTCCTGCGAAGGAGGGGAAGGCGTCGTAGACGATAGGGGTGGTTGTTCTTGCTAATTGCATACTAATAACCTTCGAAGACCAAAGAACAACCACCCGCTCACTTCGTTCGCCGCCCTCCTTCGCAGGAGGGCAATATAAGAACCTAAAACAAAAATCATGAAATTCGCTTTTGCATTCATTTTTTTCATTACAGCTTGCAGCACTACTAAAAAGACAAACAATCAATCAACAGCCAGCCTTACCAATACCTATTGGAAACTTTCCAGGATGAATGAAAAACCTGTGATAACACCCGAAAATGCAAAGGAGGTCCATATAAAGTTTGCCTCTACTGAAAACCGCTTACAGGGATTTGCCGGCTGCAACGGACTCGGTGGCAGTTATCTGCTCACAGGTGAAAATAATATCAAAATCAATGCAATTACCACCAAAATGTTTTGCGATAGAATGGAAGTTGAAAACTTTTTAACCAATACTATCGGTAAAGCAGATAACTATCGCATCGATGGTGAAAAATTGTCGCTGTTCGAAGGGAAAAAACTGCTCGCTACTTTTGATTCCGTTTATTTTTAAGATCTGACGGAGAGGGTTGATTTAAAGCCTTCCGTGAATGACTTACTAAAGTATAAAAGTTAACTGTGCCTGGGCATTAAATGAAAAAGCCGCAACAAATCTGTTACGGCTTTTTCATTACTATTGATCCTCACAAGAAGTTCATGTCACTTAATATCCGGCGTTCTGCTGTAGAATATTTCCTGCTTTTGCAGCGACCTCAAGCACGCGATTAGAGATTGGATAATATTCATTTTTACCGACAGTAAAAACGGCTGTGTTCTTATAAGTACGTTTGAGTTTTTCTTTAGCAACATAAGCATTAAGCACCTGTCCGGCTATACCCCATCTGACAAGATCAAAGAAACGATGTCCTTCCATTGCCAGTTCGAGCCTTCTTTCAAAACGGACAGCATTCCTCGCTACGGCCTTATCGGTCCAAGGCACTGCGTATGTCTTGGTCTGATAATTCGCTGCCGGATTACCGTTGGCATCCTTTACAGTGCTCACGGCATTACCGGCTCTTGTACGTACCCGGTTAACATATATCCTTGCCTGTTCCAGAGTACCAGCTTCCACTTCTGCTTCTGCCGCCATCAGCAGCACATCTGCAAAACGAATGATATTAAAATTTTTAGCTGTCTGGCGGTGATTACTTCCGCCATTGGTTAAAGACCCTATATCTGCTTTGGCATACACGTGCTTTTTTGGACTGAATGGCCCCGCATATACCTGGTCACGAATCCAGCTGCGTCCAGGATGGGGACCCCAGTCATAATAACTAATGCCGCGGCGACCTACTGTCCAGTCGAGACGTGTATCCAGGGGAATCACATTGTCATTGGTAAACGGATCGCTGGAAGTTAATCCCTGGTCGCTTTTAAGATCTGTATCATTAAATGAACCATTAAGTAGCGGTAATCCGTTCGCGTCGAGCTTGAAAGCGTTTACAAGATTGTAAGAAGGCTGATAAAATCCGCAGCAGCCAAAGTCACCCCCATATGGATAGGCAAGCTCATAAGAAGTTTCTGCTGCCGCAACAACGATACCGCTCGCTGAATTCTGCTGAGCAAAAACCGTTTCCGAATTATTCTCAAAGTTGGCATTAAAATTTTTCCAGTACTCAGGCTGCAGTTCATACTTAATACCATTAGATGTCTGGCCAGTTGGTATGATTACATCATATAATGCTTTTGCTTCTACATATTTATTCTGGAACATGTACACTTTTGCGAGATAGCTGCCTGCCGCCCATTTGTTGGCTTTACCAACAACGGTTTGTGTAACCGGAAGATTGTCATAAGCAAACTTGAAATCAGCTTCGATCTGCGGCCAGATAGAGACCGTATTGCTGTATTTAGTGGTTGTGTCGCTGATAAAAGGCACCTTATTGAAATTACGTTTTGCTTCGAAGTGATAATGCGCCCTTAAAAATCTTGCCTGAGCAATATAATCTGTTTTAGCTGCGGCCGGCAAATCTTCGATAACGCCAGCCATCCTGATCACGTCATTGGCTCTGGCGACACCTTCGTAAATAGCCAGCCATTTATAATAAAAATAGGTATTGGCAGGCTGTGATGCCCAGAGTTCAATTTCAGTCATCTGAGGCTGGTCACCGGCATCTGTCCCTTTATATGCATCATCGGAGACCACGTCACCATAAACCCAGTTGGTTGCACCGACCATCCAGCCTGAAGCACCGGCTATACCCTGCCCATCGAGCATGCCATAGGCACCGGTCAGAACACCTTCAATACCCTTTGCACTTTCCAACTGTTCCGGCGTGTACCGGCCATAAGGCTGAGGATCCAGAAAATCCTTTTTACAAGCGCTTAACCCCACCAGTGAGATTAAACTGATTACCATCGTATATTTTGGAAATAATTTCATAATTGTCTTTTTTTAATGAAGAGGTAGATTCAATTTAAAAGCCTACGTTTAGTCCGAACAGATATCCTTTTGGTGTAGGATAATTTCCTACATCAACTCCAATGTTTCTGTCAGCAAGACGCCTGCGATAATCTCCCCTTCCTGTATTATTGGTAGTGATTTCAGGATCAAGACCGGTATAATTCGTGACGGTAAACAGGTTTTGCGCCTGTACATAAAAACGAAGGCGATCCATGCCAAATCTCTGAAGAATACTCTGAGGCACGTTATACCCAAGAGTCAGATTGCGTAAACGTAAATAGCCTCCTGGCTCAATAAAGTAACTAACAGGCACTGTTCCGCTTGATCTGTCATTAGCAGTAACCATTGGCAACAATGCATCTTTATGATCCGGTGTCCAGCTATCGCTAAGGACCCTTCTGTCTCTTCCTCCCTGGAATGTGTTAAAGTCTGTCCAGTAACGGGTGTAATTGGCGATTTGGCCGCCAGCTTTCCAGTACAGGAATGTAGAAAGATCAAAATTTTTGTAGCCAAGATTCAGATTGAAACCCATTACAAAATCAGGATGTGGATTTCCTATAAAAGTTCTGTCTTCAATCGAAATGATGCCATCAGGTTTTCCGTTTGGTCCTGTGATGTCTTTGTACTTCCAGCCGCCGATAAATTTACCGGCCTGTGTCTGTGTAGCCAGTTCGGCTGCATCATCATAAAAGCCATCAAGCTGATATCCGAAAAAACTCGAGATCGGTTTGCCGGTAACCGAACGATTGAATGGTTCGATACGCTGTCTGTCGCCTTCAAAGAAAGGATCGGCAAGCGTTCCTACTTTATTTCTATACAGCGAGAAAGTCATACTTGCATCATACCTGAAATTGGAAGTTGTTTGACCTTTATATGAAATGGCAAGATCAACGCCTTTGTTGTTCATGGAACCTATGTTCACAGGCTGAGGAGAGATCCTTCCACCAAATAAGCTGGGGTCCATTTCTCTTTCGAACAACAGATCAGTGGTTTCCCTGTTGTAGAAATCCAGTGAAAAGGAAAGTTTGTTGTTCAGCATCGTTGCATCCAGACCAATGGTAGTTGTTGCAGTTTCTTCCCATTTGATATCAGGGTTTGCGATGGAGAAATGTCGTACGCCAGGTGTTATACTTGTATTGCTTCCGTTAATCGGATATACGGCATCGTTATTTGTTACAAAGGAAGTAAGGAAGCCGTATGAATTGATATTGTCGTTACCGAGTTTACCATAACCGAATCTCAGTTTAAGATCGTTGAAAAGCGATGATCCCTTAAAGAACGACTCTTCTGAAATGCGCCATCCAAGGCTAAATGCCGGGAAGTTACCGTATTTATTTTTAGGTCCGAAAGCTTCTGATGAACCATCCCTTCTGAGTGAAGCACTCACAATATACCTGTCTTTGTACGAATAGTCTACTTTGGCAATTATCGGAGAATATTTGCGTGCCCGATATTCACTGCTTGTACCAAACGGTGTTGGGTTCAAAGTAGCACCGACCTGCCAGAAATTACGATCAAAATTGAAATAATCAGTTGTATTGGTTGAAACACTGCGGCCCTGATCCTGCACTATTTCGGTACCGACCATCGCCTTTATTTCATGATCGTCCTTGATAACTGTTTTGAAATTGAGGGTATTGTACCAGGTCATAAGATAGTTCCATCCCTGACCTTCGTTAAACGTACCATTACCACCGCGGCCTTCGGCATTTTCATAAACCGGTGTCACAAAAACATAGTTACTGGTGTTTACGTAATCCATTCCAAGATTTGAACGGAAGGTGAAATACTTCAAAAAGTCAAACTCAGCAAACACGCTACCTATAATACCTACTCTCCTGTCTTTTGCATCTTTCCTTCTGTCGAGATTCGAATAAGGATTATTTGCATTACCCAGGTTAGATCCACGGGTACCGGCATAATTGCCCATTATATCAAATACAGGAATGATAGGTTGTTCGCGGTAAGAAAATGAAATCGGGTTACCTTCATCCTGATTGGTAAATGCATTTGTTCCTGAACGGTCAGTATAATTGACCTGTAAGAATTCGCCGATCCTTACTTTTTGTTTGATTACGAAACTTGTATTAGCCCTGATTGAATAACGTTTATAACCGGTTGTATACACAATACCGTCCTGGTTAAAATAATTCAGACCAAAATTATAATTGGCGTTATTAGATCCACCCGAAACGGTGACCTGATGATTTTGCATGGGAGCGTCCTGCAAAATGGCACCTAACCAATCGGTACCTTCCTTATTCGCCTTTACAATCTGGTAAGTTCCCGGTCCGTTTACATCAAACAGATCCAACTTATAATTTGCAGGGTTGGCGGCTGGATCCCCTTCCATAATAGCACCACTTTTACCACCGGGCAAACCACCACCTGCGTAAATGTAGTCGGGGATAATTGGTGTTGCACTTAAACCGTTTGGCCCGGCATATTGACCGTGGGCAAAACGGCCCTGTGCATCAAGTTGTCCTGCATTTTTCTGAAGCAGGAAAAGATAATCGCCATATTCTGCCGTATTAATCAGGTCAAGTCTTTTCTTAAATTCCTGCTTTCCATAATAGGCTTCATAAGTGACTTTTGGATTACCTACTTTACCTCTCTTTGTGGTAATGATTATAACCCCACCCGCTGCAGCTGAACCATAGATTGATGCTGCTGAAGCATCCTTCAATACCTGCATGGATTCAATATCGCCGGGATTAAGATCTGAGATAGAGGTCACCCGTGTTCCGTCAACAACGTATAAAGGTTCGTTGTTTCCAAAGGTGCTATATCCGTGGATACGCACATTTGATCCTGCACCAGGTATACCCGAAGTACCGACCGTTACCCCAGCCGCTCTTCCCTGAAGAAGACTTTCAACGTTGGAGCCGGGATTTGCAATCAGCTCTTTTGTGTTTACTACAGATACTGATCCCGTAATGTCCTTTTTGACCTGTGAAGAATAACCGGTCACAATTACATCATTCAGCGTTGATGTGTTGCCCACCAGCGTAACGGTAATGCTGGAGTTGGTTCCAACTGTAATTTCCTGTGGATCATGGCCAACAAAAGTAAAAACAAGTACACTTTTGGGCTCAACACCGTTAAGTGTGAATGCGCCCTGCGCATTCGTCTGAGTTGCAGTTGTAGTTCCCTTAACTGCAACTGTAGCACCATAGGCAGGTTGTTTATCGGATCCGATAACTTTTCCTGTAAATGGCGTTTGAGAATAAGATACAATGAAAGAGAGGAGAAATAGGGTCGTCATAACCGACCTCGGTAGTAGTTTAGTTAGCAGCATACGTTAAAGTTTTGATTAAGATGCTACATATTAATTATAATTTTGTTAAATAATATTTTTTTAATTCGTTTTTAATTTATATACATACCGAATCCGTGGCTAAATCGTTATATAAGGGGATTTACAGCAATAACTGATGTTACCAAAATATTAAATAAAAAGCGGTTATCCATTGGGGTAACCGCTTTTTATTTAAGAATTAATAAATCAAACCTGGGATTAAACCATTTTAAACGATTCCAAAAATTTCGTATTAAAATTCCCACTTATAAAATCTTCGTTTTTCATTAGCTGCTGATGGAATGGAATGGTAGTTTTTACTCCTTCAATCACATATTCACTTAATGCCCGGCTCATTGTATTGATCGCCTCCTCACGTGTACGGGCAACCGCAATAATTTTTGCAATCATTGAATCATAATATGGTGGAATTATATATCCTCCATAAACATGTGAATCGATGCGTATACCATGGCCGCCAGGTTGGTGCAGATTAGTAATCTTACCAGGGCTTGGCCGAAAATCATTATAGGGATCCTCTGCATTGATCCGGCATTCGATGGCATACATCTGCGGTTCATAATTCAACCCGCTGATAGCTTCACCGGAGGCAATTTTGATTTGCTCCTTGATCAGATCGAAGTTCGTTACCTCTTCCGTAACGCAATGCTCCACCTGGATCCGCGTATTCATTTCCATGAAATAAAAATTGCGGTGTTTGTCTACCAGGAACTCAATGGTACCTACACTTTCATATCCAATCGCAGAAGCAGCTTTAATTGCCGCATCGCCCATCCGTTGCCTCAGTTCAGGTGTCATAAATGGTGACGGAGATTCTTCAACAAGCTTTTGATGACGACGCTGAATGGAGCAGTCCCTTTCGCTGAGGTGACAGATCTTTCCATAGCGGTCTCCCGCTATCTGAATTTCTATATGCCTTGGCTCTTCCACGAATTTTTCCATGTAGAGGCCGTCGTTTTTAAAAGAAGCGGCTGCTTCTGTCTTGGCGGCATTATAAGCTCTCTCCATTTCATCTTCTTCCCAAACAACCCGCATACCCTTACCTCCTCCGCCGGCCGTAGCTTTCAGGATAATTGGATATCCTACGTCCTTGGCAAGAGATTTGGACTCCTCCAAACTGGCCAGAAGGCTTTCCCCACCTGGTACTACAGGAACTCCGGCGCGGATCATGGTTTCTTTCGCCGTCATCTTATCTCCCATCGACCTGATCTGATCAGGAGTCGGGCCAATAAATTTAATATTGTGCTCACCACAAATTTCCGCAAACCTGGCATTTTCGGCAAGAAAACCGTATCCGGGATGAATGCCGTCTGCATTGGTGATTTCGGCGGCTGCCATTATATGTGGGATATTGAGGTATGAATCAGCGCTGGCAGGTTTACCGATGCAAACCGCCTCATCGGCAAATTTTACGTGCAAACTATCTTTATCTGCTGTGGAATAGACTGCCACGGTCTTTATCCCCATCTCGCGACAAGTGCGAATAACCCGGAGAGCAATTTCTCCCCTGTTGGCAATCATTATCTTTTTAAACATCTTGAAATTTTGAATGAGCATTCATTAAGGTTCAACCAGAAAAAGTGGCTGGTCGTATTCAACAGGGGAAGCATCTTCCACTAAAACTTTCACTATCCGTCCTTTTACTTCACTTTCAATTTCATTGAAAAGCTTCATGGCTTCGATAATACAGACAACCTTGCCCGGTGTAACTTCATCCCCCACCTGAACAAACTGCGGTTTTCCGGGAGATGCACTTCTGTAAAACGTGCCAATCATGGGACTTTTTATCGTAACAAGGTTATCAGGAGTAGCTTCTGCTTTGGGTTTCTCTCCGGCACCTGCGGGCGCTCCACTCTGAATTACCGGGGCCTGTTGTTGCTGGGCGTAAGAAACAGGCATCGGAGCACCACCTGTAATAAAATTCTGGGCAGGCTCCTCTTTTTGTTTGATGATCACTTTAAACCCTTTTTCCTCTATCGTAACTTCACCAATATTAGATTTGTTAATCATCTTGATCAACTCCTGAATTTGTTTGAAATCCATCTTTTAAAGTTTTTAGTGTCAATTACTTTTGGTGAAACAGGGACTAAGATAAGAAAAAGTTTGTTCCACGATTTTTATCGAAACATTGCCGGCGTTTCTCTGGCCGCTGGCATCCACTGAGTTAGCGATTTTAATTGATAGGTTGCTTCAATACCTTGCGGTAATTGTCTGCAAAACAGGTGCCCGCCAAAGCTCCGGCCGGAAAGCCAATGATTTCGCATACCATTACACACATTATACGCACTGGATAAGGTTTGAAAAGGTTGTTTATTTTACACGCTCAACATAATCGCCGGTTTTTGTATTCACCCGGATTAATTCGCCTTCATTTACAAAAAGCGGAACATTCACGGTAGCTCCTGTTTCTACTGTAGCAGGTTTCAGCGTGCGTGTTGCTGTATCTCCCTTCATGCCCGGCTCAGAATAAGTAACAAGCAGCACGATCTTATCAGGAAGCTCAACACTCATCGGTAAATCGGTGTCGGTGTTAATGGCAACTGTCACCTCCTGGCCTTCTTTCAGAAACTGGGGCGCGTCAACCATAGCCTCATTTAGAGAAATTTGCTCAAACGTTTCGTTATCCATGAAGGTATAACCGCTGTCATCCTTATAAAGGAACTGATAGGCCTTTTTTTCAACACGAACCGGGAAAATGTTATCTCCACTGTTCCACGTGTGTTCAATGGTTCGCCCATTGTCCACTCCTTTTAATTTCGCCCAGACTTTTGCAGCTGCTCTTGCTGTTTTGTTCTGACCGAATTCTACCACGGAGTACAAACTGTTATCCAATTTGATAATCAGTCCCCGGCTCATATCTGCTGTAGTTGCCATAAATCGATGCGGTTTGAAATTTAATTTTTATATATTTTCAGGCGGGCAAAGCTACAGGAAAAACGGTAGCTGGAAAAAATGATTATCTCCCCGGCCATTCCCCATACATATACCCCTTTCCAGCTGGTTCACAATACGATAGGTCTCAAATACTGCTTAAAATAACAAAAGCAGCGAGTCCGGTGGGATTCGTTGCTTTCGCCAGATGTATTAAATCAGTTTAAATATGCCTCTTCCTCCTAAAGCAGGTATTAATGATTTTGACCTGGTTTCAATTGTAGCCGGATAGTATCGCGGTGTATTGAATTTTTTCCTTTTGCATTATTATTGGTGTTAATAAGTATAACGCCATTGGCTGCCTCACTGCCATACTGTTCAACAGCTTTTGCATCTTTTAAAATGGATATACTTTCAATCGTATTCGGATCCACTTTATTAATATTAGCTCCTTTCGGTTGTCTTATCCCATTTATCACATAAACAGGTTCGTTGTTTAATCTGCTAAAGCCATAGGACCTGACAGCAACGACCCGGTCCTTATGGGAGCGTTGGCTTGCATCAATCCGGACTGAATCTTTCACAGTTATATTATCCTGATCCAGATTATACACAATAGAATCAGCAATCATTATCGTTGAATCCTGATTATTTCTCAGTTTTACTTTTTTATCATCACTCAACGATATTGTCACAGATCTTTTGCCTGCCCGGGCAGTTTCCCCGGGTTTCTTCAGATAGATTCTGACTACCCCATTCTTTCCTTTCTCACCATACTGTTCTGCCGATTCTCCTTTTAACACCTGCATAGAAGCAATATCGTCCGGACTCAACAACATTACAAAGTCTTTGTTGCGTATTACTTCGTCTACAATAAATAAGGGGTTATCTGTAAGTAAATCGTTTTTAATTTGCCCTTCTCCGTCCTTCGGAGCAATCGTAATTCCCAGCTTCCCGGACCTAGCCGTATCGCTGGCTTTTTTATCCGGAATGGTATCATTTCCGATATTGATCTTCAAAATTTGATTGGCAGTTGACGATGATACTATCGGGTTAACAGTTGCCGGTTTCAATTCAATTAAAGCACCAATTCTTTCACGGAACGACAATAACATTACTGCAATCAATGGAAGTACAAACAGAAATTTTATTAAGTGAAATCTGGCACTCTTCATTTTATTCATCATGGCAATACGTTTCTTTAAAAAAGAAAAATTGAATTGATTGGCGATACGGAATGATGCCCCGCCCGCTACTTTCAGCAACAGATACTGATATTGTTTTTTGTCAAGACCGTTTTGAAGCACCTTTTGATCGGCAATGAATTCCAGGTTTTGCCGGATCACTTTTTTAATAAGCCAGGCGAAAGGATTGTACCAGTTGAGTATACAAAGAATTTCAGCCCAGATCATGTCTGCAGTATGCTTTTGCTTTACATGAATAAATTCATGATGAATGATCTCCTGCATTTCAGTTTCACGGTGTTGCTCTTTATTGATAAAAATTGAATTTCCAAAAGAGAATGGAACTATATCTTTGTCTACCTGGTAAAGTTTTACCGGATCTGCAGACAATAATTTAGAAGAATTCTTAAGCTTCAGATAAGAAACCAATTGAATAGATAATCTGATCAGCATAATAAAAACACCGGCAAGAAAACATACCAGGATCCAGTCCCACCGATCATTCAGATTAAACCAATTTTGATTCTTAAGAGATCCGGAATCAATCACCGGAATAAACTTAATAACATCAATCTGTTCAGCACTGATTGATGAGAGCATCGGATTGATGTCCACAAAAGGTATAATAAATGCGATGGCTGAATACCCTAATAAATACCAGCGATTCCAGGTATAAAAAGTTAACGGCCGTAATATAAAACGATAGAAGATATAGACTATCGCGAGACTGACTGACAGCTTTATTAAATATTGAATGATAACCGGCATAAAATATTATTTTTTAGATCAGGGGTCCGGTACTAAGTATCCGGACATTGTCGAAAATTGATCTTGTTTTATTTTCCTTCAATCATATCTATAATGTCCTTCAATTCTTTCGGACTTAATTTTTTCTGTTCCACGAAAAAATTTACAAGGTCCTTATATGAGTTTGAAAAATAATTTTTAACCACACTGCTCATGTAGTTCTTCTTGTATTCTTCCTCCTGCATGGCTGGTTTGTACAGGTAAGTATTACCCACAAGCCTGCTTTTTAAAAAACCTTTTTTTTCAAGATTTTTTATAGTGGAAGCAAGTGTGGTATAAGGAGGTTTGGGTTCGTGCATATCATCAAGAAATGATTTTACGTTCCCCTCTCCAATCTTATAGATGATCATCATTGCCTCCTCTTCCTGCTGCGTTAAATTTTCCATTCCTACGAAGTTTTCGTAAATCTACGGTTGTTTCGTAGCATTTCCAAAAATATTTCTACACGGGAGGGAATTCATTAATTATTTTAGCATTAAATATTCAACTATGAAAAAATGGCTGGTGGTGGTTGCGATGATGGCTTTCGCGGTATGTGTGTGCGGTCAAACGGAAAGCGAACCGGCATACAAACGTTTTCCTACGGTTCCGCCATTAAATCTGCTGAAAGCTGACAGTACCACATTGACAAAGGAAAACCTGAAAAAAGATCAGCCAACGATCATTATGTATTTCAGTCCTTTGTGTGAGCATTGCCAGCATCAGATGGAAGATATGATCCAACATATGGACGAGCTGAAGAGTGTTCAGATCGTTATGGCAACTTATTCTCCCATGAACGATTTAAGTGATTTTATTAGTAAGTATAATCTGCCGTCTTATCCGAACATTTTAAGTGGACGGGACACAAAATACTTATTGCAGCCTTTCTACAAGATTGGCGGCCTGCCATTCCAGGCGCTGTATGATACTTCCGGAAATCTCATTACTACATTTGAAGGAAATGTCAAAATAGACGTTTTACTTAATGCTTTCAAAAAGAAAGATTAAGCCGGTCAAATTTAAACAACACCCACCCCTTACCTTTGCAGCGCAAAATATTGATCATTATATAAATTGTTCCTCCATGAAAGTTACTGTTGTAGGCGCCGGGGCCGTTGGAGCCACCTGTGCTGATAATATTGCACGTAAAGAACTGGCTGAAGAACTCGTATTGCTCGACATCAAAGAAGGCGTGGCAGAAGGGAAAGCCCAGGATATGATGCAAACCGCTGCCTTGCTTGGTTTTGACACACGTATCACCGGTACAACTAACGATTATTCCAAGACATCGGGCAGTGATGTAGTTGTGATAACTTCCGGTTTGCCAAGAAAACCCGGAATGACGCGTGAAGAATTGATTGGCACCAATGCCGGAATCGTCAAGGGCGTGGCTGAGAATCTGCTTAAATATTCTCCCGATGCAATCATCATTGTGGTAAGTAACCCGATGGATACGATGACCTATCTCACCTTAACTGCCACAGGTCTTCCAAAGAATAAGATCATTGGAATGGGAGGAACACTTGACAGCGCACGGTTTAAATATCAATTGAGTCAGCATTTAGGTTGTAGTCCCGCTGATCTGAATGCACTCGTTATTGGTGGTCATGGCGATACAACTATGATTCCATTAATTCGTTTTGCAACCTGGAACAGCATTCCGGTAACTACATTGCTTAATGCGGACCAGCAGAAGCAAATCGTAGCTGACACTATGGTGGGTGGTGCAACACTTACAAAACTGATCGGAACTTCCGCCTGGTATGCACCTGGTGGAGCTGGTGCGGCGCTCGTTGAAAGCATTGTCCGTGACGAGAAGAAATTATTTACCTGCTGTGTATCGCTTAATGGTGAATATGGCCAGAAAGATATTTGTCTCGGTGTACCGGTAGTAATTGGAAAAAACGGATGGGAAAAGATTGTAAACTTTGATCTGAATGAAGAAGAAAAATCTTTGTTCAGCAAAAGTGCTGATGCTGTTCGTAGCATGAATGATGTATTAAAATCGCTTTGATAACGTTTTAGTTTAATAAATACTCTTGGTTAAAAGGCGCCCTTCCGGCGCCTTTTTCATTTTTGGTATTCACGGCACTTATATTAGTGCTTATATCGGCGCTTACGCGATGGGTGCGGGCATTTAATTTGTACAATGATTACAGACCCCACAACTGAACTGTTCACATTAAACGTAAGATTATGATAGTGAACTTTTACTTCGGAAATAACATACATCCGGGCTTGACGCTCAAGGCTTTATTATTAATGCTGATACTACAAACTACTTCTTCTGTTTCAGCAAATGACAGTCAGAATGAGAATAATCCCTATACGTGGAACAATTTGCGCAGGTATGATATTGCAAACATTGCAGCCTTCTCAGCTATTTCTGCGAATGGTGAATATCAGCTCACCTGGGAGACCGTAACAGAAAACAATGTAAAACAATATGATGTTGAGTATAGTTATAACAACAAAGACTTTCAGCGTGCAGGTATTGTAAACGCGGCAAACAGAGCTTTTTATACATACAACCATACTACCAGTGCCAGACCATCGATGTTTTACAGGCTCAAAATCATTGATAACGATGGTTCCGCTGTGTATAGTAATGTAATCACTGTAAGTAATTCACTCGCGAAACCCGACGATATCATTGCTCCTACTATCATAAGAGATGGCGTATTAAATATTACATTGACCAATTCCTATAAAAATCTGCAGGTATTCAATAGTGCAGGGGTCGAAGTCTTCCAGGAAAATGTTGGTGAAAGAACCGGCAATCGCATTGGCTTTACTCTTCCTGAGCTTCCTGCCGGTGCATACTTTGTGAAACTTATTGGGAAAGGGATGTCTATTACGAGGAGAGTTATGATTATATAGACAGCTCCCCTCCTTCGCAGGAGTGGAGTTATAACTTCTTTTTTACCAACTCAATAACCGCGGGAATATCAATTTTTTTCATGCATTTAAAATGGCCAAGCGGACATTTGTCGTAACCGATCTTTGAACAGGGACGACAGGGAAGACCATTCACTTCAACAATATCGAATGGAAGTTTATTGGATACCTTTTCCGAATAACTGTCCAGGTACCGGTTGCCGTAGTAGGGATACATCCCGAAATCAGGAACGGTATTGCCCCACAATGATATTACCTGTTTTTTAAGCGCAGTGGCTATATGCATCAGACCGGTATCATGACTGATGATAAATTTGCTTCTTCTTACAAGATCTGCTGATTCATTGAGATTAAACTTTCCACATGCGTTGTAGATTTTGTGACGGTCAGCATTTGTGATCTCTTCGCCTCTTTCCCTGTCTTCTTTGCCACCCAATAAAATTATCGGGTGATCGATACCGTTACAAAGCTCCTGAAATTTTTCAACCGGTAATTTTTTAGTGTTATAAGTTGCACCAATAACGATACCTATATATCCCGCAAGGTGACCTGCCGGAATATCGCTTTCTTTAACGCGGTCGCGGTCGGGTATAAAATAATCAAGACCGTATTCGTCATCGGCAACATTGAAACTTTTCACTGTTTCCATATACCTGTCCACAATATGTTTTTCTGGCAGCAGATTGATCTTAAATGTAGTAAGCACCCATTTTTCAATATTCAGCTTATTGAAAGAATGTGCGGGAACTTTCAGGGCACGCTTTATTTTAAGAGACCGAAGGTTATGATGAAGGTCGATGATCTGATCAAATTTTTCCTGATGTAATTCATCTATAACATCCGACAAACTATTGGTGAAGTAATGTATTTTGTCGATGTAAGGATTGTTGCTGATAACATCAGCATAATTTTTTTTTGTAAGATAATGAATCACTGCATCCGGAACCTGTTTCTTAAGACATCGGACAACCGGTGAAGTCAACACGATATCACCAATTGAACTAAAACGGATGATGAGAAACTTCATAGTTTAAAAAGCTTTTAGAAAATAAGGAACCCTTACCTTTCAACATAGTTCAGATCCTTTCCATAAGTTTCTTTAGTGAATATTGCAGCAACAACCGAGATTGCCATTACAATGCCGCCGGTGATCAAACCAGCCTGAATAAATTGCGCGGCATCGGCATTTTCTCCGCGCAGGTATTTAAACAATCCGATGATAAGGGGAAGCGCTCCGCGAACCATATTAGGAACCGTGGTAGCAGCTGTCGCCCGAAGGTTGGTACCAAACTGCTCCGCTGCCATAGTAACAAATATCGCCCAAAAACCAGTGGCAAAGCCGAGATAAGCACACAACATGTAAAATCCAAAGGGTGTTCCCGGAGTCGCGAAAAAGTAAATCAATACACCAATGATGGTCAGTCCGTAAAATAGAAACAAAGCCTTCTTTCGGCTCTTCAGCCATTTGCTAACGAACCCGATAAACACATCACCGACCGAGATGCCGATATAAGCATACATGGTGGCATCACCCGGACTGATTGTTCCCGGAACCCCGATTTTCTCCGCGAATTCTTTTGAAAAAGCAACCAGTACACCAATTACAAACCAGGTTGGTAAACCTATCAGAACACTGCATATATATCGCCGGAAACGATCACCGTTATTAAAGAACATCAGCAAACTTCCCCGTTTAACATCCAGTTCTTTTATCTTGTTGAACATAGATGATTCAAAAACGGATATGCGCAATATCAATAAAGCAAACCCCAGTCCACCTCCAATAAAATAACATTGTCTCCAGTCAACGGTCTTACTGATCAGGTTTGCAAGAACTGCCCCTAGCAAACCAATACCTGCAACAAGTGAGGTACCGATGCCTCTTTTTTCTTTGGGTAGAAGTTCGGCAACCAGTGTTATACCTGCCCCCAGTTCTCCGGCAAGGCCAATCCCGGCAATGAATCTGAGTATGCCATACTGTTCCTTTGTTTCTATAAATCCGGTTGCAATATTTGCGAGAGAATATAAAACGATCGAACCGAATAAGACACTTAGCCTGCCTCTTTTGTCACCCATCACACCCCATATAATACCACCGATCAACAGTCCCATCATCTGCCAGTTAATGATATATTCACCGGCAAGCTGATTTGCCACACCAAAAAATCCAAGGCTTTCAAGACTTTTTACTCTCACTATCTGAAACAGCAGCAGATCATAAATATCAACAAAATACCCAAGTGCAGCAACAATTACAGTGATGTTAAAAACAGAGTGATTTTTCTGCTCCATTGATTAAATATTTTTTGATGTGATGTCATCTTCTATCACCGGCTTTTTGCCGAAAAATAATTTATAAAGGACCGGCAGGGTTGTAATCAGCACTATACCAATTACGATCATTTCGAGATGTTGTTTGAGATCGATGTCGAAATTACTGATGAAGAACTTATCAAGGTAGTGACCGGCCAGTAACATACTTGAAACCCAGGCAACACATCCAACAATATTATAGAACATGAACTTTTTCCATTCCATCTGAACGATACCGGCGATGATTGGGGCAAAGGTCCTGACGATAGGTAAAAAACGCGCGAATACGATCGCCTGGCCACCGTGTTTATCATAAAATTCCTTTGCCCGCAGCAAATGTTTTCTTTTGAAAAGCAGCGTGTCCTTCCTGGTGAATAAGAAGGGACCACTTTTGCGGCCGAACCAGTAACCGAGCATATTTCCGACGATACCGCATATTGAAACAAGTATGATCAGAATAAATACATCGAGAAAGTCATTGCCTGTTCCACCCGGAATTAAACTATCAACAAGACTCTTGCTGTATATTCCTGCAACAAACAATAAGCTGTCTCCGGGCAGAAAGAAACCGATCATCAACCCGGTTTCGGCAAATACTATGAATAACATCAGCCACAATCCGCCATTACGAATGTAAAAAAGTGGATTTAATAAATCACTCCAGGTAAAATCACGCTCCAGCAAAAACGAGTCCTTTGATGGATCTACGGCATAAATTACCGTTGCATAACCTGGTTTTGTAAGCTTGACGGAATCTATATTTTTCCCGGTGATAGCAAATGCACCGGCAGTATCGGAGGTAGCCAGGATCTCGTTGTTTGAACAGCTTCTTACTTCTGCCCCATCAACAGCAATATCATATTGATCCATAATATTCCCAGTCAGGGTAACTTGCTGACTCAATACCTGTGTTGAATAGAAACCTGTCAAACACAATAAACAAAATACACGCAACAACTGTCTCATTTTTTTATAGCCTTTTAATTTCTAAGATTTTTTTAAAGAAAATTTATGGGATAAATATTATGCGGCAGCGGGTTCAAGTTCTCCTTCCCATTTGCTCACTACACTTGTGGCCATTGCATTTCCAACAACATTTGTTGCAGTACGAAACATATCGCAGAAATGATCAATTGGTAAAATCAGTGCCACACCTTCAGGTGGTATCTTAAACATTGCGCAGGTGGCAAGCACTATAACTAACGAAGCCCGCGGCACCCCCGCAATACCTTTACTGGTCAGCATCAGTACCAGCAACATTGTTAGCTGGGTCGGGATGTCAAGGGGCACATTGTAAGCCTGTGCAATGGCAAGACTGGCAAAAGTCATATACATCATACTGCCATCAAGATTGAATGAGTAGCCTAATGGTAATACAAATGCAACAATTTTGTCTTTACATCCGAAACCTTCCAGTTCAGTTGTGAGTTTTGGGAAAACTGCTTCACTACTGGTTGTACTGAAAGCGATGAGCAAAGGATTCCCGATTCTTTTCATGAGATTGAACAGCCGTTTTCCAAGAATCAGGTAACCTACGGTAAGGAGAATTATCCATAATACAGCAATGCCAAGTAAAAAATAACCGAAGTAAACAATATAAAAAGTAAAGATCCCTAATCCTTTAGAAGCAACTACAGCGCAAAGCGCTCCGAAAACACCCAATGGAGCAAAATTCATAACATATCCCACCATTTTTAAAATGATATGGGAAATGATATCCATAGCTTTTACGATGGGTTTTGATTTTTCGCCCATGGCAGCGGTCGCTACTCCAAAAAATATAGAAAACACAACGAGTTGAAGAATTTCATTCGTTGCCATCGCTTCAATGACACTCCTCGGAATAATATGTTCAACGAATTTCTCAACTGAAAATTCCTGATTCTTGGCCATCAGGTCTTTCACGCCTTCGGTGTCTGCCTGAGATAAATCAATATACTGACCCGGCTCAAAAGTGTTTACGAGTATCAGTCCGACCGTTAATGAAACCAGCGAAGCCGAAATAAACCATAACATCGCTTTACCGCCGACCCTGCCTACAGCTTTAAGATCGCCTAATTTAGCGATGCCGACAACCAAAGTCGAGAAAACAAGCGGGGCTATTATCATCTGAACCAACCTGATGAAAACCTTGCCCAGCAGACTGATATTTTTAGAAAAACTTTTAATAAAATCAGCCGAACTGCTGACATGTATAAGGTACCCAACGAGAATTCCTAATATCATTGAAATGATAATATATAAAGTCAGCCGGTTTTTTTTCATGCATTACCCATATAATTCTTGCAATATAGTGTTAATAAGGTAATTCCGTACTACTCAGCGAGTACACACCAAAAGGTATATCAGTATGGTCTGGCGGGCTTTAACATTTCTTAAACAAGCTGTTAATATTATTAATGATATGAACCTTCGACCTTGCCTATCGTTATAATAAGCCAGGGTTAACCTGTTATACAAGACCTTTTTAAAAAGTCAAGACTTTATTAAATAGTAATATAACATATCATTAAACCTAAAAAGAAGGGATCAAAGATGAGAGAACCCAAAAAGACGGGATTTAAGAAATTATTGCTTTTTGTCGCCGGTATGGTAACGGCCTTCACGCTGCTATCCGGTGTTACACCGGTTGAACGGGATAATGTTGAACGGGATAATAATGAAGGGATTGTCACAGCAGACACCACCGTTACAACCGCTGCAGTTGATTCTATCAACAGACTTTATGACGATTTGAATCTTGATAGTTTTCAACTTTCGAAAGAGGCATATACCTTTGCAGTGAAAGGTTATAAAAATCTTATTGCTCAGGGAGCGATCTCAAAACAGGATCTTTTATCTATTGTTGATTTTAGTCTTCCTTCATCTCAGAAAAGGCTTTTCATTCTTGACATGCACATGGGTAAGTTGTTATTTAATACCTATGTTTCGCATGGCAAAAACTCCGGTATTGAGCAGGCTACAAAATTCAGTAATGATTTGAACAGCTTTCAAAGCAGCCTTGGATTTTATGTTACGGGTAAGAGTTACAAAGGCGAACATGGATTTTCGTTACGTCTTGAGGGACTGGAAAAAGGGATCAATGATAACGCATTCGATCGCGGCATCGTAATTCATTCGGCGAGATATGTTAATGAAAAGATGGCTAAAAAGCTTGGATATATAGGCAGAAGTCTGGGTTGTCCTGCTATTCCGGTCAATCTGCACAGGGCCATTATCCAAAAGATAAAGGATGGTTCATGCCTTTTCCTGTACGGTCCTGATACAAGTTATACTGCAAAATCAGTTATGATGAATGGATTTAGGGTATAACTATTTTAAAGCGAGTTTATCAGGATTTCCCGCTTGTTGTGCAAACAACTTGCGTGACATTTTTTTATCTCTGTTATAGATATCTTCCCTGAATTCAATTTTACCGTCATCGTTGATCCAGCAGGTATAATAAGTAATGATTACCGGCACAGGATCCTTTAACCTCACATATTTCTCTTCATCTGTCACAAATAAGCTATCAATTTTGGATGAGCTCCAGTCCGTATCTTCTTCCAGTAAATAATTCGCCATTTTCATCGGGTCACTTAATCTGATGCAGCCATGGCTGTAAGCTCTTTTTGTTTTCTTAAACAATTCCTTTTCAGGTGAATCATGAAAGTAAATATCATATGTATTCGGAAACAGGAATTTGACCCGTCCGAGTGCATTTTGATCGCCGGGAATTTGCCTCACCACCGGCAGCCCATCTTCTTCTCCGGTAATTTCCATTTGATGATCAGCCAGATAAGCTTCATTGGATTCCATGCCGGGTATCACCTCTTTGGTTACTATACTTCTCGGAACATTCCAATAAGGATTAAAAACTATCTGGTTTAGCGTGCCTGAAAAAATAATTGTGTTACTGCCTTCTTTTCCAACAACGATATCCATGTCGAAAGCTTCACTTTTTCTGTCACGGACGTGCAGCCGGAACTCGGGTATGTTCACCATGATCAGCCTGCCTTCAGGCTCTTCCGGCATCCACTTCATCCGTTCCATATTAATCAGTATCTGTTCAATTCGTTTTCCAACAGGTACGTTTAATTCTTTCACCCAGCCTTTCCCGATCTTACCGTCATTTGCCAATCCATACCTGGCCTGGCTTAACTTAACAACGATTTCAAGATCCTCGTTAAACACTTCGCTTGTATCATTCGAAGGAAATAATCCCTCGGTTGCAAGTCTTTGTTTCACCGATTTTACAACCTGGCCTATATTTCCTTTTTTGTATACTTTATCCGGACGCTTAACAAGTGGAAAGCCGCCCGCGTTTGCTATTTTCACATAGGTTTCGAGTTCTTTTTTTAAGGTTTTATAGCCAGATGCCTTGACATCTATTTCATTCCTTTTGCCTGTCAGTATTTCATCAGCCATCACCATGACCTGGGATTTCTTCGATGGCACCATTTGGATCATCGCCTTATCTTTTACTTTTTGCCGGTGATATTTCTGCGAGAGGTAGTTTATGAATCGCCAGGTCAGCAACAATTCTGTTTTTGTTATTTTTGAATCAGCCGATATTTCTCCCAGACTGTCGTTTGTAAGAATATCATCCAGACGATTGTCCAGTGATTTACGGGAAACACCACTTTCCTTGTCATAATCGTAGAGACTTCTGAAACTCAGTGTCTGTTCATTTGGGCCACTACTTGAAAACCAGGCGAATTGAAAATTGCGCAGATTATAAAACCGACGCAGATCATTTGCAAGCGAGTCTTTTAGCTTTTGAACTGAAATGAATTTTTCAACGGTTGTGCTATCCAGGAAAAGATCTGAATAGGCATTTGCTTTTGTTATTGAAAGATCTCTTTCCGATTTTTTCCCACTTTTACCTTTGACTTTTGAATGGGATGCGGAATTTTCGGGATCATTTCGACAACCCATCACTAACGTCACACATACAACAGAGATCAACCAAAATATTTTCATGCTAATGAAGATTTCAAATCTCATGCCTTTAAAAAAAGCCCCGCATGTGCGGGGCCCTTTTTCCGATACTGGATCTTTTCAACGGGGACTGTTTCCAGGGAGTCTGGATCGGTTCCAGGTCAGGAATCCGGTACATACGGTTAACTGTTTTCCATACAGCACCAGTTCATCCGCTACAGTTAAACGGTTTCACAGACTAATTCATGGACTGTCCCTTGCGGTCACGGATTTGATTTGACCCACATTGCCCTATCAGGCACGTGGATCAGTCCTATGATAGTTTCTCTTTAGGTCAATAATTTCCTTCTCCCTGTTATATTTCAATTCCTGTACCTTCTTTCTTTTCTCTTTACGTGATAGAACGTCGTCATGTCTCACCGACCATATCCGGTCCTGGTAATCATTTTTGACATCTTCCACTTTGAGATCGAGCCTGGTTGGCCGGTTTTGATACCTGTAACCATAATCAAATCCAAATCCAAAAGGTGGATATCCATAGAAGGATCTACCGTAACCATAATATGGGGAGAACGGCGGGTAACTTCTCACTACGACAACCTTTTGCGGAGGTCTTGGATTTCTAATCGGGGACCTCACAGATTTCTGGGCGGATGCACTTACAGCCAGCCCGACAAAGACCAATGCTATAACCAACTTTTTCATTTTAACTCCTTTTTTTATACTATATAAACGTTTTTACTTACCAAAAGGTGGGCACTTTTTGACACATTAACTAATTGCTAACGAACACAAACTCCCCTCTTGCGAAAGGAGGGGAAATGCCGAAGGCATGGGGTGGTTGTTCTTGGTCTTTGCACCCTAAAACAGGATGTAAGTTTAAGGAACAACCACCCGCTCGCTTTGCTCGCCGCCCTCCTTCGCAGGAGGACAGCTAATAGCTACAAGACATTTTGATTTCGTTGTTATCTGGAAATTCATATCTTTCCGAATAGTTAAAATGTAACTTATTATATACATATTTTATTTTATTAATAAACGCAAAACAACTAACTGCAATGAGTTTGTTCGTTAAAAAAACGCTTTCTTCCCTGATGGCTCAGGCCGATGATCCGGAGAAAGGACTTAAAAAAACATTAGGAGCGGGTAACCTTGTCGCTCTCGGTATCGGTGCGATTATAGGGGCGGGTCTTTTTGTTCGTACAGCGTCTGCTGCCGGAGGGCACGCCGGAAATGCCGTAACGATCTCTTTTATCATAGCCGCAGTAGGCTGTGCTTTCGCAGGTCTTTGTTATGCTGAATTCGCTTCAATGATTCCAATAGCAGGAAGTGCATACACATATGCTTATGCTACAATGGGTGAGTTAGTCGCCTGGATCATCGGATGGTCACTTATATTGGAATATGCCCTGGGTGCGGCAACTGTTTCTATCGCCTGGAGTGAGTATTTAAATAAGCTGCTGGGAGGCGCTTTGCCATATGAATGGTGTCATTCGCCGTTTGAATCTATTGCAGCAGCAGATGGCACGATGATAAGCGGCATTATAAATCTTCCTGCTCTTTTTATCCTTTTGGTATTATCGTTACTGTTAATAAAGGGAACCCAGGAATCTGCTATGGTAAATGCAGTTATCGTTGTGATCAAGGTGACCATTGTATTGGTATTTATTGCAGTTGGCTGGCAGTTTATCAAACCAGAGAATCATGTACCTTATATAATACCCGCTGGGACTCCCGGATATGAAGGTGACTGGAAGCATGGGTTTAAAGGGATTCTGACTGGTTCGGCCATTGTGTTTTTTGCTTTCATAGGATTTGATGCAGTGTCTACAGCAGCACAGGAAGCAAAAAATCCAAAAAGAGATATGCCTCTCGGGATACTTGGGTCACTCGTGATTTGTACGGTTCTTTATATTTTATTTGCCCACGTGCTCACTGGCGTGGCACCATTCAGGGACTTTGTTGACCCTACAAAAGGAAAAGAAGCTTCAGTTGCTTATGCGATTGATACCTACATGCATGGATATGGCTGGCTTTCCACCGCAGTAACAGTAGCAATACTTGCGGGTTTTTCTTCTGTAATTCTCGTGATGCTGATGGGCCAAAGCCGGGTGTTTTACACTATGTCGACAGATGGCCTTTTGCCAAAAGCTTTCTCTGCATTGCATCCAAAATTCAGAACACCATATAAATCAAACCTGATTTTGTTTGTATTCGTAGGTGCATTTGCGGCATTTGTTCCGGGGGATGTTGCCGGAGATCTTACCTCTATCGGAACGCTCTTTGCATTCATACTTGTGTGCATTGGGATTATTATCATGCGGAAATCCGATCCAAATGTTCCAAGACCTTTCAGAACGCCATTGGTTCCGTTAATTCCTATTCTCGGAGCATTGGTTTGTGCGGGTATGATCATCAGTTTACCGGGTCCTACATTGATTAGTGCCCTGGGATGGATGATTTTTGGGCTGATTATTTACTTTCTATATAGCCGTGGTCATAGCAAGCTGGGTGGTAAGTCGTAATTTTATTGATACTTTGTTAAAGGCTGCCTTTTCCGGCAGCCTTTTTTATTTTCAATTTTCTTACTTTTGCAACCCTGAGATCAGTGACGTGACTTAATTTTCACGGATACTTTAGAAATTTCAAAGTTTTATATTATGGGTCGGATTTTTGAAACGCGCAAACATACCATGTTCGCCAGATGGGATAGGATGGCCAAACAATTCAGCCGCATCGGCAAAGAGATTGCCATGGCTGTGAAGGCTGGAGGGCCGGATCCCGGATTGAACCCATCCTTACGGAGATGTATGCAGAATGCGAAAGCAGTAAATATGCCTAAAGATCGTGTTGAAGCTGCTATTAAACGGGCGATGGGGAAAGACACGGAAAACTTCGAAGAAATCCTGTATGAAGGATATGGACCTTTCGGTATACCAATTCTTGTGGAGACGGCGACCGATAATCACGTTAGGACCGTTGCAAATCTGAAATCACATTTTAATAAAGGCGGAGGTACATTAGGCAATAGTGGAAGTGTGAGTTTTCAATTTAAAAAAATGGGTGTCTTTAAATTGAAGCCGGAGGGGCTAAATGGAGAAGACCTCGAACTGGAGCTGATTGATTATGGCCTCGAAGAACTTGGGGAAGGAACCGGTGAGCTGGACGAAAACGTACTGGTTATTCATTGTGGATTCTCCGATTTTGGTAACATGCAGAAGGCTCTGGAAGAAAAAGGCCTTCATCCGATAACCGCAGAAGTTGAATGGATACCGTCTACCACAATGCAACTCTCCGAAGAGCAGGCACAGGAAGTTTTAAAACTGGTTGATAAACTCGAACAGGACGAAGACGTGCAAAAGGTGTTTCATAATCTGGCGTAGTAAAAGCTCCCCTCCTGCGAAGGAGGGGAAATGCCGAAGGCATGGGGTGGTTGTTCTTTGGTCTTACATCCTGTATTAGTTTGCAAGTCCAAAAAACAACCACCCCGTCGCTTCGCTCCTACCCCTCCTTTGCAGGAGGGGAGCCATACTTGACCTCCCTCCTAATAATTTTCTTAAACCTCTTCTCATTAAGCTGCCACACAACAATACTCAATACCGCAGCCAAACTAACCCCCACTGCAGGAACCAGCCAATATGGCTTTGGAACTCTTATCTGCAATATCCACAGCAGTAAAATGTAACCAACAAGTGAAATTATAAATCCGCCTCCAAAAGTATAGAGCAGATAATACGACCACTTGCCTCCCTCCCGTTGTTCCTGCCAGAAGCGGATAAATCTTTTTTCTTTCTGCGTTATCAATAGAAATAATTTAGTCCTGAATCCCGAATTCACCTTTCATATAAAATACACATCTACCGGATATGGTTACCCGATCACCCAATGCTTCACACCAGAGTTCCCCACCCCGTTTTGAAAGTTGCCTGGCATACAACACTTTTTTATTTAATCTTTGAGACCAGAAAGGAATCAGCTGGGAATGCGCAGAACCAGTAACAGGATCTTCATTGATTCCCGCTTCAGAAGCAAAAAAGCGCGAAACGAAATCACAATCTTTGCCCGGAGCGGAAATGATAACCTTGGCACCGAGTTTTTTCATCAGATTAAAATCCGGATCGCAATGTTTTACATCGTCTTCACTGCCGAGTTCAACCAGCAGATCCCGGTATTGAAATAATCCTTGAAATGATTTAATACCGAGCGCATGCAATAAAAGAGGTGGTACCTCATGCAATACTGAAGGGCTCCACGAAGGAAAATCCATTTTAATTTTGTCGCCGGTTCTATTTACCGTAAGAATGCCACTTTTAGAATTAAACCTGATCGACTCATTTTGATAGTGCAACTTATTAAAGAGAATAAATGCCGATGCAAGGGTTGCATGTCCGCAAAGATTCACTTCAATATCCGGTGTAAACCATCTTATATCAAAATCATAATCAGCATCGCCTGGACCCGGAACAAAAAAAACAGTTTCACTAAGGTTATTCTCCAGCGCAAGCTGTTGCATCGTGTCGTCCGGCAACCACGAATTTAATGGAACAACTGCAGCAGGGTTGCCTCCAAATAGTTTATCAGTAAAAGCGTCAACCTGATATATCTCCAGTTTCATGAAAATTTTTATAAAAAAACAAATGGAAAATTACTCCGCCATCATTCCCCTTATAGAATCAATGATCTCTTCGGTGTTTGGTTTACTGAAGAGATCATTGATT
>Ga0193752_1000707_pt1 | contig 30419 bp, 23 predicted proteins | sample H1c1metaG_FD_144924 | JGI IMG/M metagenome (GOLD analysis project Ga0193752, IMG submission 144924) | Soil microbial communities from a riparian zone of the East river system, Colorado, United States - H1c1 | ecosystem: Environmental > Terrestrial > Soil > Riparian zone | place: USA: East River... | reverse complement strand
CAACTGCTCGGTATCTTGGGCCTCGCATATTGACCCCACGCATCTCGCCGGGCACCATCCGTCGGCTTAAGCCACTGTCGCATGTGGCCGGACGTATGCAAGTGGAGGTTCTCATGAAGACCCAATCGCTCTCTCGAATTTCTCTGCGCGCACTCCTGATTGGCAGCGTGCTTTCGATCTTGATTACCGCCACCCAAGCAGCAGACCCGGTTAATCCGGCAGTCAAACCGGCAGCAAAGCCCGCCGCCAAGTTCAAAGTACCGAAGAACGAATACGGCCAACCGGATCTGCGAGGCGTATGGAACTTCAGCTCGAACACACCACTTGAGCGTCCAGCGCGCTATCAAGATCGCGAGTTCCTAACTCGCGAAGAAGTCGAGAAGCAACATCAGCAAATCGTTGCGAACTCGGAAGTGGCAGACAGTTCGACCGGCGGCGGCGTCGGCGGCTACAACCAATTCTGGGTGGAGAGCTTGGCGCAAGACGCAAACATGCGGACGTCGTTGCTCGTCGATCCACCGAACGGCCGCATGCCGCCATTGCAAGCCGGCATCAAATCGGAAAACGGCGGGCTGGGTCCTGACACGGGCGGCCAACGTCCGGTGCGCTTCCGCGTCGGGGGCGTACGTAAAGACGGTCCCGAAGATCGCGGTTTGTCGGAGCGCTGCTTGATGGGGTTCAATTCCGGCCCGCCCTTCATGCCCAGCATGTACAACAACAACGTGCAGATTTTCCAGGCGAAGAACACCGTCGTGCTGATGACAGAAATGATTCACGATGCGCGTATCGTGAAGATCGATAGCCGCCCCGCTCTCGATCCATCGTTATCGCAATGGTCCGGCGACTCGCGCGGCCGCTTCGAAGGCGACACCTTGATCGTCGAGACGCGCAATTTCACGGACAAGACGAATGTCTTCCGTGGCGCAGGCGCCGGCACAACGATGGAATTGACCGAATACTTCACACGCGTCGGTCCGGATCGCGTCGACTACAAGTTTACGGTCAACGATCTCAAGACCTTCACGAAGCCGTTCACCGCGTTGGTACCGATGATCCGCGCCGACGGCGAGATCTACGAATACGCTTGTCACGAAGGCAATTACGGCATGGGCAACATGCTGTCAGGCGCGCGCCAGGAAGAAGCTGAAGCAACGCAGAAGAAGAAATAGTCGAAGGTCCATCATGCAATTCATTCGTAAGATCTCGGCGCGCGGCGTGGCCGGGCTGATCGGAGTCGCCGCACTCGCTTTGGCGGTTTCCGCGTCGGCTCAAGATAAAGTGCCGCGCACGCCTAGCGGCAAACCGGACCTCAACGGCATTTGGCAGGCGATGGGCTCGGCGAACTGGAACCTCGAGCCGCACAACGCAGCAGCAGGACCCGTCACCGCAATGGGCGCGCTGGGCGCCATTCCCGGCGGGCTCGGCGTTGTCGAAGGTGGACGCATTCCTTACAAGCCGGAAGCGCTAAAGAAGCGCGACGAAAACAAAGCGAATTGGTTGGAGCGCGATCCACTAGTGAAGTGCATGTTGCCCGGCGTGCCGCGCGCAACGTATCTGCCGCATCCGTTCTTGATCGTGCAAGAGCCGAATACGATGCTCATCACGTATGAATTCGCGGGCGCCGATCGCATCGTCTATATGAACAAGCCGAATACGCAGGCGCAGGTCGACTCGTGGATGGGCTACAACCTCGGCCGCTGGGAAGGCGACACGTTTGTGATCGATGTGACGGGGCAAATGGAAGAAAGCTGGCTCGACAGCGCCGGAAACTTCCACGGTCCGACGCTGAAAGTGCAAGAGCGCTACACGCCGATGGGCGCAAACGCGCTGATGTACGAAGCGACGATCACCGACCCGGCCGTGTTCACGAAGCCCTGGAAGATCAGCCTGCCGCTCTATCGCCGTCTCGACAAGAACATGCAGCTGCTCGATTTCAAGTGCGTGGAGTTCGTAGAGGAATTGCTCTACGGCACGTATCGGAAGAAGGGGACGAAATAGACGGAGGAAGTCGCTAGGGGTAAGCCGTCGGATGGAAGTCGTTAGGGGTTAGTCGTTAGCCAGAAAATGAAGAAAACTGAGAGCGATCTCTTCTAGCATCTACTCCTTTCCGCTCACCTTGAGACCGCCATGGATGGCGGGAATGAATGGTGGCCGATAACTGCTCCTGCATTGCCGCCATCCGGTACATCCATGTACCTTGAATTTGCAGGAGCAAATCCATCCAGTTAGTCGAAGGGCTTCTAGCTTTACGCGAAGCTCGTTCCTTCTCCTTCCTCTCTGGCTAACCCCTAACGACTAACGACTAACGACTTCTTCAATTCATCCTCTGAATTGAACGGCCGTTCCTGCCACGACATACCAAGTCACGAAGAGGCCGGCAATTAGGGCGCCCGGCACATAGTTGTTGGTGCGTCTCCACGTAAAAACAGCGACTAATCCTAGAATCGCCATGAGCGGCAGGAATTGGATTGAAACAATGGCATTGAGCGCTTGAGCGGGAATCAGCAAATGGCCCACAGCGAACAACGGCACATAGTTGATCACGATGAAGCACAAGAATCCAAAAGCTGTAGCGGTCACGCCCGACCAGTAATGCTTGGCCCTGCTATCGCCATTCACAAACAGGAATCCATGGAGTGCTCGGAAGGCGATTAGGAAAAACACGGTGAACGGAATGAGGTATGCCAGAAACTGACCGAACCGCTCCGGCGCCAACACCTTGAGTGCAACCACCCAAAAACGGAAGTCGACTTTGAAAAAATAATCAGCCAACACGAGCGACAGATATCCGATACCAACCGTCGCCAGTGCGATTTGCAGCGATAACAACCATTGCGAGCGAGACTCTCCTTTGGATTTCACTAGGAGACGGCCCAGTACCAACGTGATGGCGCCATTTAGCAATGCCCAGACCACGATTTGATTGGTGATGCTCTGGGGAAAATACTTCGACGCAGGCATCCATTGACCGCCCAAGCCGAAGAAATAGTAGTAACTCAGCACGGGCACAAACGCAGTGAGTGCAAGCGAGCCCCACCAACGAGCGTCGCGACGGACAGATGCCGCTTGAGGCGACTGGCGCAGCGGTGCAAAGTGTTGCCGGCTGATCAGCAGCTCGAAGGCGCCGAGCAAAAGCAGGGCGAAGCCGACAAGCGCCACGCCCGTGCCGATTTCCTTCCAATGCCAGACTTGATCGTCACGCTCCATCGGCTTGGCGCCGACTAGCGTCTTCGCAAACCAATCTAAGCTGTCACCGACGGCTTCGAACGAGATGTGATCTCCCGGATGCGTCGTGGCGGGCGTATAGAGCACTCGCGCTGTACCGGCATCGATCGAGCCGTACAGTTTCTGGGTCGCGACGTCCTCCTCGGTGCCGAACAATCCCTTCAGCTTTTCGCTACCGGCGACGTCCTTGGCTCTGGCCACACTCCACATGAGTTGACTGAATTCGTCGTATTGGCTGAAGACGACTGCAACGTTCCGAGGAAAGTTCGGCGCCGCCTTGGGCGAAAACAAAGTGCCGGTCGCAGAGCCTTCGAGGACCATTGACTTGTAGTCGTTCGGATACGCTTGCGCGGCGGCGAGTATCGAACCGCCGCCCATGCTGTGCCCTTCGAGACCGATGTTCTCGCGATCGACGAAATCCAAGCTGCGCAGATATTTAAGACCATCAGGTCCACCAAAGCCGTTGCCGAATGCAAAGCCGCCGCTGTATCCGTGACCTGTTTGATCCAACGACAACACGACGTAGCCGCGGCGTGCGTACTCGATCGCGAAAGCGCTTTGTGTCTCACGCGAATTAATGTAGCCGTGCACGGCAAGAATACCGGGCGCGGGCGTCTTCGTTGTTGCGTTGGAAGGCACATACAGAAGCGCGCTCATGGGCGTCGCGTTGCTGCCAGTGAAGCGAACATCTTGGATGCGGATGCCACCCGTTGTTTGCGTCCAGTGCGCCAATAAACATCCCGCCAAAATGATGGCGGCACCGATCGACAGCAATCCCCAAGTCTTGCGCATACTCTTCGCCCGCTATTTTTTGTTATTGGATAGAGTGTGATTGGTCGGCGGGGCGTCTAGCGGACGCCCAACGTCGCAACTCGACTCGGCACTTGCGTGGTCACTACCTTAACGCCGCTGCTCTCGCACACCGCAGCGAGTTTCGAATTCGTCATGACATCTGTGACGTACACATCGATCTCGCTGATATGGCCGATGCGCACCGGCGCCGGCCGCCCAAGCTTGGTGCTGTCGGCGACCAGAATTACCTGCCGCGCGTTCTGAATAATCGTCTGCGACACCTGCACTTCGTTCATATCGAAGTCGAGCAATGCGCCGTCCTCGTCGATGGCGGACGCGCCGATCACCGCAAAGTCCACTTTGAAGTTCTTAATGAATTCCACCGCAAACGACCCAACAGCCGCCCGATCTCTGCCCCGCACACGCCCGCCTACAACGATGACGTCGACATCCGGGCATCGATACAACAAGTCCACGACATTGAGGTTGTTGGTGATCACCAAGAGCCCCTTATGCCGCACTAATGCGCGCGCGACTTCTTCGGTTGTCGTACCGATATTAATGAAGAGCGATGCTTTGTCGGGAATGAGGCCGGCTGTCGCGACGCCGATAGCTTGCTTCTCCACTCTCGATAACTCGCGACGAGCGTCGTACTCAAGGTTGTCGACGCCGGACGTAATGACGGCGCCGCCATGCACTCGCGTGAGCAAGTTTTGATCGCAGAGGTCATTGAGATCCTTACGAATGGTTTGCGGCGTCACTTTTAGTTGCTCGACCAAGGCTTCGACCGTCACGCGCCCGGTGCGGCGGGCGATGTCGAGAATGTCTTTATGGCGAGTAAGAACCGGCTGGGACATGCGTTGCTTCCTGTGTACCTATGAAACTTGCGCGTCGTCCCGAACGAACGCCGCGCAAGTCTTGTCATTGGCCAGACTATAGCGATCCGAGTGCGACCTGTCCCCACTGACCGCAACTCGTCTACCGCTGTCACTATGTCAGCCATCAAAAGTGGTAGTTGAACTCCACACCATAGCGCCGCGGGTAAGGCGACACGGTGAAACGCTGGAAGAACGGAGCGAGACCCGCACCGACTTGACCTGCTGACACGTCGTTCTCGTTCAGGTTTTTGCCCCACAATGCGATCTCGAAATCGCCGTCTTTGGGTCGATATGCGATGCGAGCATTTGCCTCCCATTGCGACGGCGTGACCGTCAGACTGCTCATGGCGTCATAATTGTTCCACGGCGTATAGAACATTGAGCTCATATAGACACCGTCGGCGTGCAGCTCGATGCTGCCGGCGGACAGCGGCACCGAGTAGTCCAGCGCCAGATTGACTGAAGTGTGCGGCGCTTCGATCAGTTCGTTGCCAGCCAAAGACACAGGGGCCTCTCCTGCATTGCGAGTGAGATCAAGCTCTAAATACTCTGTATTGAGCAATGCGGCTCCCAGCGTGGCTCTGAAGTTTTCCGTCACTGACGCGACCATTTCGAGCTCCAGCCCATAGAGTCGCGATTTGCCCGCGTTGACCATGGAAGACTCGGTGAGGCTACGCGCATTGACGAACTGTTGGTCCTTGTACAAGTACAAGAATGCGGACGAATTGATTTGCAGCCTGTGATCGAACACCTGCGACTTCACTCCAACCTCAAAAGCGTCCAAGTATTCGGGATTCGCGACGTTGAAATCCCCCACGTTATTAAGCGCGCTGCCGTTGATCGAGCCGCCGCGATAACCTCGCGAATATTGCGCATAACCCATGACGTCGGGCGTGAACTTGTGGCGAACGCCTAATCGGCCGGTCGGTGCGGCGTCGTCGTACGATTGCGCAGTGGCATTCAGAATCGTGGGCACCACGCGGAAGTCGTTAACTTCGCCATGGTCGTCGGTCCAGCGCGCACCGCCGTACAAAGTCCAGGTTGGCGTGAAGTCGTACGTTGCATCGGCATACACCGCGAAGGATTCGCGCGCCTGATTATAGGATTGGAACAAGTTCACTGCGCCGCCGAACAGGAAATAGTCCGTTTGGATGCGCGTGTCATCGCGGAAGAAATAGAGACCGGTAATGAAATTGAACGGCCCTGAATTGTTGCTCGACAACCGCAAGTCCTGACCTAACTCTTTGGTCTCCGCATAGAAATCGATGTGCGTCTGCGGCGCGATCGAGCCATCGGCATCAACGTTGTTCTTGAAATCCCCGGCCATGTACGACGTAATCGATGTCAGCGTGAGATCGCCGATCGCCTGGTTCATCGTCAGGATGGCGCCGTCGCCATTCGCATCGATCTCCCCACCCGTGCGATCGTAGTAGCCTTCCCACGCGTCATATTGGCGACCTGTATTTGGATCGACGCGGGGATTCACACCCATGCCGTTGGTATTGTTTGGCCCGGTGCCATAAGCAATGACACCGATGTTCGTCGGATTGCTGCGCGAATGCATCAACCGCAGCGTCGCGTCGAACCCTTCGGTCGGTTCCAGCAAGAAGCTCCAACGAACCGCGTAATTGTTGATCGACGACAGATCCTGCCCGGCCGGATTGCGATTGGTGATCCAACCGTCACTCTTCGACGTGTTGAAAGCGATGCGTGTCGCGAACTTCTCGTCCACGATCGGCATGTTGAAGGCGCCTTGGGCATGGAAGTAATTGTTATTGCCGGCCTGGACCGAGACATTGCCTTCGGCTTCATACGTCGGCGCCTTCGTGACGAAACTGATCGCGCCGCCCGTCGTGTTCTTGCCGAACAATGTGCCTTGCGGTCCGCGCAGCACTTCGATCCGCTCCAAATCGAATATCTGCGGACCGCCCAAGAACTGACTTGCTACATACACTTCGTCATAGAAGACGCCGGTCGGCGATGTGGTGTTCAAATTGAAATCGGGTGTCGCGATGCCGCGCATCGAGAACTTCGGCTGGTCTTCGTTGCCGAGATTCGAGACGCGCAAATTCGGCGTCTGGCGGGCAACTTCAGTGCCGCTGGTCAAGTTCAGATTTCGGATCTGCTCGTCGCCGAGCACAGTGACCGAAACCGGCACGTCTTGAAGTTTCTCCTGGCGCTTTTGCGCCGTTACGACCACTTCATCCAGCACTGAGTTGTCGGCACCGCGCGAATCGGATTGAGCCTGAGCTGCCCCTGCCAATGCTACAGACACAGCAAGAAAAAGAAGGCGGCTGTGCCGCCTTACAAAGGTTGCGCCCATTTGATCGTCCCCCCGTCTAATTTTCGTTTTGACCAGAATGGGCGCCAGATTAATTTCGAATATCCGTTCGCCCCGAAAGAATATGACCGCACTTTATTTTCGTGTCAACATTGTGCGAAATCTAAACGAAACAATTACGAACCTAGAACCGCTCACCGCTATCGCGTTTTTACTCTCAATTCGCCTCTATCTCATTGATGAGCAATATCTTTCATATCTCTCGATCTCAGTCGCTTCGCGAAAGCAACGTGAGCCAACTTACTGCTGGAGCGTTCGATGCGCTGATCGTAGGCGGCGGAATCAATGGCGCGATATCCGCAGCGGCGCTCAGCGCGCAAGGCGCGCGTGTCGCACTCATCGATCAGGGAGATTTCGCCGGCGCCACGAGCCAAGCGTCGTCGAACTTCGTCTGGGGCGGTATCAAGTACATGGAAACCGGCGAGTTCGGCCTGGTGCGTAATTTATGCCTCTCGCGCAATCGATTGCTCGCCGCCTACCCGTCGTCCATTCGGGAAATTCGGTTCTTCACAGCCATCGAGCGCGGCTTTAGGCGCAGCCGCACGACGCTTTACGCGGGCGCTTGGGCTTACTGGTTTATCGGTAGCTGCTTCACGCATCGACCGCGCTGGCTGAGCGTTCGTGACATCCAACGCGAAGCACCTGAGATCGATGCCGCACAAGGCTTTGTCGGACTCGAATACTCCGATGGGTTTCTCATCGATAACGATGCGCGCTTCGTGTTTGGATTCATACGCGCCGCGCTGAATCGTGGTGCGGTCATCGCAAACTACGTGCAGTCCTGCGGCTCGAAGCGGGATGCGAATGGCCGCTGGCAAACGGTGGCGCGCGATGTGCTAACCGGTCGAACGATGAATATCGATTCTCGACTGCTGATCAATGCTTGCGGACCGAGCGTCGATACGATGAACGCGCTCAACACCATCGAAACACAGAATCGTCATGTCTTCTCCAAGGGCGTGCATCTGGTCGTCGATCGCATTGGCGCCTCGGAAAAGGTGCTCGCCTTCTTTGCAGACGATGGCCGGCTGTTTTTTGTGATTCCGATGGGAGCGAAATCCTGCATTGGCACAACTGACACTCGCGTCACCTATTTGCCGCCGCGCGTGACCGAGGAAGATCGCCGGTTCATCCTCGACAACATCAACAAACGCCTCAAGCTTCCGAAGCCCCTGACCGAACGTGACATCATCGCCGAGCGCTGCGGTGTCCGTCCGCTCGTCGTCAATCGCGAGGCGGCGGTCGATAACGCCGCGGATTGGACGGCGCTGTCGCGAAAACACGCGCTGGACATCGATAGCGATCGAAACCACGTCAGCGTATTCGGCGGCAAGCTCACCGATTGCCTAAATATCGGCGAAGAGGTTGTGGCCGTCGCTCGGTCGCTCGGTGTTGCGCTACCGGATAGAACTAAAGATTGGTTCGGGGAACCTGCCGATGTCATTAAGCGTGAATACCTTGAACGCGCTAGTGCAATGAAGCTCGATCAGCGCGCAGACGGCGAACTTCTTTCGCTACGACTGTGGCGGCGATACGGATCGGACGCGCTTTCGATACTCGAAGCCATCGCGCGCGACTCGGATATGGCGACGCCTCTATTCGCCGACTTCATTCGAGGCGAGCTGCACTACGCGGCGCAGCGAGAAATGATCACGAAACTAGAAGATTTCCTGCGCAGGCGCAGCTGTCTTGCGCTGACCGAGCGAGTAGAAAGTCTTGCGAGCGATCCGGGGTTGGTGGAAGCGTGCCGCATCCTATTCGGCGATCGTGCTAAAGCAAAACTCGATGAATATTTCGGCAACGAAGCGCAGGCGGAATGGATGACCTAGCCGCGCACTGCGTCATCTCTCGTTGCCAACTCCAGTGATTACCCTCGAGCGAGGGCAACTGAGGGGTCGCTATATTCGGGAATGCCTCGCGCCGCACTCCAGAGCTCGCGATCCATAGCCGCACTAATTCCTTTCATGTCGCTATAAGCCGAATGGTGCTCCGCAAAGGCGGTCGGCTGCCAGACCATCCTCCGGGCGAATCGTGTGGTGATGAATGGCGAATCTTGCGGCGGCCAGGTCCGCGAACGATTCGGGCCGATACTGGCGTCGGTTAGTTGGAGCGGACGCCACACATCTTTGCTGTCATGCCATCTCTTCATTGCCGCTCTCCACGAGAATCTCAGTGGACGCGATTGAAATCTATTGAAGAGTTGCGCTCAGGCCGATAGCGAGCAAGCCGCTGATCATTTCTGACGAAAGATGGCGAGTAGTGTGCGACGTTGTCGCCACTTGGCGACCTAGATAAGCAGAGTCTGTAGGACAAGTACCGCAAACACAGTCATTGCCGCCCTACAACTTTGTGTGTGACAACACGGCATGCTTACATCGTCTTTAAACCAGAGGATTTCATATGAATAACACTGTTGCGAATGCTGTAAAAGCCGGCGCGTTTGCGCTGGTGCTCTTGTCTGCGGCCGGTTGCCAAAGCAGCAAAGCCTTGGATGAAGTGCGTGCGATAGCGCAAAAGGCAGATCAGAACGCGGCGGCTGCACAGGCCAGCGCGAACTCGGCAAGCCAAAGCGCGTCGACAGCGGCGAATGCCGCCACCGCAGCGAAGTCGGCAGCCGACAATGCGCAAAGCACTGCAAACCAAGCACTGCAAGTAGCGCAAACGGCGCAGCTCAATGTTGACACCATCAACGAGCGCACCGATCGCATGTTCAGAAAGACGGTTGCGAAGTAATCGCCAAGATAGCCCAACCAAGATAGCCCAAAGGGCTACTGAACAGAGGGCCGCAATGCGGCCCTCTTTTTTTTGGCTCCCCAATTGCGCGCTGACCTTTGCAGATGCGAATCGGCCACGGACGGCCGATTTGCTTGTCTACGGCTCACCCTTCAGTGGACCGAATTCCGACGGCGGTACGCGATGCTTGGTTGAAGCTTCGTAAGCGGATGCGATTCGAAGCAATAGAGGCTCGTCGAAAGGTCGACCGACAAAATCCACGCCCACCGGTAACTTCGCCTTGATGGGACCGATGAGACGAATGCGACGATCGGCCTCAGTCCGATCTGCTCCGCCACCGCCTCCTCCAGTGCCGAATCGCGTGAACTCTGCCTCAGGAATCTCAGGCGCCTTCGAATCGCGAATCCAGTCGTACACTTCTGTTGTGAAACCGGCCGGCACCGAGATCACAGGGAAGCCTTGCGCGCCTAGGAATGACCACACTCCCCCGCGCGCATTTGGAGGCGGACCGCTGGGCGCACCCAGTTTGGTCGGCGGAAGATTCGAAGTCGGGTACACGAGCGCATCGAGCTTCTGCTCGGCCATGCACTGCAAAATCATTTGTTGGATTGAGAAACGGCGCAGCATGCGGCTGGACATGTCGTACTGCATATCCTTCTCCGTGTTGATGCGACCGCGCTTCGGCGTACGGAAGTTCGGCTCGTCGTAATAGTTTGCCTTCTCGATCAAGTCCGCATTCGTCTTGATATTGCTGTCGCCGCGCTCGCGCAAATATAGGTTGAGCATGTACTTCGCTTGGCCTTCGGCGTCATTCTGATTGAAGTCGCGCAGCGTGAGCGGCTGCGACAGCAGCGATGGATTGAATTTCACATCCAGTAACTTGAGCGAATGATCGGTCGTAGGCTTGCCGTCCTTATCGACAGGAAACAAGTCCGGGAATCGCTTGGTCAGCAGCTTGTTGTCGTTCTGGGGTGCATGCTTTTGCAAACAGCTGGAAAACAAGTCGCCTTCCGGACCCGGATCGACAACGGTCGCGCCTAACTTTCCAAGTTGCGCGGCGGCTGCACTCACAAGGTCAATGGTCTGCTCATCTTCCTTCGTGAAGAGCTTTTTGCTCATGTATTCGCGAACGACACCGATGCGCAATCCTTCCAGGCTCCGCTCGCGAGCAAAGCTCGCATACGAGCTTTTAGGCATTCGCCCAACCGTAAAGGCCGTTAGTTCATCCTTCGGGTCATAGCCTGCAATGACGTCGAGCACTCGGGCAGCATCCTCGACGGTTCGGCAGATAGGCCCAACGCGCGTGTTGATGCCGATTTGAATCATGCCTTTGCGCGACACCAATTCTTCAGTCGCAGCGATACCGACTGCGCTGGCGGCACTTGCCGGACCGCGAATCGATGAACCGGATTCCTCGGCAATTGCGCAGGTGACAAGGTTTGCGCCGACCGACGAGCCTGAACCCGAACTCGATCCGCGCGGAATGCGCTCAGTATCGTAGGGATTACAGAACGTGCCGCCGAACGAGCTGCGCGGCGTCGCCGACGCGTATTCGCCGAGATTCGATTTGGCCAAGATGATCGCGCCAGCTGCGCGCAGCCGCTCGACAAACGTTGAATCCTCGGGAGGCCGATCGTTCGCGTAGAACGCATCGGCGCCTGACGTCGTGCGCATATCGAAGGTATCGTATTGGTCCTTGATCGACATCACGACCCCATGCAGAGGGCCAACTAATCGACCAGTTCGAGCAAAAACAGCGTCCTGGGCGGCCGCTACTTCCAGGGCATCCGGCATCTTGGCGTCGCTATCGGTCGCATCGGTGAGACTGCGCGCCTTACGATCGTCGAAGCCCCAACTCTTACGCGTCGCCGGGCGAAGATTTAGCGTCACGAGTGCGTTGATTTGACCCGCATGCGGGATGGTTTCAATTGGCCCGAGTATTCCTTCCGGCTGCTTCACGCAGGTGCCGTTGTACGCTTTGATTCGCTTCAGATAGAGATTGACGAGTTCTGTGGACGTTATCTCCTTCGCAAGAATCGCGCTTTGGATGTCATGAATCGTGGCTTCCTGCAGGTGAAATTTTCCGCCAGCCGATGCAGGAACGATCCCACCCACCGCAAGCATGAGCGTAGTAAAGACATTGGCCAACGTAGGCAGCAAACCACGGAATAGTTTCATCGCGCAAGTCTCAGAGTACGACTCCTAATCAGACGCGGATCATTCATCCCCCCCTACTCAAATATCGATGGCAAGACATTCCCTGTCGGCGCAAACGCCCCCGAATATCGGACAGCACCGATACCCCGCACGACTCCTGAACCGGACACTGAGATTCTGTATCCGGGGTATTCGATGCAACAACTCTCACAGCTAGACAGTTCCTATTGGCTCGACACTCCGCTTTCTCGATTTCCTGCATTGGAGCGCGACATCGATGTCGACGTGACTGTAGTTGGAGGCGGCCTAACCGGCATTACAACTGCATATCTGTTGTCGAAAAAAGGCGTTCGAGTTGCGTTACTCGATCGACACACCTTGGCGTCTGCCGATACCGGTCACTCTACTGCCCATCTCACCTATGTCACCGACGATCGATTGCGCGATCTCGTCAAGCGCTGGGGCCGCGACGGCGCGAGAGCGCTCTGGCGTGCGGGCATGGAAGCTATCGATCATGTCGAGCAGATCGCGGTGGATACGGGAAGTAATTGCGACTTTCGACGAGTGCCTGGATTTCTGCATGAGTCCAGGCGAATCGATCGTAGTCATTTCTCGACGGAAGCAGCTCGGCTAAAGGAGGATGCGCAGTTGGGACGCGAGCTAGGGTTCGACGCCCAGTTCCTGGAAGACGTGCCTTATGCGCTCCGGCCAGGCGTTCGCTTCGAACATCAGGCGAAGTTCCATCCGCGTAAGTATTTGCAAGGGTTGCTGCAAGCAATTTCCGAATGCGGCGGCTATGTATTCGAACACACAACCCTAGACTCGATCGAATCTCAATCCTGCACCGTTCGCGCGAATGGTAGACGCATCCGGTGCGACTATGTCGTGATCGCGACGCATAGCCCTTTACTATGCGACAACGCTCTACAAGGCCTCGATCCACTGCGCAAAAAGCTCTCGCTGTACACGAGCTTCGTGCTCGGTGCGTATTTACCGCTCGGGACGGTTCCTGAAGCACTCTTCTGGGATACATTTGATCCGTACGATCATCTACGCATCGATGCAAAGGCTGACCGGCTGTATGCGATCTTCGGCGGCGAGGATGCGAAGTCGAATGAGGCTGTAGACGTCGAGACAGCGTTTGGGAAGCTTCGTGCGCGATTGCTCAGCGCACTGCCCGACGCCGACATCGATCGCCGCTGGCACGGGCAAGTTGTCGTCACAGACGATGGACTCCCTTTCATCGGCGAATTCGCTGACCGCATCTTCATCGCGACAGGCTTTTGCGGCAACGGCTTTACGTTCGGGACGTTAAGCGCTGCAATGGCCACCGATCGCTTTCTCGGCAAAGACAATCGCTGGTTCGACTTGTTTCGTGTCGATCGCGACGCCTTTCACGGCGGACTTTGGCGCGAGCAGCTGAAGTCATAAGTGCGAGACTTACGCGGATACGTGTGCGCAGCGACGAATGAACTCGGCCATTTCAGGATCGTCGGGGAGCAATGACACATCGAAGAAGCGGTAGGCATCCAACCAATCCCGTAGTGTTTGCGCCTCCCGATAGGGAGCGGGCCACCCTCGGTCCGCGACTTCCCAGGCATCTCTAATCTGACACGCTTGGGCGTAGGCCCACCCGGCAAAAGTTTGCGACATCCGGGACAATTCACGATGCAGGTGTTGTAGTGGATCGATCAACTGCGCTGCTTCTATCGTTGGAATCTGCGCGCCTAACAACTGCTCCGCCTCATCAAACGCATCGACCCGGAACCATTCGGTATGACCTCCCGCTTCTAGAGACCACACCGGCGCGTTCGCCCGGTACGCAGCCAAAGATGCTTTGAGCAAGGCCTCGATTCGACGCGCGTCATCACAGCTAGTGACTCGCAATAGCAGCGCGCGGTGCAAATCGAATCGTTCGAAATAGCGGCGCGTGAACGCGTAAAAACGCTGCAGGGGATGGCAAGAAAAGCCCACTTTGAAGGCAGCGCCGCCGGCAAGCGGCAGCACATACACGAACCACTCCGATTCATCTGAGTCGTAGAGCGGTAACATGTCAGATTGCGATGACATCTTCATAAGCGACGTCTTGACGGTGCGTTCGTCCGGCGTGCGGAACCGAGCGGCTATCGAGGCGTTCATTGTATAGGCCTTCATATGGGCAATCACGCGTCCGGAGAATCCAATGCGCCGAGCGATTTTAGACAGCATTGTGTCCGGCCTGGCGGCCGCATTAGCGACCGCCGCGGCGCGAGGAGTGGCGAAATCCGCGACGCAATTTGCCGACTCCCACTCAGACAGCAGTCCACTCGCTCCATCCGCAGAGGCATCGCTATCCACAGCCACATTGGCCAAGGACTTGGCTGCCGGCCTCGCAACTGCCGCAGTCAGCGGCGCACTAAGGCATGGCGCGGGTATCGGCGCTGTGAAGCAGATCGCGCTGCGCGCCGGTGCGATCCGAATTCATCCGGCTGTCTCCACGGCATACGTCGTGATCGGGCTTGGATGGACCGTCTATACACTCGTGAAGAAAACGAAACAGCGCAAAGGCGTGACCTTTGAGCATGAGAAAATTGATAGCTCGCGAGCTACCCCGCCTTCGAACGTCGATCCCGTAAAGTTTCACTGACGAGAAGGCACCGAAAGAGCACAAAGCTCCGTCCTCGTTCGAGCTTTTCAGTTGCCAGTCCTCCCATAAGTTCTCCCATGATCGCCTGCTAGTCTCACCGCGGGCCCTATCCACTTGGGTACTCCAACTGAAGTACCATTGCGCGCGATGTTGCCTTGATGGACCATCGGACGACTCGCGAGCCGATCGTCGGCTCCGCAATAACAATTCTAAGGAGACGGACGTGGCCAACGCTCAGCACCCCTATCACCCGATCATTTACGTGCGTGGCTTTGCCGCCACTCAGGGTGAAATTGAGGAGACGGTCGCCGACCCGTACATGGGCTTCAATATCGGCTCCACCAAGTCGCGTGTCGCGTGGACCGGCGATGTAAAGCGCTTCTATTTCGAGTCGCCATTGGTTCGACTGATGAGCGATCACAAATACGAGGACGTGTTTGTCGATGGCGACGACTTGCTTGCAGCGGAACGGACCGATCAACTGGTCCCGTATCGTTCCATCATCATCTATCGCTATTACGACGAGGCTTCCAAGGACTTCGGCAATGCCACCACCCCGCCGATCGAACATTTCGCTCGCGGACTCGACCGACTGATCTTAAGGTTGCGCGATAAAGTCTGCGCAAACCCCAAGAACCAAGTGACGCCGCAGGATTTCCGCGTGTATCTCGTCGCTCACTCTATGGGTGGATTAGTGTGCCGCTCTTTCTTACAGAACGAGCAAATAGGCTCAAAGGAAGCGCGCGCCGCCGTCGACAAATTATTCACCTACGCGACGCCCCACAACGGCATCGATATGCGCATCGTCCGAAACATTCCTGGCTGGCTCTCTTTCGGCGACATCAACAACTTCAATCGCGAGCGCATGTCCAAGTATCTAGCGTTGCCGCAAAGCGATGATGTTGGCGAGGTTCGCAACTTTCCACCGGAACGCATTTTCAATTTAGTGGGCACGAACCCACGCGACTACACGGCTGGAGGCGGCATGTCGTCCTGGGCGGCCGGCGATTCAAGCGATGGCTTGGTGCGCATCGAAAATGCAACCACTCACGGTATCGACGCCAAGGGAGTTGATACCGGTTCGCCGCGCGCATTCGTGCATCGCAGCCACTCCGGTCACTACGGCATCGTGAACTCGGAAGAAGGATATCAAAACCTCACGCGTTTCTTGTTTGGACAATTGCGCGTCGACGGCATTCTGGACATCGACGACATCACGCTGCCCGCCGAAGTCGCTAAAGCACACGGCGAAGGCAAGAAAATCCGCGCTTCGTATCAATTCGAGGTTGCAGTCAGCGTGCGGGGGTGCCAGTGGCAGATGACGCGTCGCGAAGCCCGCGAAAACTCTGCGATTTTTCGCACCTATGAGCAGCTGTTCCCGGGCAAGGATGGCACAGCGCGCGCGCCTGATCGCAAGATGAGCCCGCACTTATTCTCCTCGTTTCTCGATCCAAGCAAGAGCGTCAAGAGCTCCAACTCCGTCAGCTTCGCATTCGATATCAAGGTCCTGGTTCCCGACTACGAAGTGGACGGCGTTTTGTTCTTGAAGCGTCACTACGAAGGCGGATTCATCTATCGCGAACTGATATTGGTCGAGGCATTTCCGGATGAATCGCAGGTTGGCGGTTGGCGCATCAAATACGGCTATCAGGACATGAATCCCGGCAAGCCGGGTTCCGATGCCAAAGCCAAACCGCTCGACGGCGATGCCACGAATGGCATCGCGTTCGACATTCCCATCGAGCAGTCCAGCCGGCCCGGATTGCGCGGCACGCTACGAGTCGAGGTCAGACCTTGGACTTAGTGGGGTTGTAATGAAGATCGCGGGCCTCAATGATTAGATATCGGCCTATGAATTTGGGGCTAACCAAATGGCGACAGGTTGGGCCGGCGACGGCGCTGTGCAAGATCAAATCGATGCAACGGTAAAGGACGGTGTGCAGCGGGCTCAAAGCCAGCTGCAATCCGGTCCTAGCCTGACGCATTGCGCCGGCTGTGGCACCGAGATTCCGGAGGCACGAAGAATTGCCGTGAGCGGCGTGCGCCTTTGCCTTGCGTGCCAAGAAGCAGTGGATCGCGATGCCGCGTCAGTGAGCGGCTACAACCGTCGCGGCAGCAAAGATAGTCAGTTGCGCTGATCGATCGCAGTATCGATCCCAGTATCGATTGAAGCAGCGATCCTAGTTCGGCATGGTGACGTTGGCGAACTGCGCCTCCATCGCCTTCGCCTTCGACCACGTTTTCATATCGAGGCCGCGCGGGAAGCTTTAGATCGTGGAACCTTCGAATCGAAACGTATCGTTGCCGCCGGCGAATTGAGTATGCAGACCCGCAGTGACCCGCACGCCCCGGACCCGAACTGCGACAAGACTGGAAATTTCCGGTCTCGAGCACAAGCCCTATAAAGCTTCCGCGCCTGGCGCGTGAACTGAATGACTGACTGTCGGGTGCGGCGACGATACGACGCGATAATGGCGGACTTCTGTACGGATGTATGTCAGATGACCTACTCCGCTCCGCCTACGCGACGATACCTCAAATTGACAATCCCTCACGATCGCGAACCCGAAGTGGCTTGACCGTGTCGCGACCGGCAGTCAGCATCTCGCGCTGCGAACTGATGCGTGCCCGGCACCTTTACGAGAATAAGCGATGCAAGTACTGCGAACTTTCGACCTGAAGTCCACCCTCGGCGTCATCGCTCTCTGTGCCGCCGCGATGTCACCCGCCACTGCGCAAAACCGGCCCACCGCGGAACAAGACGCGGCTCATCCCGGCAGAGGCGTGTATGACCGCTATTGCGGCGCCTGCCATAACAATGCCCAAGCCACCCGCGCGCCCGCATTGGAGAGCTTGCGCATTCTGAATCCGGCGACCGTCAATTATGCGATCAACATCGGCTACATGAAGATGCAGGCCAAGGATCTCAATTCGCAGCAACGCAAGGATCTCGTGGAGTGGCTGTCGCTTGGACAAACGAGCAACGCCGCCTGGTTGAGCGCCGCGATGTGTAAAGGGAGCGCCGCCGCGATCGACACGTCAGTCAAGCCGACGGCTTCTACGTTTGGATTAGGCCCGCGCAATCTGCGACACCTCACCGCAGCGCAAGCCGGGCTTAAGACCGCTGATTTTGCCAAGTTGGAACTCAAGTGGGCGTTCGCTCTCCCACAAACGCCGACGATGCGGTCGCAACCCGTCGTCGCAGGCAATACCATCTACGTTGCATCAACCGATTCCGGTCGTGTATTTGCACTCGACACGGAAAGTGGCTGCGTCAAGTGGCAGTACGAACAGCCAGTTCCGCTGCGCTCGTCGCTTACATACACCGAAGTCGAAAAGGGCAAGCCTGTCCTCCTCGTGGGAGACGCTGTCGGCGCTGTGACGATGATCGATGCAAAAAACGGTAAGCAGGTTTGGCGCGCCAGCGCGGCGCTACACGAAGCGAATCGCATTACGGGCGCCCCCGTCGTAGCCAAGGGCAAAGTCTTCGCACCGCTGTCTGCGGTCGAAATCAATTACACGTCGGTTGATTCGTACGAGTGCTGCAAAGCGCAAGGCGCAGTCGTCGCTCTCGACTTGAAGACCGGCAAGCGGTTGTGGATCGGCCGGACCATGGAGCCGGCGACCAAGCAAAAGCTCAATCGCGCGGGCGCACAATTATGGGGCCCGTCCGGCGCGCCCATCTGGAATTCGCCGGCAATCGATGAGAAGCGCAATGTGCTGTATGTCGGCACCGGCGAGAACAACTCACTGCCCGCCACCAATACGTCCGACGCCATCATGGCTTTCGATCTCGACACCGGCGAGCGCAAGTGGGTATTCCAAGCGACGCAAAAAGATGTTTGGAACTATGCGTGTCGTCGTGGCGCCAATTGCGACTTCGGCGATCAAGCCGTGGTCGTCGATCACGACTTCGGCGGGTCCGTGATGATTGCGCAGCGCAAAGATGGTCGCGATTTGATTGTCGTGGGACAAAAATCCGGAATAACCTGGGCGCTCGATCCGGACAACAAGGGCGCGCTAGTCTGGTCGCGCAAGATCGGCAGCGGCGGCGCCAACGGCGGGATCCACTGGGGTACCGCCACCGACGGCACGCGCGTGTACGTATCGTTGAACGATCGCGGTCCAAATGATCGCGGTCCCAATGCTGAAGCGCAGCGCAGCGCTGGCAGGCCCGCGGGCACTCCGGACACTTCCGACACTGCAGAGACTTTTGGCACTCCGGGTCCTCCGCGAGCGCCTGGCACTCCGGGTTTATTCGCACTCGATCTTGAGACCGGCAGCATCGTGTGGGAACGCAAATCTGAAGGCGATTGCACCGGCGATCGCAAACAACGGTTTGCCGCCTGCGACACGCGGCTCGGCTATTCGCCGGCGCCGTTAGTGGTGGATGGCGCAGTGGTGCAAGGGGCTATCGACGGCATTCTGCGCGTGTTCGACGCGGCAAGCGGCAAGACACTGTGGACTTACGACACGATGCGCAAATTCGACACCGTGAACGGCGTTCCCGGCAATGGCGGCTCGATCGATTCGTCGCCCTATGTTGCGGCCAACGGGATGTTGTTTTCTGTATCAGGCTATTCGCGGTTCGGCGAATCGCCGGGCAATGTTCTGCTGGCTTTCAAGCCTAAGAAGTAGCACCAATACTATCTTCCAACCTACCCGCCACCCGCCTCCTTGCGACGAGCGAATACAAGCTGCAATCGCTCATTCGGAATAGTTTCCCGTCGCTCGCTTTGAGTTAAGCGAGCTTCGAGTGTGACGAGTCAATTTTTGGCGAGATTGTGGCCGACTGCAAATCGCTCCGGGCTTGGGCGCAGGATGCCCGCTCACGCATCTTTCTGCTCAAGCCCGGCACTTTTTTAAGCATCAGCCGGTTCGGACTAATCGAATCGATTCGCCGATCGTCGCTTCGGTAAATGCATTCCTGAAGAAGACGACAACCCGCCGCCGCCTGAACATGTCCGTCGGTGAGCGACCGTAAGCGGTTTGGAATGCCTTGGAGTAATGAGCCGAGTCGACGAAGCCCGCCGAATGAGCCGCTTCCGTCAACGACGCGCCGCGCATCAACGGCTCGCCCGCCCGATATAATTTTTGCCAGAGCTGATACGTACGCATCGAGATGCCAACGGTGTGCGCAAACAGATGCGAAGTGCGGTGATAGCTCAGGTTCAATCCATCCGCCAAGCTTGCCAGCAAGCTGCGCGGCTCATCGCACAGCAGTTTCATCAAGGTTTGCGCACGCTGATCGAGAGCGGGCACTTTAGGCAAGGTGTCGTGCACGACTCGCATCACACCACGATGCAACGCCAACGCCTCGGCGTGCGTGAATCGCGCGTTGTCCAACGCCTTGCGAGCCAGATCGATGAATTCGGAGTAATCCGCATACTCGAGCTTTAAAACGCCCGTGCCGGGAATTTTTGTGAAAGCCCGGAATAGCGGATGAAATGGATTGACGGCAATCACTGCGAAGCGCGAGCGCACATCCAGAAAGCGTACGTCCTGCGCCCACAACGCGAGCGCCGTGTGCTCGTACTCTTCGTTCTGCGAACTGATACGAATGGGCTTGCCGTCGATCGACAAAATTACCATGCCGTAAAACGGCAGCTGCAGTCGTTGCGTGAGATGGTTGGTGGCGAATAAATAGCCAGTGGGACTTGGATAATACAAACGCTCGACCTCTGCGTTCGCGGCGAGCTCCGGTCCCAACCATCGCACTACTGTCTTTTTCATTTGCAGTGATTCTCGGCCGCCGCGCGTCCGAAAGCTAGTCGCAATTGAACAGTCAGCAACTGGATACAAATTCGCAATCGATTGTTTTATTTAGGTTATTCACACTCGAGAGTGCACCGAGCTGTTAATTGAACAACCAACCTTTAAGTTTAATGGTTGGCTCCTTCACCCTTTCTTTGCAGACCCCTGTTTTGGAAGGTAGATCGCTTCTGGGCAGGTTGCAGGATTGCTGAAGCAGCGTTCGTTACTCGCCGGGCTGGCGGCGCAAGACTCCGCGAGATCACGCCTATTGGTTCGATATTCAAGATGTCGGCGGGATCAAAGGCCGCAGCTTTTGCTGGCGCAAGTAACCGAACACGCGACTCAACGCCAGACGCTACCCGAGTTGGTCACGCGCGGTGCGGCGCGTCGGTCAGCCGAAGTTCTTCCACGCGAAGCAGTGCTACGATCGATCGTCCGCGTCAAACCCAGGAACTCGCATGTCCACTCTCCATCGACGCAAGAGCCTCGAATCGGTTTCCGGCAATCAGGCCCATCGAGGCCCACATTCTTTGAGGCCAACGTTGAGCTGGCCGCATCTGATCGGACTTGGCGTCGGCGCCATCGTAGGAACTGGTATTTACACACTGACAGGCGTCGGCGCCGGTCTTGCTGGGCCCGCGGTGATCCTCTCATTCGTGGTCGCCGGTATCGTCTGCGTTTGCGCAGCGCTGGCATACACGGAAATGGCAACGATGATGCCCGTTGCAGGCAGCGCATATACCTACACGTACGTTGTATTGGGCGAACTCGCCGCATGGTTTGTCGGCTGGACGCTCATTCTGGAATATACAGTTGTATGCGCCGCCGTCGCGGTGGGCTGGGCCGGATACGCCACGCCATTTCTACTCGACTTCGGCATTCCGTCGGCGCTGCTCGCCGGACCTTTCGCTGGCGGCGTCATCAACCTTCCCGCTGCTGTTATTTCAGTGGCCGTCGCGGGACTGCTTGCTGTCGGCTCGCGCGAAAGCACCACCGTGAATCTCATTCTCGTTGCGTTCAAATTGGTCGCGCTGGGCGTTTTTATCGCGCTGGCCCTACCCTCGTTCGACGCCAACAATTTCGAACCGTTCATGCCGTTTGGCTTCGCCGCGCAGGAAGTCGATGGCGTCAAGCACGGCGTCATGGCCGCCGCCGCGATTATTTTCTTTGCCTTCTACGGATTCGATGCAGTCTCAACTGCTGCAGAAGAAACGAAGAATCCGTCGCGCGATCTCAAAATCGGGATTGTCGGTTCGATGATTCTCTGCACAGCGCTCTATATGGCCGTTGCAGCCGCGGCGCTCGGTGGTGCGAGCTATCAGGCATTGGCAGACAGCGGCGAACCACTCGCGATGGTGTTGCGCACACTTCAGCATCCGACAGCGGCAAAATTCATTGCGCTGGTGGCAGTCCTCGCACTCCCGACCGTCATCATGGCTTTTATGTATGGCCAATCTCTTATTTTCTTCGTCATGGCGCGCGATGGTCTATTACCGCGCCGGTTGGGCACTGTTAGCGCGAAAACGGGAACGCCTGTGTCGATGACGTTGGTGACCGGCGTGATCGTCGCGATCATCTCAGGACTCCTACCGCTCAAACAAATCGCCGAACTCGCGAACGCCGGGACGCTATGCGCGTTCGTTGCGGTGGCGATTTGCATGATGGTCATGCGCAAACGTGCGCCCAACGCAAAACGCGTCTTCAGTACCCCACTGCCGTGGGTGCTGGGTCCTTTGGCCATCGTCGGCTGCGTCTATCTTTTCGCCAGCTTGCACAAGCCACGATGCTTCGATTCTTGATTTGGAGTGCGCTCGGAATGGGCGTTTATTTCCTTTATGCGCGCAAGCGCAGCGCTCTTTCGGAAAATCGGTAACGATTATCCCTTGTCAGGGAGGCCGCTGAGGCCTTCATGAAATTCAAGATACGTGAAGGACGATTCGGCGAGTTTGTTTTTCAGGCCTGCGCTGACATACACGTGCTCTCCGCCCAATAGGAAAATCCAATCTCCCGCTACATATATGTTCGGCGCCCATTCGAGCGGGAACTGCTGACCGATGATGAGCCTGCGATGCGTATGCAGGATCTGACTCGTCGCCGGATCATGGACGGAAGCCTCTTGAGCTTGAAAGAATTCCAAGTCAAGCGACGATAAATATTCTGCTAGCGCATTTTCGGCCAACACGCAGTCCGGGGTTGAGCTGAACGGCGCCAATTTTCCCGCTCGCGACAGCTGCATCCCGTTACTAGTCGTCGTGACCAGACCGGAGTCGAGATGCGGGCATGCTAAACGATAAGAAGGAAACATCTTTCAAACTATATCTTACTTCGTCGTAGGCTCGCGGCGACTGATTGCAATGGCCGCCGCCGCTCATGTTTTCGCCACATAGTTGATGCGCGCCACGTCCACCTGCCCGGACGCTACCTCGAAGAACGGCTTCCCCTGCCGGACACCCACAGTGCCGAACCCGCTGGCGGTGCTTAGAAAGCTGCGAAAATCTCCTTTAACGGTCGGCTTCAAATGCAAAACCTTGTCCACAGCGTCGTAGCTTGCACCGCTTAACGCCTGCAGCAGCGCGTAGGATGCCAACGCACGCCCGTACCAATGGCCGTACTCGTATTCATCGAAGGGGTTGCGCACCCTGCCGTCGTATCGAGCGCGACAGGTCGATACGATTTCCAACCCTTCGACAATCGCACCGGTCATAATCAAGTGCGACGCGACTTGATACTCGATTCCCGTCCAAACTTCGTTTGAATAGACAAACGGCAGCAAGGGTTTGCCGCCCTTCGGCCAAGTGCAAAGTAAAAGCCCGCCCTCATGACCCGCGGCATACCCCGGGCGCTGCGGGTTTGCATGGACAGATAGATCGCGCTTTAAATTGTGCCGGTGGACCGCCCGTAAGTGGCTGGCAACTTTTTTGGCGTCGACAATTTCACCGACTCCACATACTTCCGCAAACCAAGCACCAATGATGCCATCGGATAAACAGCCGCCGGCGTACTGATACTTTGGACCTTCCTTATTCGACACCTCGATGGCTTCCGGTGAGTAACCTACCTGGAATTTTCTATCCATGAGCGGATCGGTATGCCCGCGATTGCGCCACTCGACTCGCTGCACAAAGTACTCGCCATCGAACAAATCTCGTTCCAGTCGCGTGCGACCGCGGCGCATCAGATCGTTATACGAGGTGACGTTCGCCTGCAAAGCGCGCCCCATCTGAACCGCAGCGCTCAGCGCGCCGGTATACACGCTCGTGCACATGCCGTTCGGACCCCAGAGCTCGATGTCATAGGTATTGTGGTGCGGCTCCGACAACCAGCCACGCCGCTCTGGATCCCAAATCGATATGCAGTAGTCGAGGCTGTCGCGAATGCGCGGCCACAATGTCTTCAGCCATGCCGTATCGCCACTGATACGCCAATCGCGATAGACCTTCATGATGCCGCCAAGCTGTCCATCTGCGGCGGCCAACGTGATGTGTCGCATAGGACGAATTGGCAATGTCACGCGAAACATCTGATGACCCGATGCATCCTGCGCAGCGCCGAATTCCGTTTCGCGAAGCGTCCGCTCCAATGCTGGAAACAAGTGCGCAATCGCCTGCGCGTAATTCCATACGTGCGTACAGGTTCCTTCGCCGCGACCTTCGATGTCGCCGCACCCTTCCCAGGCCCACAAACTACCGTTCGGTTGCCGCAAGATCGTCGGCGACTTTAAAATCGACAGATTCGCCGCGACCGCTTCGATTGCAGCCTGGGGCAATGTGGAGTCGTAGAAGCATCGCGAGAACTCGTCCGAGCGTCGCCGCAGCTCCTCGTATCGTTGCTCCCAATGGGCTGTCACTGCTTCGATGCTGTCGAAGCGCGATGCATACCATGGTCGATGCGTAGCACTCGGTTCGGATTGGACACCTGCGGGATCGGGTCCTAGCCGAAAGTTTGTATCGGGAACGAACCAGCTCAATCGCACCACGACCGTTTTGCTTTCGCCCGGCTCAAACCGCAGCGGCACAAACAGACTGGCGCCTGGCGATGGCTCGCCGTCGACGATTGCAGGTCGCGAGACGATCGAGCCACTCGCAACGTCATTCCAAGCCATCGTGAACGCATCCCACCAACCGCCGCGAAACCACGCCGCATTGACGCGAGCATCCGCGCTGTCTGTGGTCACAGCGAAGGAACCCGTCTCCCAGGGTCGATCGTCCGGTCCCGCGCCATGGATCGAAAAGCCACCCGGCAATGTTTGCACGCGTCGCTTCTGGCTGCGCTCCACTTCCATGAAATTCTTTGCGTTACACGAGAACACTGCCTCCACGAGTTGGGACGATCGATTCGTGAATCGATACTCCAGCGCCGCGACGGGCAGGCTCGAGCTATCCGCGTCGCCGGGCGTGAAAGGGCTCCACGCAACCAACTGCACGGTCAGTGGCAGAGCATCATCCTCAAGATCGATCGTGCAAAAAGGGAAGCGCGGCGTGAAGCGCGCCCGCGCACAACGAGGCAATCCATACGTAGAGCCCACCGCGCCTTCGCCATCGCCTTTGCCGCCGAATAATTTCCATTGCGGTACCGGCCCTTCCAACACGCGCGCCAACTCTAACGGCGACTTGATAGCCAGCGCCGCAAAAAAACAGGGCTCATTGAAAACATCGGGCTGGTTGCGAACCGAGAGATGCGAGAGTGCGCCAGTACCTTCGACGCAAACCATTCCGGCGCCTAGACCGCCTAACGGGAACGCGATGCGATCAAGATGGTGCTCTGCGTAGCTAGCAGACGGTCCGCGCGAAGCTTGCGACTGAGTGCTACTTGCTGACTGCGCGTTAGCGTCTGTCGCCAAGAGGCCCGCAATACTCCCCGCCGCGGAGAGCTTTAGGAATTCGCGACGAGGTAAATGCTCGCGTAGAGACTTAGAACGACTCTGTATCTTTGGCGCCGACATGCTTGCCTCCAGCTGCAATCGCCCATAGGGCGTGTCGGCGCATGCTAACCGCGGGACAACTCCGTCGTCACGTGCTTCCTTTCACCTGGCGCCGGTGGACGGCGGCGAGCGATCCATTTGCGGATCGACAGGTAAAAGAGCGGAATAAAGAAAACACCGAGTAATGTGGCCGCAATCATGCCGCCCATCACGCCAGTGCCGACCGCAATGCGGCTCGCGGCGCCGGCACCGGTCGAGAGCACCAACGGCAACATGCCTAAGATAAAAGACAATGAAGTCATTACAACCGGACGCAAGCGCAGTTTCACCGCACTCATCGTTGCGTCAAATATCGATTTACCTTCGGCCTCTTCCTCAATCGCAAACTCGACGATCAAGATGGCGTTCTTGGCCGCAAGCCCGATGATCGCGATCAACCCGACGTTGAAATACACATCCGCCGGCAACCCTCGCATCATCGAGAACAGCACTGCGCCCAACACGCCTAGCGGCACAACCAGCAACACCGTGATGGGCACGGACCAGCTCTCGTACAGCGCAGCCAACAGCAAGTAGACGACGACAAGCGACAAACTCAACAACGCGCCGATCTGACCCGCGGATTGCTTCTCCTCGTATGAAATACCTGTCCATTCAAAACCGAAGCCGTCAGGCAACTCTTTGACGAGGCGCTCCATCTCTTCCATTGCCTCGCCCGTCGAACGGCCGGGCGCAGGCGATCCGGAAATCGTTGTCGCCGGATAGCCGTTATAGCGATCGCGCTGCGGTGCGCCCGCAGTCCATTCAACTGTGGTGAACGAACCGAACGGCACCATCTCGCCGCTCTCGTTGCGCACCGGGAGCTTGAGCAAATCCTGCGGCGTCATGCGGTACGGTGCATCGGCTTGCAACATCACACGCAAGATGCGGCCATCGCGGCTGAAGTCGTTGGCATACGCGCTGCCGAACGAAATGGCGAGCGTGGTATCGATATCGGCGATCTTCAAACCGAGTGCGCGAGCCTTGATCCGATCGATGTGCACGCGCAGTTGCGGTGCGTCTTCCTGACTCTCGGGGCGGACAGCGGTGAGCACGGGACTTTGGCCTGCCGACCCCAACAGCTGCATACGCGCAGCAAGCATGGCTTGGGGCCCAAGGCCGGCCCGATCCTGCAACTTGAGCGTGAACCCGCCCGCTACGCCAAGTTCTGGAATCGACGGCGGGTTCAATGCAAACACGAGCCCCTGCTTGATCCCGAAGAACGCCCCGTTCGCATCGTTCGCGAGCGCATCGGCGCTATTCGCGAAGCCGGGCCGCTCGTCCCAAGGATGGAGCGCTGCGAAGGACATCGCGTTGGCTTGGCCCTGTCCGAAGAAACTAAATCCGCGCAAGAAGACGACGTCTTTGATTTGCGAACGTGCGCCGTAGAAACTCTTCACTTGCTCGACGGCTTCATTCGTACGCTCCGTCGTGGCGCCCGGGGGCGCTTGAACAACAGTGATGATGTAGCCCTGATCTTCGTTCGGGAGGAAGCTGCTCGAAAGACGCGAAAACAAGAACACTGTCACGCCGACCAACACAACGAATATCCCGAGGAAGCGCAATGGCCGAACTAGAATCTGGCCCACGCGCGATTGATAACTGTCGGTCGTCCGCGTGATCCAAGTGTTGAATTTGGCGAGAAACGCGCGCGGCGAATAGCGGCTCTTATCCTTTGCCAACTCCTCCCCTGACGGATGCGGCTTGAGCAACGTGGCACACAGCGCTGGCGTTAGCGTCAGCGCCAATAACGCGGAGAACCCGATCGACAACGTCAATGTCACCGAGAACTGCCTATATATCCCGCCCGTTGTGCCCGGAAAGAAAGCCATCGGCAGAAACACCGCTACGAGCGCCAACGTGATGCCGACGATCGCGGACGTAATTTGCGTCATCGCTTTCACGGTGGCTTCATAGGGCGGCAGCCCTTCGTTGCGCATGATGCGCTCCACGTTTTCGACAACAACGATGGCGTCGTCGACCAAGATACCGATGGCCAGCACCATGCCGAACAAAGTCAGTACGTTGATCGAGAAATCGAACACCCACAGCCCCAGACACGCCCCGGCCAAAGAGATCGGCACGACAATCGCGGGAATGAGGGTCGCACGCCAGTTCTGTAGGAACAGGAACATCACGAGGAACACCAACGTCATCGCTTCCGCGAGAGTCTTGATCACCTCTTCGATCGAGATGCTGACGAAGGGTGAGGTGTCGTAAGGAATGGCCCAGCCGATATCTTGAGGAAATCCGCGCTCGAGGTCCGCCATCCGCTGTTTTACTAGGTCCGCCGTTGCGAGAGCATTCGCTCCGGGCGCGAGCTGCACGGCCATCCCGGCAGCAGGCTTGCCGTTCAATTCCAAGCTTTGCAGATAATCCTGCGCCCCCAACTCGACGCGTGCCACATCGCCCAATCGAACGATGGATCCGTCGGAATTCGCGCGCAAGATAATCGAAGCAAATTCCTCAACAGTCGTAAAGCGATCCTGCGTCACGATCGTCGCGTTCAACTCCGCGCCTGGCGCCAAGGGCCGATCGCCGAGCGAGCCGCCGGGCGACTGACTGTTTTGCTCGCGAACCGCCGTCAATGCATCCGACGGCGACATCTTGTAACTGGCAAGCTTCTCGGGATCGAGCCAAATACGCATCGCGTACGGCGGCGAGAACGCTTGGATGTCGCCCACGCCCTGCACGCGGCGCAAATCGTCGATGACTCGCGTCGTCACGAAGTTGCCGAGCGCCAAGGTGTCGGTGTTGCCACTCTTGGAGGTGAGCACGATGATGAGCAAGAAGCTGGACGAGGCCTTGATCACCTGCACGCCTTGCCGGCGCACTTCCTCAGGCAACCGCGGCTCCACTCGTCGCAATCGGTTCTGCAATTCCATCTGCGCAACGTTGATATCGGTGCCCGACGCAAACGTCAGCGAGATCGTCGCCGTGCCGTTCGACTGACTCGACGACGACATATAGAGAAAGCCTTCGACGCCGTTGAGCTCTTGCTCGATGACTTGCGTCACGTTGGCTTCCAACACCGCCGAGTCTGCGCCCGGATAGGCAACGGCAATTTGCAGCGTAGGCGGCGCGATCGAAGGATATTGCTCGATCGGCAGCGTGCGCAACGCAATGAACCCCGACATGAGGATGCCGAGTGCAATGACCCACGCGAAGACCGGACGATCGATGAAAAAACGAGGCGCCATAAGAAAGACTATTTAGCGGAGGCGGAAGGCGTAGTAGCGCCGGAAGCAGGCTCAGTAGGCGCGGTTGCGCCAGACGGAGACGTGCTTGCATCTTTGGTTGCAGCGGGGACGATCGTCACCGGGCTACCGGGCTGCACCTTTTGCAACCCGTCGATGATGATTTGATCGCCGGACTGCAACCCCTCGGACACCATCCACGACCCTTCGCGCAATGCCCCCACCCGGACGTTGCGACTGACAGCTAGATTGTCTTTGTCGACGATCATGACGCTTGCGCCTTGCGGCGTGAGCTTGACCGCACGTTGCGGCACCATGAAACCGTTTGGGCGCACACCCGCGCTAATGAGCGCGCGCACAAACTGACCGGGCAGCAAAGTGCGATCGGGGTTTGGGAATTCGGCGCGCATCGCCGCAGTGCCCGTCGCTTCATCAATCGAGAGGTCAAGAAAGTTCATGTGCCCGACGTGCGCGTACTTGCCGCCATCCTCGAGTACGACTGTCACAGCGACTTTATTGAGCTCCGGGACCTTCAATGTGCCGGCGGATACATCGCTACGCAATGAGAGCAGATCCGAACTCGATTGCGAGAAATTCACATAAATTGGATCGAGCTGTTCGATCGTCGTCAGCAATGTGCCGGATGCTGCGCTCACCAGCGCACCTTCGGTAACCTCCGCGCGTCGCGCACGGCCCGCAATGGGCGCTGTCACAGTGGTGTAACTTAAATTCAACTTCGCGCCATCCAACTGCGCGCGCGCCTGCGCGACATCCGCTTGTGCCGTGCGCGCGGCTGCAACCGCGCCGTCAAAGGCTTGTTGACTGATTACGTGCTCCTTGATCAGGCCTTTGTAGCGCTCCACATCCTGCTCCGCGTTGGCTGCAGTCGCCTCGGCGCGCACCAATGCGGCCGCCGCAGCACTCTCGGCTGCTCTTAGTTGGCGCGGATCGATTTGAAAGAGTGCCTGCCCCGCCTTGACGTCACTGCCCTCCGTGTACACACGGCGCTGCAGAATCCCGTCGACCCGAGCGCGAACCTGCGCTACACGAATCGCCTGTACGCGACCGGGAACCGATGCAATGTTCTCGATTGGCGTCGACTGCGCGACGACAATACTGACCTCAGGCAGGGGCGGTGCGCCCTGCTGCTGCTCACCGCAGCCGGCCAACAGCCCCGCAAGGATCGGCAACGTGATTTTCTTTACGTTCGTTAACAGGAAAGGCATAGGTACCAACAAAGCTCGTAGCCGAATTGGGTGAAGAAAAGGGGCGCGATTGTAGCGATAGTAGGTGTGCAAAAACCTGGGTCTGCCCCTAGTTCCCGCCGTAACCGGTAGGCCGCGAAAAAAACGCGACGCCTACTGACATCCTCACCTCTATCTAGCGTGCAAATTCCATGCAAGCCTGCATTGTGACACGCACGAGCGTGAAGGTAAAAACCAAAATACGTATGAAAGCCATCTGCGTCGAGATTTATCGACGACCTTGCGTTGCCTCGCGCCCCGTGCGCAATCCCCAAGCGATTATCGACGACTAGACCAATCGGTCTATTCGCGGTTACGATGCGGCCATGGAACCAAACTCCGATTTTCAGCCACACTTTCGCAAAAGCCCTGTGACGGATCCTTGGGAACCGCTGTTGTCCCGGCGCCGTGCCGACGGCATCGACCTCGCCTTCGAGGTGAGAGAGTCGCATTGCAACTCGCGCGGCCTATTGCATGGCGGCGTCCTCGCCTCGTTGTGCGACAACTTCATG
>Ga0193752_1000706_pt1 | contig 30438 bp, 26 predicted proteins | sample H1c1metaG_FD_144924 | JGI IMG/M metagenome (GOLD analysis project Ga0193752, IMG submission 144924) | Soil microbial communities from a riparian zone of the East river system, Colorado, United States - H1c1 | ecosystem: Environmental > Terrestrial > Soil > Riparian zone | place: USA: East River... | reverse complement strand
GCGGAATGTTCCCGCCCGAAATCGCCGAATCTGCGCCCGCCGATGTCATGGTCACGATCTGGAACGAAGAATCGATCGGTGAATCCTTAAAGCTCGCAGCCGAACTCCGCTCCGCCGGCCTCCGCGTTACCGTCTATCCCGAACCCGATAAGCTCGGCAAGCAGTTCAAGTACGCCGATACGATAGGCGTTCCTTTCGTTTGTGTTCTCGGTGACGAAGAATTAAAGGAAGGCAAGGTCAAGCTCAAAAATATGCACAGCGGCGAAGAATTTAAGGTTGCTGTAGGCGAAATAGCCGGAAAGATTCAGAACTAAAATCGCTTATCGGGTAACAGTTTCGGTTTTTTTATCGCTTAGTTTTCTTCTTTTCGTGTGTTCGTGGATAAGTTCCTAAGAATTTTTTTCAATGAACTACACGAATAAGATCAAAAGAATAAAGAGGCAGCCTTTTCAGACAGCCTCTTTATTTTTTTACTTGATCCGTACTTAGAAACGGTAATTCACACCGAACCGGACGTTGTGGCTCTTTACTTTTGTTGAGTGAGTAAAGACACTAGTCGGCCAGGTTTCTGTTCCGCCGATGCCGACCAATTCCTTGCCACCTAGATCAAAGGTCGTCAGATTGTTGCTCGTAGCGGAGACGCGTCCGAAATTGGTGTACAGATATTCGCCCTTTACAGACCAACGCTTAGCCACCTTGACCTCGATGCCGCCGCCGGCCGCATAGCCCGCACGTGTTTTCTTGAATTCCGCCGACTCAAATGCATCGGCGAACGTATCGGTAAAGACCGCAGCATAGTTAACATCCGTAACCGCCAGGCCGCCTGTTGCATAAATAAGAGCTTTGCCCTTTGCAGCAGTTACACCTACACGCGGACGTGCGGTAAGCAGCCAGTTTGTCTTTACCTGTTGTGTGATCGTATAGCCTGTACCCGAGCAGCAGGGATATTCCGCACCAGATTCGACTCCTTCATCAACGCGGTTCGAACCAAAATCGACCTCAGCTCCGACCACGAAGCGTCCGAATTGTTTGTTATAGCCCGCTTGACCTCCGCCGTTGAAGCCGTTGCCCTTGATCTTCTGAATACCATTGGCATTGATCGACGTAACGCTCGTATCGTTAAAATAGCCGTCCTCGGTATAAACCGTTGACGTGTTGACGCCCGTACGTGAAACCGTCACGCCTGCGTGTCCGCCGACATAAAAGCCGGTCCATTCGTCCGACTGGGCCATTGCCGTACCGGCACCGATGATCGCGAACGCCAACGTAAGAAACGCCGACGCGATATATTTAGTATTATTTCTCATTGGGAAACTCCTTTTCTATAATTGGCTGATCTTATATATCAGCCGAATGCGTTATTTCTACCTTTTCGATAAGCGTTGATTGTGTTTGCACAGTTTCAACAAGAGTCTAGACGGCAGGTGCTGTTAATTTTGCGTAAATTTTTTACGAATTTTACTAACCCTATTGCAGTAACGCGGATCTCAGCATGAAAAAAGCTCATCTGATCCGACCGAAGCTACCAGCAAATGGTTGCATCAATAAAACCCTTGACTATTCACGCAACACGATCTAAAATCGAAAGGTCGGCGATCCTTCGCCAGATCTTTGATAACTAGACAGAGACACGACCGATACCGCCAGTGGACAATGGAAAACGGCGATCTTGTTCTGTGCTTTCCGTGAATTCCGTGGTTTTGCCTTTAAAAACCTAACCACAGGCGACACAGAAAACACGGAGCGAGGCCGCCGCTTAGTCCTGAAATAGGTTTATACAAAAAAGTGGTAGTAAGAGCTTGGGACAGTGGGACAGTTTGAAAGCCTCCCTGTGTTTTCAACAACTTAGCTGTCCCAGAACCTTTGTGGGACACTTCGGGACACGCGGGACAGCGGGACAAACGGGACAACCTTGAACCTTGAACATGGAACTTTGAACCTGTTTCGGGACCTAGAACTTTGTACTAACCTTCCGGCAAAGGATAGAATTGGAACACCCTATTTATGGAATTGACCGTTGCAATCACCGGAGCATCCGGAACGATCTATGCTCACCGCACACTGCAGTTGCTGGCGGCGAGCGGCGGCGTCGAAACGATAAACCTGATAATGTCCGGCACGGCTGCGACGGTCGCTCAGGTCGAGATGGGCATAAACCTTAAGGATGCGGATTCGGCAAAGATTAACGAATGGCTCGGGCTGAACGCAGGTTCGAAATTGATAAGGGTTTGGCGGCTGGATAATCTCGCGGCCAAGCCGTCTTCGGGATCGAACAAGCAGGAGGGCATGATCGTCGTGCCGTGTTCGATGGGCACGATCGGGGCGATAGCTTCGGGTGCGGGAACGAACCTTATCCACCGGGCGGCGGATGTCTGTCTTAAGGAAGGCCGCAAATTATTACTGGTGCCGCGTGAAACTCCGTATAACGCGATCCACCTTGAAAATATGCTCAGGCTGTCACGGGCCGGAGCAAGCATTTTGCCGGCAAGCCCGGGCTTTTATCACCGGCCGAAAACGATCGACGAACTCGTAGATCACCTGTGCTTTCGCATTCTCGATCAGTTCGATATTCCCCATTCGAGCAGATCTCAATGGACCGGCGAAGAGGTGGCAGATAAGGTTATCTGAATGACACGAGAGGAAATTTGATGTTGTTCTAAGTTCCGTGTTTTCTGTGGTTTGTCTGTGAGTTCCGTGGTTTTGATTTTGTAGCTTCAACCATAGCGACTTTTCGGAGTAGGTGATAACTGATAAGTACTAAGTGATAATTAAGAATGCCGATTTAAGTTTTCAGTTATCAGTTATCAGTTATCACCTATTCCGGAAAAGGATTCCGAGTAGTTTTCTGTAAGCCAAAATGACGAGCACTGTTGAGAGATTTTCGAACCGCGTAGAGAACTATGTGAAATACAGGCCTGGGTATCCGGACGGCGTGATCGGGTCGTTTCGTGATGAAATGGGGCTGACTACTTCGTCGGTCGTTGCGGACATAGGTTCCGGAACGGGCATTTCGGCAAAGATATTTCTCGATAACGGCAACGAGGTTTACTGCATCGAACCGAACGCCGGAATGCGGTCGGCGGCCGAAAGCGATCTGGGAGCTTACCCAAAATTTAACAGCCGCAACGCAACCGCAGAGAATACGACGCTGGCCGACGATTCGATGGATTTTGTTATTGCCGCACAGGCGTTTCATTGGTTCGATCCTGAGCCGACGCGGGCCGAGTTCAAACGGGTACTAAAGCCGGGCGGATATGTGGCCCTGATCTGGAACGAACGGCAACTCGACACAACGCCGTTTCTGCGGGAATACGAACAGTTTCTGTTGAAGTTTTCGAATGACTACACAAAGGTCCGCCACGAAAATGTGAACGCCGAATCACTAACTAGATTCTTTGCCGCGGATTACCGTCAGGCGACATTCGATAACGTGCAGATATTCGATTTTGAAGGATTGAAAGGGCGGGTTTCGTCGTCATCATATATGCCGTCCGAATCCGATCCGAACTACGATCTGATGGCCGTTGAATTGAAAACCTTATTTGCCAAACACGCTGAAAACGATAGAATATCAGTTTTCTATGACACCAACGTTTTCTATACGCAGTATTAATTAATATGCAGAAGCCCGCGCGTTAGCAAGGTCGTAACGATCTAGTTGGATGTTTCTGCAATAAAGGATTTATGTCAGTAAAAGCCGAAGTTACCCCTGAAGTACGCACCATTTCCGTCGCCCATTCGCCCGATTCGGACGACGCATTTATGTTTTACGGTCTCGCGACCAATAAGCTTGAGACCGAAGGCCTAAAGTTTGAGCACACGCTCAAGGACATTCAGTCGCTCAACGAAGACGCCCGGAACGGGGTGTTTGATGTAACGGCAATTTCTTTTCACGCCTACGCCTACATTTCCGATAAATATGCTCTGCTGCCGCACGGCGCAAGCATCGGCGACAAGTACGGCCCGATCCTCGTTTCGAAGGAACCCAGGACAGCCGACGAGATCGGCCAGATGAAGATCGCGATCCCCGGCGAATTGACCAGCGCGTTTCTGGCTCTGCGTATCTATAACAAAGATTTTCAATACGAGGTCTTTCCGTTCGACAAGATCATCGACGCCGTTCAGGAAGGCCGCGTCGATGCCGGATTGCTTATCCACGAAGGACAGCTTTTCTATAAGCAAATGGGCCTCGACAAGGTCCTCGATCTCGGCGAATGGTGGCACGAAAAGACCGGTCTGCCGCTGCCGATGGGCGGCAACGTCATCCGCCGCGATCTCGGCGAAGACCTGATGAAGCAAGTTTCGAAACACCTGCACCGCAGCATCCAATATTCGATGGAAAACCGCGAGGATGCACTTGCCTACGCAATGCAGTTTGCCCGCGATATGGCCCCGGAACTCGCAGACCGCTTCGTAGCGATGTGGGTTAACGATCTCACGCTCGATTACGGCGAACGCGGCCGCGAAGGTGTAAGGCGTCTGTTAAGAGAAGGTTTCGAGGCCGGAATTATTCCGCATGAGGTAGATATTGCCTTTGTGGACTAGCCGGGAAACAGTCGGATTCGTTTGTACGTTGTAAACTAACCACGATTTTTCTGCATCTTATATCGGTTAGGAACCAAAAGAATATGCGAAAAACGATCGTCACCGCTTTATTTTGCCTCGGCATGCTCGTCAATGTTTCTGCTCAGCAGGCCTCGAATATCAAGCCAGGCACGCTGAGTAAGCCTGAGATCGACAAGATAATCCAGAAATTTACCGCAAACGAATTAGCCTTTCGCGAAGCTCTCACCGCCTACGTTTTTAATCGTTACGCGACCGTTAACACTATCGGGATGGGCGGTCAGATCAGCGGAACTTTTCGACGCGATTCCTTTATGACCTTTACGTCCGATGGCCAGCGGTTCGAGCGAATCCTTTTCGCACCTGTACCGACGGTTCACGCCGGCATGGTAACGGTAGAAGATCTTGAGGATCTCGGCGGCGTAAATCCGTTCGCTTTGGAACCAAGGAACGTCTCGCAATATAATTTCACATATCTTGGAAAAGAAAAGATCGACGAGCTGAATCTGCACGTATTTGAGGTGACACCGAAGGTTATCCCCGATCCCAAATCCAAGATCCGTCTGTTTACCGGCCGTGTCTGGGTGGATGATGAAGACCTGATGCTGGTCAAGTCAAAGGGCAAGGCCGTTCCCGAGACAAAGAAGAACAAGTTTCCCGTGGTCGAAACATGGCGTGAGAATGTGGATGGTAAATACTGGTTCCCGGCTCTGGCGCTGGCCGATGACCAACTCGTTTTTGACGACGGCTCGGTCCTTCACATTCGTATGAATGTAAAATACACCGATTATAAGGTCGGCCGCACGGATGTCATCGTCGGCGATGCGGACGATTTGACCGAAGAAAAACCGACGCCTACGCCTGCACCGAAGAAACCGTAGATCCCAATTCTTTAGCGATCGCTTCGCGTGTTTCCGACAGTATGTCCATTAACTCGCGGCCTTTGGTAGCGATAGGCGGCAGCAGCACCATTTCAATTGTTCCTGGGAACGAGACGCCCGCCTTTTTCCCCATCATCCAGTCGGTATGCTTAATAGCAACAGGAACCACATCTGCGTCGGTCTGCAAGGCAAGATGAAACGCACCTTTTTTGAAAGGCAGCAGCTCACCGGGCATCGCACGCGTTCCTTCGACAAATACGCCAAACGAGTAACCGTTTTCCATCACTTCCCGCGCTTTTTCCATTGACTGTAGAGCACGTTCCGGATTCGAACGGTCTATCGCGATTATGTTGACAAAACCCATCCCCTGGCCGAGTACCGGGACTTTCAGAAGCTCCCTTTTAGCGACCAGGCCCATTCGCCGCCCGGTGTGTTTGAATAGGGCCGCTGTGTCCAGATATGATCTGTGATTCGAGGCAAAGACATACGACTTGTCGGGGTCGAGGTTCTCTCTGCCCGTAACTTTGACCTTTGCTCCGCAAGCCTGCAGCCACGTTTTCGCTCCCCACAGAGCCAGCGGATAAAGCCGCAATCGCTGGTTGATGAGCCACAAGAAAAACACCGACGGAAAGCCGGCTGCCAGCAGTAAAGTGCCTGCGGCAAACCAACACCACCAGTAATGGATTTTCCCAGCGATACGCGATTTGTTAGACTGCTCCAACGGGAATGCAAGCGTCTTATTTTCCCGAATCGCCTTCGGAGACAATTTCGCCAAATGATCGGACATATCAGGTTCTGCGGGATAATTTTACTTTTTTCCATCGCTGTTGTCGCCCAGGTGCCTTCGCCCCAATCGGTGCTCGGCTTTCAGCCAACCGATGACAAGACGATAGCCGACTGGACACAGATCACAAACTATTTCGCAAAGCTCGATGCCGCAAGCTCGAAGGTAACGGTAAAAGAGATAGGAAAAACGACGCTCGGAAAGCCGCTCATAGTCGCGTTTATTTCGTCAGCGGATAACATCAAAAACCTCGATAAATACCGGCAGTTAAATCAGAAGCTTGCCGATCCGCGTACCATAAAGGATGATGCAGAACTTGCGAAACTTGTGGCGAACGGAAAGACGATCGTGTCGATTTCGTGCTCGATCCATTCGACCGAGATCGTCGCCTCGCAGATGTCGATGAATCTGGCATACGAACTCGCGACCGCAAGTGACGACGAAACAAAAGAGATACTCAGCAACACTATCCTTCTGCTGATACCTTCATCCAATCCGGACGGTATTCAGATCGTTGCCGATTGGTACCGCAAAACATTAGGCACCAAGAGCGAAGGCACATCGCCGCCCGAGCTTTATCATCATTACGCCGGCCACGACGACAATCGAGACTGGTTTATGCTGAACCTGAAAGAGACTCAGGCGATCACAAAGCTTTTTTGGCAGGAATGGTTTCCGGAGATCGTTTATGACGTGCATCAGCAAGGGCAGACGGCGTCGCGATTCATCATTCCGCCGTTCTTCGACCCGCCGAATCCGCGGGTTTCACCTTCGATATTACGTGAGGTCGGGTTGATCGGTTACAAGATGGCCGCCGAACTGCAGGCGAAAGGAATTTCCGGCGTTGCGACAAATTCGACCTACGATACCTGGTGGCACGGCGGCTTTCGCTCGGCACCATATTTTCACAATTCGATAGGCATTTTATCCGAAGCGGCCAGTGCCGACCTGATGTCGCCCGTTACTATCACCAAAGAACAGCTTCAACGCACACGCCCTGCCCGCGGACTGAATTCACCGCTCGAAACCTCGACCGCTCATCCCGACGCATGGAAAGGCGGCATCTGGCGTCCGCGCGATATCGCCGAGATCGAAATGACATCGAGCCGGGCGCTTCTTTCGCTAGCCGCAAAATACCGGCAGCGGTATTTGCAGAATTTTTATGAGCTGAATAGAAAAGCGAGTCTGGTTGGCAGCGGTGATTTGAATGATCCAATTGCTTTTGTTATTCCGGCGGGACAACCTCAGGCTGAAACGATCTCGCGATTTATAGAGATCTTAATGTGGCAGGGAATTGAAGTTCACGAGATGAAACGAGAGCTAATGACCGTAATGGATGGCCATGCCGAGCCGGTGGAAATTCCTCTTGGTTCTTTTCTTGTGTTTGTTAATCAGCCGCAGAGAAATAATGTACTGAGCCTTTTCGAAAGACAGGTTTACCCACATCGTCTATTACCGAATGGTGATGCTGAAGCCCCATATGACGTGGCCGGTTGGACGCTGCCGCTGCAAATGGGCATCGAGTATAATGCAGTAAAAGGTTTTCAGAAATATCCGAATGATAAAAAGCTTATAGAGAAGGTTGAAAATATCAATCAAGTCAAAGCCGTGTTGAACTTGAAACCTACGACACTTCCCTTTGAAAAGCTTTCCAATCCTCTCAAGACAAATCCCCGGGTCGGCCTGTACAAACCTTTTACTTCGTCGATGGATGAAGGCTGGACGCGGCATGTTTTCGATAATCATCAGATCCCGTACAAATCGGTTTCCAACGAGGATTTCAGAAATGGACGGCTGGATTACGACGTAATAATTCTGCCCGCCGATAATGAAAACACGATAATGAACGGTCTTAACGCAAATCGTTATCCGGCAGAGTTTGCCGGAGGCATCGGCGATGCGGGCGTTGAAAATCTAAAGAAATTTGTCGAGAGTGGAGGCAAGCTTATCTGCTTCGACGATTCGTGCGAACTCGTGATCAAAAAATTCAATCTGCCGATGAAGAATGTGCTCAATGGCGTTCGCCGAAACGAATTTTACAACCCCGGTTCGATCGTCAAACTCGAGGTAGATACTAAAAACCCTCTGGCACGCGGCCTTCGCGAAGAAACGCCTGCTTATTTCATCACAAGCTCGGCGTTCGAAATTACAGATCGATCTAAAGTCACTACCGTCGCCAGCTACGCCGCAAAAGACGCCCTCATGTCGGGATGGATGCTCGGCGAAAAGCTTATCAACGGCAAAACTGCTCTTGCCCAGGCGAGCTACGGCAAAGGCAAGATCGTGCTCTTCGCCTTCCGCCCGCAACACCGCGGGCAGACGTACGGGACATTTCCGTTTATCTTCAATGCCCTGGAGCAATAGAAGAAGTGCTGACAAACTAACCCCGATTAGTTAATATCAAGTAATGATCTTTCGAGTCCTTTTGCTTCTGGCAGTGTTGTTTACGCCGGTATTTGTTGTAAGTGCGACTGAGCCTTTCTTCCTCGGTACCGAACCACTTATCCGCATCGGGCTTTCTATAAATTCCAGTTCTGTGTCGATAACGACGGGCGATTCGACGCTGGTTGCGTATTCGCCGGACGAACAGGTGCGAATGTTGGCGGCGAGCCGTGTTTCGGTGGCAGCGCGTTCTTATCGACCGCCGCAGGTTGAGAATTATCGGTTCGAGCTACAGAATCTGCCAACCTCGGACGAAGCGAACGAGATAGCGAAGGACGTGCGCGAAGCGACGGGCGAGACTGCGTTGGTCAGCATCGATCCGGTGACGAACATGTGGAAGGTTTGGATAGGTGCGGTCATAGATTCGATCGAAGAGGCGGAAAAATTCAAAGCGGTTCTCGCGGAAAAGGGATTCGAAGATGCCGTGATGGTGACCGAGAAAAAGGTCGTGCCATCCGAAGATGCTCTCGCACTTTCCCAGCAGGTTCGCACCGCAGGTAAATCGCAAGTCCGCAGCATTGTAAAGGCGACCGGCGATTCACAGCCATTGATAGGCCCGACCGTCGTCGATCCTAATCTTCGCGAGGTCGTAATTAACGGCCCAAGCGAAACCGCCAAATATACCTCGCTAAAATCGGTCTCGTTTGGCTCTTTAAATGAACGGATGAATCCGGTGCGGCTAAACGGCAAGGCCTATCGCGGCAAGATCGAGGTTTTTGTAAATGCAAAGGGATCGCTGACGGTCGTAAATGTCGTGCCGCTCGAGGATTATCTGCTCGGCGTTGTGCCCGCCGAACTCGGCCTGCCACATATCGAGGCGCAGAAGGCCCAGGCGATCGCGGCCCGGACGTATGCGGTGGCAAATATCAACGGCTTCGGCGCTCAAGGTTTCGATATGCTGCCGACCATCTGGTCTCAGGTTTACAAGGGCGTTTCGATCGAGACAAATATGGGTACGCGTGCGGTTCGCGAAACTGCCGGTCAGATCGCGACCTATAACGGCAAGCCGATCATGGCATATTTCACATCGACCTGCGGCGGGCGAACGGAAAATTCGGAGAATATTTTCGATCACGCCGAGCCATATCTGCGCGGCGTTGAATGCTCGCTCGAAGGACACAAACATTTTGATCCTTTCACTATAAAGACCGCTCGCATTCCCGCGAAACTTCGCGACGACGCCAACCTCGAACTAGTACATTTTATCTCGCTGCTGGCCGTCAACGGTTTTTCGCTGACCTCAAATCAGATCACAGATGCATGGTTCGAAGATGTTCCGACGGAAGGCGAAGTTTCCAATTGGCTGAATAATCTAGCGACAAAATTCGGCAAGACGTTCCCTAACGTGAACAAGGAGACGGCAAAGCCAACCGAACTCGCTCGCGTCCTTTCGTCTATGATCTACACACCCGGTGCCCCGGATACATTGCTAAGCGATTCCGACGTAGATTACCAGCTGGCATTTGATGATGCTGCCGAAGTGCCAAAGGAACGCCGGGCTGACATTGCGATGCTCTTGCGTGACGGTTATTTCACGCTCCATCCCGATCTGACGTTAAAACCGAACCGGCCGTTTTCTCGGGCAAAGATGCTTCGGCTTATTCGTCAGATCTACGAAAAGAAGAAATGGACGCCATTGCTGCAAACCGGAACGACGAAAGCAAGCGTCGATGGGAAACTTGTCCTTCGATCAGGCAAGGCCGAACGTGCCTTGGCAATTCGTCCGGATGTGTTTTTGTTTCGACAGTTTGGCAATGAGCTTTATCCGGTGAGGGAAGCGGCGCTTGTAGGTGGTGAGAATGTCCGCTATCAAACCGATGCGTCCGGAGTAGTTTGGTATCTGGAAATAGAACCGACCGACATGCCGACTGTTGCCGAAAATATGTCGCCGTTCACCAATTGGACGACATCGCTTTCCGCGTCTGCCGTTCAATCGCGACTCGCCCGCTATGTTCGCGGCATCGGTACGCTTTACGATGTGAACATTAAAACGAAAGGCTACTCGCGACGCGCGGTGGAACTTGAGATCGTCGGATCGAACGGCGTCAAGATATTAAAGGGCGGCAAGATACGTTCGGCTTTGAGATTGAAAGAACAGCTTTTTGTCATCAACAAACGCTACTCCGGCAGCACAGTCTCCGGCTATACATTTACCGGACGCGGCTGGGGCCACGGCGTAGGCATGTGCCAATACGGTGCCTATGGCTTAGCCAAAATGGGCGTAAAATCCGACGCGATCATCAAGCACTACTACACTGGTGTTGAGGTAACAAAAGCGTACTAGTTCGGCGTCCAGTTCTGCCAGTTCGCATCTGCTAATTCGAATTGCCGACGCAATTCCTGCCGCATCGCCGTAACATCCGCGGCTGTGACGGGCCTTGCGGGTTGCTGCGGACGATTTGGTGCGCCTTGAGGAGGAACGGGCTGAGCTTGTCGCTGCGGTGCACCTGCGGGAGCTTGGGCCGCGCGTGCGGCTGCTGGTTGTCCGGCTCGTGCCCGAGTGAGCATCTCGACGGTGACAGTGGCTTGGCGGTTCCATATCTGTGCTGCACTTCCTACTGCGTAAAGTTCGCCGCCCATACCAAGGTCGCTTGAATATGCTCCGCGCGTCGCCGTCCAACGCATCGTGCCTGAGCGTGTCAACAAGTTAGCCAGCCTACCAGCCATGCTCACGCCTGCGTCGTTCCAATTCTGTAGATGCGGCCGGTCGCCCACTGGTCCGCGAAATGCTCCAACTTCAGCGCTCGTGCCCGCTGTACGCAAAGCTTCCCAAAATTTCAGGGCCTCTGCTGTCAGTACTTGTCGCGGGTCAAGCCTATGGAACCATGCAGTTTCATTTTCCGTAACAGTCCCATCGCTTTGCAGCCAGCGTAAGCCTTCGAAACCAAGATCGACGGCCATGCCGAAATTATGATTGCTTTCACCAGGCCCGGCATTTGTAACGCCGCGTCCGCTGGTCAGCAGATCATACTGTGTTTGAAAATTACGCCGATCTCCTTGCCTGCAAACACCGATCGCGATGCCGTGCATCGTATGCATCCGATTTATGCAAGCGTTCACTCTGGTGCGAAAAGCGGCGGTGAATGTTAGAGCATTGGCGGCACCGATCTTTGTCGCCAATTGAGCGGCCGTCGCAGCGACGTACACAGTTTTCCCGCCGATCAGTACACGCAGATTTGAGAATTCAGTCGGCACTTTTTCGATCAATTTTGCCCAAGTCGGGTCGTTCGGCCTGACAAGTCCTGTGGTCGCATTCGGATTAGGAACCGATTGCCGTCCATCCGCGGAAACAAAAACGTGATGATTTTGAAAGTCCCGAATGGCCGCCTTTGTTCCGTCACCGCAAACGCCGTCGTAGCTCGTAAGGAATGGACCGCCCGGCGGCGTGGCGGTCGCAGGTCGAGTCGTCTTGACCAATATAGCCTGAACCAAAGCCACGTCACTGATATTGTTGCCGCCGGTCTCGCCGACCGTGCCTGTTATTAACTGCATTGTCGTTCCCTCCCAGACCCTTATTCGTAACACGCAAAAGGCAAGATCACTGTTTTGGAATTTGCATTCTTTACTCCATTTAAAGACGCTTTTAAGGAAATAGAACGGCAGCCTGTCTTCGGCAGCCAGAAACCGACATAGGTGTTGCCATTAGCATCGATCGGACCCAGAACGCTGGTGCTGTCCATGATCACGCGGTCGACCGCCTTTGCCCGCTTAGCCGCAAACGGCATCGAGCCGTTTTCTGTCGCGACAAGCCGGACTTGCATTTTTTGAGGTATGGAGGCGTTAATTCCAAATTCGATCTGAACCGCGACAAAAACCGAAACAGACGCGAATTCGCCACTTGGCACGTTGCCCATTTCCGGTGCGCCGGCGGACAGCATATCCTGCGAAAACGAACCTGTTTTACTGTTGAATAGATTGACTTGAAAACCCGAAATACGCGGTGCATCCTGCGCGGCGACCGCTATCGACAGCGTTAGAACGAACGCAAGAACAACAAAGGTCGGTATTATGCGCATCATCAACATCCTTCGACCCAATGAGAACCTCTCGATCAAGCCGCAATTATGATCATTAATATGGTTTATTGTATCAGCCGCAAGCATCCGGCGTATAGGAAAATATGAGTGCCGATTCCTTTACTGCTTCACCAATTCGACCCGCCGATTTTGAGAGCGGCCGATATCGCTGTCGTTCGACGCTATCGGCGAACTCATTCCTTTGCCTGTGCTTTGCAGACGTGCGACGGCGATACCTGCCGTTACCAAATAGGTCTTTACCGCAGTTGCCCGTTTGTCGGAGAGGCTCTGGTTAAATTTCTCACCGCCGATATTGTCGGTGTGTCCTTCGATCGTAATTTTCAGATCGACATTCTCTTTCAGCATGGCGACAACCTGATCCAGGACGCCTTTCGATTCCGGCCGGATCGTATCCGAATTGAAATCGAAGTTAATACCGTATAGCGTTACTCGCCCATCTTTCTTCAATTCGCTTCCCATATGATCCTTGACGGTTGTTTTGGCAACATGGAAATTTTTACAAGAGCCGGTCGCATCGCTCGTACGTTTTGCTTCACCGTATTCACTTAGACCGCCGACATCATCTACCTTGCCCGTAAAAAAGCGTTTTCCGTCGCGAGCGAAAACCATTAGGAACGATGTCTGTTCGCCCGCGCCGCCTTCGGGCAAAGTTTCGGTGTAATTGATCTTGCCGATGTTGCCCTCAAGGCCTCCGCTGAATGTTGCGGGGTTGGCATAGATGCTGTTCGGCTCAAAACACCCAACGATCGTCGTGCCTTCCTGCTTGATGTGATACGACCCATTCAAAATGTCATAAGTCCCGCTGACATTGGTTGCGAGCGTCGAATTTGGCACATCGCCAAAGCCTCTGATCTCGGCCAGCGAAAAAGTCTCGCCGCCGTGATTCGTCTTAAAGTTCGCGCGGACCCAGCGGCCCGGGATCGCTTTAGTGATAGCGAAGCGCTGTCCGTTTTCTCCCATTTTGAGCGAACCGGATATAATCTCTTGGAACCCAGCGGCCGACGATGTATCTGAAACCTCGATCGTAAAGTCTTTCACGCCCGCATTCACGCCGCCCATACCGGACGTATCGTTGTCGAAAACCAGTGTATTGAGAGTCGCTTTGTCCGGCATTTCGAAAATGAAGGACTGTGCCTTTACATCCGGTGAGCCGACCCAGTTATGTATCTCGGAGCCATCGATCATCAATATCGGAGCGGTCACCAACAGTCCGTCAAAAGTGACCGGCATTATCGTTCCTTCAGCAAATGACAGCAGATCGCGCTCGACTTTTACCTGGGATTGCGATTCTGTATCGGCGGTTTCTCCGTTATTGGAATTTGTTTCGCCTGCGTTTACGCTGACGTTGCTTGCAGCATTGTTGGATTTGGACAAGAGCCCACTAACCGAACTACAGTTCATTGCGACCAAAAGAGTCAGTACAACGGTAGAAAGATGCATAAGATTCTTAGTTTTCATTATTTGAGAGTATGGAAAGGTCAAAACCGCCGATCAGTTTCTCTATAGTGCAAAGGTAAATGCCGTGACCAAATTTATATCTACGACCGCTTTATTCACGGCTCAATAAACGCGGGCGTACAGGAACACTTCGATATTAAATGTCACCTAGTCGTTAGGCAATTCCCTTATTTCCACCGTTCCGCCTGCTTCGAATACCGGATTGCCGACGACCAATTTCTTTCCCTGCTAGAGGCTCTCGGCAGAAATTCGCATTTAACCAGAAAGATGCCGCGTGACTGCCTGAGATTCGCCCATTTTCGAAAAGCAAACCCCCTCGCCGATCGAACTTCCGCCCTGAAAGTTTCCCGCCCTATTCGGCTTCGATATGTATTCCTCCCACTCAGCCGGATCGGCAGCACCGCCGTCAGAATGCATTAGCAAAATATAATCGTCCATCAGCGGTGGTCAATGGCTCGGGCTTAGGGTCAATCCGGCTTGTTTTTCTGCGGCTTTGGTACCGACGATGGTAAATTTATTCACGGCCCTGATCGCTTTTTCGTGGGTCGAGACAGCCTTTACCGCTTCACATTCTGCCAGCAAAGCAGTAACGTCGTCAGTGGTGTAATCGGTCGCTTCGTAAGTGTCATTGGCACGGCCGAGCATCGGAAATTTCGCCATCACTTCGTTATAGCGCTCCATGTAGATCGCGTTCTGCTCGTCAACGTCGGCGGCTTCGATGCTGGCCCAGCGGGGTACACCGATGCCGTCGAAAAATAATGCTTCGATGTCTTCCGGGTTGATGTCAAAACCGACGTATTCCCTGCCTGCCGCGTCAACCACATACGGCGACGATGATCCACTGCCCTTTATTTCGCCTTTAAATACTTCTTCCAGCGCATTCATTTCATCACTCATTTTGTTATTTTCCTTTGTCTGTTTGGTTAAGGTCGATGACGTTGATAATAGGTCGGATTGCTCGTATTATCAACGACGGTCAGTTACAAAAATGGAATGAGCATCCTTAAACCTGCAAAACTCCTGCTTCTCTTTCTCGTTCTCGGGTGCGCCAATACGGCGTTCATGCAAAAGCCGCAGGCGGCAAAGGCCGAGCTCGGCTCACAGACGGCAAAGAATGGTTTTTAAGAACGAGACCGAGATCGCCGCAAAATTCAATAACTGGAAAGCCGATACCGATGCACGCGATTGGCTCGCCGCGATGGGTTACAAGTTCGCCGAGATCGAAGTCGTCCTGGCATCAAAGCCGCATGGCGAAAAGGCCGATGTCGAGGTCAAAGTAAAGACGAAAGCGGGCGAGGCGACCGAAGGCATTTCGATCAAACTCGTCAGCAGCCCAAACGGCTTTAACCAGATCGACAAACGCTGGCTTTCGCATTACGCAAAGATGTGGAAGATGCCGGCCACCGTCACCGCTGCGTTGAAACTATTCCTCGGCGAAACTCCGCCGTCCAGATCCGGCCGCAACCCTGACCGCATGTTCCTCAACGAACTCGATCCCGATGCTCAAAAAGCGGTCGTCGATTTCTTCACGGCAAACAAGGCCGAGATCGCATCCGACTTGTTTTCCGGTGACGGCATTCACGCCGCCGGTTGGGTGATGGTCGCCTTGAAAGCGACCGATAAGACACGTTGGGCCATGCGCAATGCCGCCGACACCATCAAGTTCTTTAGCGATGGCCCCGTCACCATCACCCGTGCCGGAAACCTGAAAATAGGCCGCATCACAATGCAGCGAAAAGGCGGCGACGCCGGCCGCGAAACCGCTAAAATGCTCCAATTCAAAATAAATCCCGCCCTCCTCTTTTAGGCCCCGCATGACCAAAGTGGCCAAACAACTCGACTAAATTCGCAAATGCCGTTTTGCATGATCGGTCATGAACCATTCGTGCTTTTTTTGTCGCTCATCTGAAAGACGATCTTGCCGCCGCCTATAATCTCGGCATGGGTCAGATGGCGCCGGTCGAGCTTCCGGCCGTTCACAGAAACACTGCTGACGTAGACATTCTTGTCGCTCTGATTGACCGCCTCGATCGACAATGTCTTACCGTTTTCCAGCCTGATCACCGCTGTTTTTATTACTGGACTGCCCAGCGAATATTGGTCGGAACCCGGAGCAACCGGATAAAATCCCAGTGCCGAGAACAGATACCACGCCGACATTTGGCCGCAGTCATCGTTGCCGCCGAGGCCGTCCGGAGTCGGCCTGTACTGGTTTTTTAGGATCATCCGCACACGCTCCTGAGTTTTCCACGCGTCGTCCGTCCAGTTATATAAATAGGCCGCATGATGAGCTGGTTCATTGCCGTGGACATAGTTTCCGATGATGCCTTCGCGAGTAATGTCCTCGGTCTCGGCGAAGAATTCGTCGGGTAGATGCATTGTGAAAAGCTCATCCATATGTTTGGAAAACTTAGCCTTTCCGCCCATCATTTCGATCATCGCGTCCGGGTTATGGGGCACGTAAAGACTATAGTTCCAGGCGTTGCCCTCGATGAATCCCTGCCCATGCGTAGACAGCTCATCGAAGTCCTTTCGGAACATTCCATCGCTCATTTTCGGCCGCATGAAACCGGTCGACTTATCATAAACATTCCGCCAATTTTCCGAACGCTTTATGAATTCGTTGTAAAGATCGTTGCGATCCAATTTCTTTGCCATCTGAGCGATCGCCCAATCGTCGTAGGCATATTCAAGAGTTTTTGAAACCGACGACGAATTCTTGTCCTCGGGCACATATCCGAGCTTCATATAGTATTCGAGGCCGTCGTAATATTTTGTCCGGGCTGTCTGAGCCGACGCCTCAAGAGCCTTCATTGCGTCGGGGCCAGTCAGGGTGCCTTTCACAATGGCATCGGCAATGACCGAGACGCTGTGATACCCGATCATGCACCAGTTCTCATTCGCGTAATGCGACCACACCGGCAGCATTTTATGTACGCTCTGATCGTAGTGAGCCGTCATCGAACGGATCATATCCCGATTGCGTGAGGGCTGAATTATGTTCAGCAGCGGATGCAAAGCGCGGTATGTGTCCCAAAGCGAGAAAGTCGTGTAATTAGTAAATCCGCTCGCTTTGTGGACGTTTTGATCGAGCCCTTTGTATTGACCATCGACGTCCATATACACCGTCGGCGTGAGCATCGCGTGGTAGAGAGCGGTGTAGAAGTTAGTCATCTCGCCAGCGTTGAGAGCGGTGACGGCGACCTTGCTAAGCTCCTTGTTCCATTCGGCCTGACTTTCGCGTTTGGTGCGTTCGAAATCCCAGTGCGGAACTTCAGCCTTCAGATTTGCCATCGCTCCGGCGGTCGAGACCGGCGATAATGCAAACTTTAGCTTGACCTTTTCGCCCTCCGTGGTCTTAAAATCGAAATACGCTCGTATCTGCTTGCCCGCCATTTCAGGAAAGTTCTTGTTCTGATCAAACTTTCGCCAAAATCCTTTGTAGTCTTCTTTGCCGAAATTCTTGAATCCGTAGGACGAAAACGGCTTCGAGAATTCCATTGCAAAGTACACCGTGCGCGTCCGTGCCCAGCCGTTGGTCTGGCGATAGCCGACGATCGTATGGTCGTTCTCGACTCGAACAAACGTCCACACATTCTTGTCGTCGTAGTTATAAATCCCGTGCATCAGGTCGAGGATGATGTGTGAATCATCCGAAGCCGGAAAAGTGTATTGATGAAAGCCTACTCTTGTTGTCGCCGTCATCTCGGCGATGATGTTGTTGTCATCCAGCTTAACTTTGTAATAGGCAGGCTCGGCCGTTTCGTTAGCGTGTGAAAAGGCTGATCGGAATCCTGTCGATGGGTCGGCCTTGCTGCCCGGCTCAAGCTGTAAATTACCTGTCGTCGGCATTATCAAAAAATCGCCCAGGTCTGAGTGTCCCGTCCCGCTAAAGTGAGTGTGCGAAAAGCCCACGATCGACGAATCGTCATATTGATAGCCCGCACAGTACTTATATGCATCTTTATTGTAAACTCCGCCAATATTATGCGGCTGTTGATCGGTGTCCGGCGAAAGCTGCACAGACCCGAACGGCACCGTCGCACCCGGAAACGTGTGACCCATCTTTTGTGTGCCGATGAGAGGATTGACGTAATGCGTATAGTCTATGCCGCGTTGGGCAAATGCCGTCTGAATTGCGATCGAAAAAAGCAGAGCAATTATAGTTTTTTTCATCTGTTGTGCGTTTGAAGTGTGCTTAGAATCATAAACCGAAACCAGCCTGAGATAAAGCTAACACTTGTCCCGTGTCCCGCTGTCCCAGTGTCCCAAAGTGTCCCACAACAAGGTCTGGGACGGGCTAAGTTGTTGAAAACACTGGAAGAGGTTCAGGGTTCCAAGTTCAAGGTTCAAAGCTTTGTGTGTAAACCTGTTTCAGGGCTGGCGGCTTTCGTTCCGTGCTTTCTGTGTATTCCGTGGTTAGTTTTTTAAGGCCGAGCCACCGAACACACGGAAAGCACAGAACAAAGACACGGAGTTCGATCTGTCTCACTTTGGGGCCGGTTTCTTCCTTTTTCCTGTTTCGTGTGTTTCGTGGGAAAAAAGACTTTTCCACGAAACAAATCAAAACAAAATCAAACCACAGAAATCACGGAAACGCACGGAAATGCACGGAAAGAGGCAGAGATATGTTCGCAGATGTAAACCGAACCGGCTTTCTTATTCAGATCTGCTCGTTCTTGTTCATCAGGTTCTGTGGTAAAAAATGCCCGACCACAGAACCAGAAGAACAAGAAGGAATAAGATGAATAAGCCGGAGCCTGTTGTTTCCTGAGGACTTAACCACGAATCACACGAATACACGAAACATTCGCGATCCATCCAGATTTTTGTTGTCAAAGAACACGGCGAAATCGCCGACCTTTCGATTTTAGAATGTGTTGCGTGAATAGTTAATAGTTTTATTGATGCTACAAGAAGCGAATGGATGGTAGAAGTTAAAAACTGTAAATTCGTGCTAGGCTTTTGATAACGTGAAATCGCTGAAAAAACAACCGATCTACGTAATTTCCGGCCCGACGGCATCGGGGAAGACGGCGCTTGGCGTGAAATTGGCTCAGCACGTCGGCGGCGAAGTGGTCAATTTTGATTCGGTTCAGATCTATAAGGGCATTCAGATCGCGACCGCCAAACCGAGCGACGAGGAAAAGCAGGGCATTCCGCATCATTTGATCGACTATGTCGATCCGAATGTTAACTATACCGCTGTCGATTGGGCTGCCGACGCCGCTGCGAAGATCGATGAGATCGAGTCGCGCGGCAATGTTCCGATTCTTGTTGGCGGAACAGGATTCTATCTCCGCACACTGATGCAGCCGCTTTTCGAAAGCCCAAAGACAGATATAGAACTTCGCGATCGACTTCGAGCGATCAAGGAAACCAAAGGCCCGGAGCATTTGCATAAAATACTCAAGCGAACCGACCCCGTGGCTGCCGCAAAGCTATTTCCGCTCGATGCACCGCGTGTAATGCGGGCGCTAGGTGTCATTTTCCAGACCGGCGAACAATTTTCAATACAGCAGCCAAACAGGGCCGAACCGCCGGAATTTGCCGCCCGGATCAGATTATTTGTGCTGAATCCGCCGCGAGAAACTCTTTATGAAAAAATAAATATACGCTCGGAACAACATTTCGAAAACGGGCTGGTCGAGGAAGTGAAACTATTACTTGGATCGGGCGTAAATGAAAGGGGAAATGCACTTGGGGCACACGGCTATCGTCGTGTTTGCGAATATTTACGCAACGAACGCGACCTTGAAAGTGCGATCGAGAAGACCAAACAGGACGTTCGTAACTACGCAAAGCGGCAACTGACCTGGTTTCGCCGCGAAGAAACGGCAGTTTGGCTGGACGGGTTTGGAGACGACGAGAGAATATTTAGCAGCATACTTGGCGTTCTGGACGCACCGGTGTATCAAAATAGTGCGTAAAACAAGAATTTTCTTGTTACCTTTTATAAATCTGCTATAATCTTGCTCGAAATTGTAAATTTAAGAAACTAAACGGGAAATGTAATGGAAAAATCGGCTGCCCAGAACATTCAGGATGCATTTTTAAATTCCGCTCGACGCGAAAAGATAAATGTTGTAATACATCTGCTTCAGGGTTCGACGCTATCGGGCCGGATCAAAAGCTTTGATAAGTTCTCCGTTCTGCTTGATGTCGGCGGGCAGGATGTTCTGATCTTTAAACATTCTATTTCTACTATCTCACAAGAGCGCAAATCCGATTTAAGCTAGTTTGACGGGAAAATTCATCACTTTCGAAGGGATCGACGGCAGCGGAAAGTCCACGCAACTCCGAATGCTTTCGGGCGAACTGCGCGCGTCAGGCGTAGATTTTATCTCGACTCACGAACCCGGCGGAACTCCGCTCGGACGGCGCCTGCGCGAAGCATTTCTAGAAACGGAAGAAACGGTGGCGCCGATCGCGGAGCTTCTGCTTTTTGCCGCCGACCGTGCTCAGCATTTGGAGCTTTTGGTAAAACCTGCCCTTGCCGAGGGACGAATCGTTATCTCCGATAGATATGCCGACGCAACTTACGCTTACCAAGGTGCCGGGCGCGGATTTGACGAAGAGACTGTCAGCCAGATAATTAAACTTGCGACCGGCGGATTGAAGCCCGATCTTACGCTTTTCTTTGATATTTCCGTCGAAAAGGCGATAGAGCGAATGAATTCTCGTGACGAAGCGACGGCGAAGAAGAATCGAATGGATATGGAAACATTTGATTTCTATGATCGTGTGCGGAAATCGTATCTTGGAATTGCTACGAGCGAACCGAATAGGTTTAAGATCATCGACGCGAATGGCTCTATCGAGGATACGTATAACAGAGTAGTTGAGATGGTGACGGCGTTTTTGAAATGATAAGGGAGCGGGGGCAAGCCCGCCTTCCTTACTGCGAATTATCATCTTAATCATCTTTATCTGTGGTGAAAAAGAAGAGCAGGAATGATTAGGAATGAAGGGGACAAAGTAGCAAGTCTCAGTCAGAAAGGTGGGCTTGCCCCCGCTTCTCACTAAAGGACAAATGTTTTCCAGACTCATCGGCAATGATAAAGCGAAAGATCTGCTGCGGCGGACGGTCGCAGGCGGTCGTGTTCCACACGCGTTGCTTTTTGCCGGACCTGACGGCGTTGGGAAAAAAGAATTTGCCCTGGAATTAGCCCGTGCATTGATATGTCAGTCAACGGTAAATGGCGAGGCGTGCGGAAATTGTGCGGCCTGCAATCGTATCGGTGTTTTTGACCTGGCGAAATCGGAAAAAGGCGAGGATTACGATCGTGTTTTTTTGAGCGATCATCCGGACGTTGGGCTGGTTATCGCTTACAAGCGTAATCTTCGCGTTGGCGCAATCCGCGAACTGGAACGCGAGGCAAATTTTCGTCCGTTCGAGGCGAACCTTCGCATTTTCATAATCGATGACGCCGACAAGATGAACGATGCCGCTTCGAATGCGCTATTAAAGACGCTCGAAGAACCGCCATCGACAACGAAGCTGATCCTTATCTCTTCGCGTCCCGACTCGATGCTTCAGACTATCCGGTCTCGCTGTCAAACGATCAGATTTGCCCCGGTCGCGGCAGAAGAAATCGAGAAATTTCTCACGGACTCGAAGAAAATGTCTGCTAATGACGCCGCTCTTGCCGCAGGCGTTTCAGAGGGAAGCGTTGGCCGCGCTCTAAATATGGATCTCACGCAATTCCGCTCGACACGCGATTCGATGCTCGGAATTCTGCAAAGCGCTTTGGTAAGCGGCGATATTTCCTCAATGCTCCAAACCGCCGAGCAAATGAACGATGCAAAAAACAAGGATAGATTTGAAGATACGATCGAGATCCTGCAAACCCTGATCCGCGACATTTTCGCACTAAAGCAAGGTTCCGACATTATTACTAACACCGACATCGCGAATAAACTAGGCGAACTGGCCGAAAATGCGAGCATATCGTCTTTGGAATCATGGACGATTGACATAGAAGAATTGCTTGGCAATTTAAGCGTAAATATCAACCGGAGGATCGCGACCGACGCGCTTTTTGCTGCGATGGCGGCTGGGTGATCGAATGTTGTTTTGCAACCTTATCGTGTTGTCTAACAACCAAAAATAGGAAAAGATCACACAACATAAAGATGGACGTGCCTTATGAAATGCCGGACCGTTTGCGTCTCAATTCTACCGCTGCTACTGCTTTCAATTTCCGTTGCCGGACAATTCGTTCGACTGAAACGGCCAGCTCTTGCCGTCAGGACAGGCGTCGAAACCCACAGCGACGGGCTCTTCGTTGTCGGTGAAGTCAAAGGCACCGTTTTGAGCAAAGCGGTTATTCTTCCGAAACCGGATTACCCGGCCGAGGCCAGATGGGCCGGAGCCGAAGGCATAGTTCGGGTGCAGGTTACGGTTGACCAGGAAGGGAATGTTGCAAAGGCGGAAGCCCTTTCAGGCGATGCCGCGCTTATTGGTCCGGCGGAAGACGCGGCGCGTCGAACAAAATTCCGGATCGCGAGGAATGAGAACGGACAGCCGATAGAAGTGACCGGAGTTCTGGCTTACTCGTTTGAGATCAAGAAAGCCGGCTGGAGCGTTATTGGATACGGCTTGAGCGGCTTGGCAAGATTTCCGGCCTTTACATTCTCGATCCCGACCACGCGGAAAGCGATGGCAACGGATTGGGCGAAAGAGCGTGAGATGCTGGGGAAACTTGATGAAATTCGACGATCCGAGCCGCCGCTTCAGCTTCCCGGTTTTGAGCGTGCCTCACAAGTTACGATGACAAATGGTTCAGTCACTCGCTCGACGATCTCGGGCCGCGTAACTATACCGCCCAGACCAAGCACGGAACAACAAACTCTCGCTTCCGATCTAATATCAGCCCTCAAATTACGCTTAGCGCCGGACAAGCTAAGTCTCTGGCAACTCGATCTTGGCCAGAACCTCAGGACCGCGTTCGACAAATATCACAACCCATATGAGCGGGCGGGAGCCTCACGGGTAATCAAGAACTGCATTGAAACGGCTCCGGCAGCAGTTCAGCCAGAGATCCTGGCAGCTCTAAAAGATATCGAGGTCTTATTCGGAAAAGCCAACGATTCGATAAGAATGTATGAAGAACTAAACAAGCCCATGTCCGTAATTTTTAATGCGAACTGAATAATTTTCGGAACTTTTCCCTTGCCGAGGTGTCTTTGTCGCGGCAACGCGCGAAAAGTTGTAAAATGTCCTAAATGGACGCCGCATTGCCGCAAACCAACAAATCGTCAAATTCCGAGCGGCTATTTTGCCAAATGGTAACGTGTCATGAAGGGAGTAAAAAACCTATGCAGTTTAAGCTGAGTGCGATCATATTTGTGCTTGTCGGACTAATTCCGGCATTTGGTCAAGTACAGTCAGACAAGTCATCGTCATCAGTTCCAGAAGAACCGTTGTTAAATGCGAAGGCTTTAAAATTCATACCTCCCAAATACCCCACTGAAGCCAGAAGAATAAGTGCTGAAGGTGAGGTGAAGGTTCGCATAATTATCAACCAGTTAGGAAAAGTGATTTCCGCAAAGGCGATCTCCGGACCTTTGACATTACGAAAAGCCTCGGAAGATGCGGCACTTCAGGCTGAGTTCGATCCTGCGTGGGTTCAGGTCGAGACGAGCGGTGTTCTCGTGTATCGGTTTATGGTAGGTCCGCCACCACCCGATGCAAAATTTATCATAAGAACCAATTGGACGAATATCGGAGTGTCATTAGCAACGTTGGAGTCGATTCCTACGCTTAGATATTTCCAAGGCAGTCATCTGGCAATGCAAATACCAAAAGACTGGATCGCAGAGCAAAACCAACTTTCCAGAATCGAGGAGCTAAAACAGGCTGAACTTAATTCAAGCCTTACAGAGACTCCGAAAGAAAAAACGCTTAGCGACGGAACGACCAAAGTCATCATAGCTTCACCGAATAAAACAGCTCCAGCCGAAGCAGAAGCTATTGGACAGTCTCTGATCGCTTCATTAACGGCAAGACTGGGGTCGCGACCCATTGATCTTTGGTATTTCAATCTTGGATTAGAGATGAATCGAGCTTTGGACAAAGCAGATTCAAGGGATCGCGAAATAAGAATGACAACTGTCGGGCGGTTTAAGGATTTCATCGAAAAAGTTCCGCCAGAGATCGATGTCAAACTGGTTGATGAGCTTAAGTCACTCTATAATTTAATGGAAAAAGGAATTCTCACGGATAGCGACAAGGTTGCGGCATCAGGATTGCTAAATAAGATTATGAACTGGAGTCGCTCTGAGTAACAATAGGCCCCAATAGAAATTTGTGGTTTCGTCAGTTTCAGAATTTCGAATAGTTACTCCCAGTGAGCGCCTTCTTGCGGCGGGCGGCGTTATAGCTGTAGTGGGCGGGGCAAGTGTCGTCTGGTATTTTGAACCCACCACCGCCGGGTTTTTCCCTGCTTGCCCGCTTTATACGACGACGGGTTTTGCGTGTCCGGGATGTGGGATGACGCGTGGGTTTCACGCGCTTTTTCATGGCGATCTTATTACGGCCCTCGACTATAATGCCCTAATTCCGCTTATCATCGTGTTTTTCGGCTATCTGATATTGTCGATGATAATGGTGGCGGTTCGCGGACGCGGGCTTGGGTTGGGGAAATGGGGATTAACTTTTATCTGGGTGACGCTGGTTGTTCTACTGACCTTTGGAATTATACGCAACCTGCCGTTTTATCCGTTCACGATTCTTTTTCCGTAAGAGATATTGCCCGCGAAAGAGGACGAAAAAAAGAAATATCCTTAAATCTTCTTTTCGCGATTTTTAGCGTGTTTCGCGGGCAAAATTCCTTAAGTTATCTGTACGAGCTTCGTTTCGGTAGCGAGGGATTTTGCGGACGAGCCTTCTTTTCTTAGTATCTCGACCTCTTTTACAAACTCTTCGACTATATCTTCGCCGGAAACTTTTCGCATCGGAATACCGTCTTTGAAGATCATTCCGACGTTGCGGCCGAATGTGATGCCAAGCTGCGAATCGTGAGCTTCGCCGGGGCCGTTTACGGCGCAGCCCATTATGGAAAGATGCAGCGGTTCTTCGACATGAGCGAGACGGCGTTCGACCTCGGTTACAATCTCGACGAAATTATCGATATCAAGCCGCCCGCAGGTCGGACATGCTACAACGGTAACGCCGCGTTTTCTCAATTCCAGCGACTTTAGAATTTCCCATCCGACACGGACTTCTTCATGAGGTTCGGCGGCGAGTGAGACACGGATCGTGTCGCCGATACCCTCGTGCAGCAGCACTCCTAAACCGATAGCTGATTTAATAGTTCCGCCAAATGGAGTTCCAGCCTCGGTCACGCCGAGATGCAGCGGATAATCGACCTTGGCGGCCATCAGCCGGTAAGCTTCGACCATGCGATTCACATCCGAAGCTTTCAGCGAAATTATAATATCGCTGAAGCCGAGTTCTTCCAGAATATTAATATGGCGCATTCCGGATTCGACCATCGCCTCAGGCGTCGCCGTTCCATATTTTTTGAGCAGATCTTTTTCAAGCGAACCGCCATTTACGCCTATGCGGATCGGGACTTTTTGAGCCTCGGCGGCGCGGACGACCTCACGAACACGGTCGATCGAACCGATGTTGCCCGGATTGATTCGGAGTTTGTCGATACCGGCATCGAGGGCTTTGAGAGCAAGTTTGTAATGAAAGTGGATGTCGGCGACCAGCGGCACATCGGTGCGCTTGCGGATCTCGTACATCGCGGCGGCGGCATCGTCATCGGGAACGGCGATGCGAACGACCTCACATCCGGCCTCGACCATTTCTTCGATCTGACGAATCGTTCCGTCAACATCGGTGGTGTCCGTTTTGGTCATCGACTGAACGACGACCGGCGCACCACCGCCGATCTGAATGTCGCGAACCATGACCGCTTTAGAAACTCGTTTCATATCGGACTCTTACCACAGAGCACACAGAGGGCACGGAGATATGATGTCTGTCTGATTTCTCAGTGTTCTCTGTGTGCTCTGTGGTTAACCCTTCCTAGAAAAATTTAGAAATATCCAAAAACAGCGTGAACACCATCAGCAGCAAGATCAGGGCGAGGCCTGCAAGCTGTATCTTTTCCTTGATCGCCATCGAAAGGGTTGCTCCAAACCACGACAGCACTTTTTCAATGCCGAGAACCATTATCTGTCCGCCATCGAGCAGCGGTATCGGCAACAAGTTAAAAACGCCGAGGTTTAAGCTGATGACGGCAAGTATTGCAAAGAGACCGACGAAGCCATCTTCACGAACGACTGTCGATATAATTCCGACGATCCCGACCGGACCTGCTAACCCCGCATCTTTAACCGAACGTTGTCCGCTGAAAAGCTGGCCGAAAACCCGGCCTGTTAGAGCGATAATCTCGTAATTGGAATTGACGGCAAAGGTTCCCGATTCCGCAATTCCGGCAGGTTCGCGTGCTTTTGTTGGCTTGCCGCGAAGGCCGATGCCTATTCGCGCCTGTCCCGTTTCCTGCATGACAGCGCTCATTTGCAGCGTCTTTTTCTCGCCATTCCGTTCGATCGTAATGCTCAGAGGAATATCCTTGTTATCCTGAACAAGGGTCATGAAATTTCCGGTGTTAGTTACATTAGAGCCATTGACGGTGATGATCCGGTCACGCGTTTCCATGCCGGCCTTTTTTGCCGGCGAATCTTCATCTACAGCACCGACGAAAACTTCCTCAATGCCGACCTCCGGTTTCATATCGACATCGCCGAATGCCTGGCCTTTGCGGTCAGTTTTCGTTGGCGAGATCGTGAGCGGAACTTGCTGCCCGTTTCGCTCGACGACGACGGCGAGAGGTTTTTCCGGCGAGATCGCGGCCCCGGTTTCGATCTTTCGCCACGTCGGATTCTGTTCGCCGTCAAACGAAACGATCTTGTCGCCCGCTTTTAAGCCTGCTTTTTCGGCTGCTCCGTTCGGCGCAACGTATGAAATGATCGGGTCGGGAATGGCCGGAACGCCGTACATCAATGCGCCAAAGAACGGTATCGAAAGAGCGAGCACGATGTTCATGAACGGCCCGCCAAGCATTACCAGAAACTTCTGCCAACGCGGGCGAAGTTCGTAAAGTTCTTCGTCCGGCACTTTTTCGCCGTCAGATTCTCCGCCTTCGAGTGCAGCGGTTGCTTCGTCGCCGTAAAGTTTTACATAGGCGCCGAGCGGGATCGCGCTGATGCGATAGTCCGTATGGCCGATCTTAAAGCCCCAAATTCGCGGCCCAAGCCCGAAAAACGAATAGGCCTCAACCCGCATCCCGAAAAGTTTTGCCACGATGAAGTGGCCAAACTCGTGGATGTTGATCGCGACCCCGAGAACGAAAATGACTGCAAGTACGACTAATAAAATATCCGGCATAATCATCAAAAACCAATCTTAGCTTAGAGACAAAACAGCGGGCCAGCGTTGTAAATATTTGCTACGGCATGATATCCGCGACTGCAATTTTAGCGCCCGGTTTGGCTAGCGGCGAAACCGATTCGTCCTCGCCGAATACACTATTTTCGAGATAAATGAATCCCAGCTCCGGGTCGTTCACCGGCTTGCGATAAACTTCGACGCAATTATCTGCCAGATTGACGATCCAATAGTCTTCGATCCCGGCTTTTGCGTAGAGTTTTGTTTTGTACAGACGGTCTCTTTTGATCGAACTATCCGCAACCTCGACGGCAAGTACAAGAGTTTTCGGATGGCCCCCGACGTAGTCACGCGGAGATCCCGTAAGGACGGCAATATCCGGTTCCGGCTGCGAGCGTTTGTCAACATCCAATTGGTTCTGGCTGCTCACAAAGAATCCTTTTCCGAAAACAGACGTCAGCAATTCGGCAACAAGATTGATCGTCACAAAGTGACGAGGTCCCATAGGAGCCATTTCTACTATTTCTCCTTCAATAAGTTCAATCCGTTTGCCTTCGAAAACCCCCGCTTCCGCGAGACGATCATATAGGTCGCTCGTCCATTGAAAGCGCGGTGGCTCACCTTCGCCGTTGTAGTGAGTAAACCGATCGTGATCCGTTTTGAGCATAATATCGCCCTCGATCAATTCGACGTGCCTGCCTTCAAATACGCCAAGTTCGGCTGCACGATAATATTCATCAGTCGTCCAGCGAAAGCGTTCGACCGCAAGCTCATACGCATTGAACTTTACGGGAAACGGCGGGTGCGGCGTTGTTGGAGCTGCGTTCAGATTTTGCATATGAATACCTCAGTTTGCCGAAGCAGTTTTGCCAAGCTTCATTATAGCGCGCGATCTCGCCCATTCATCGGCGGCGAGGACGGTTTCGAGTGACGCGACAGGTTCGGGTTTATGGTCGGTCATTACGGCTTGATTCACTTTGGCGATCTCATTAAGCCTTATTTTACCGTCCAGAAATGCTTGCACAGCAATCTCATTTGCCGCATTTAGCACCGTGGGCATTGTTCCGCCGCTACTCAACGCTTTATACGCCAGGTCGAGGCACGGGAAGCGATTAAGATCGGGTTCTTCAAAACTTAGCTCACTCATCGTTCGCAGATCGAGCGGTTCCTGACAATTCGGCTGGCGGTTGGGATAGGTCAATGCGTATTGTATCGCGTGCTTCATGTCGGCCACGCCGAGCTGGGCGATGATCGAGCCGTCAACCATTTCGACCATTGAATGAACGAGCGACTGAGGGTGAACGATCACTGAGATCTGATCGGCGTCGAAGCCAAATAACCATCTGGCTTCGATCACTTCGAGGCCTTTATTCATCAAAGTGGCAGAGTCGATGGTGATCTTGTCGCCCATTTTCCAGTTCGGGTGATTCAGGGCTTCTTCGCGGGTCGCGTTCTCGATTTCCAGCTTTGTGTTTGTACGGAAAGGGCCGCCCGAAGCGGTAAGGATCAATCGTTTTACTTCTTTTCTGGATTCGCCGCGAAGGCATTGGTGAATGGCGTTGTGCTCACTGTCGACCGGCAATATCTCGGCCCCCGATTTAACGGCGGCCGCGGTCATTAATTCGCCGGCCATCACCAGCGTTTCTTTATTGGCAAGGGCAATGCGCTTTCCTGATTCGATCGCACGAAGCGTCGGCAGGAACCCGACGGCCCCGACGGTTGCGGATACAACCGTTTCGGCTTCAGGATGTGTTGCGACCGCGATCAAGCCTTTGGAATTCAGTTCAATGCGCGGAACCGGCGAACCTAGCCGATGGAGTTCTTTTTCCAGGATCTCGGCACACCCTTCGTCGTCGCAGGAAACCAGTTCGGGTTTAACTCGCGCGATCTGTTCGGCAAATTTCGGCATATTGCGTCCGGCGGCCATGGCGACGACGCGAATATTGCCGAGATGCTCAACTACTTTTAGGGTATTGCAGCCGATCGAGCCGGTGGAGCCGAGGATGGAAATGGCCTTCATAAAGTGAGAAACGAACACTTAGATTAGCATAATGCGGTGTTTTTAGGCACGGTGCTTGCACTATCAATAGTGCTCTCCTTTTAATGGTATGAAAACAATACGTTTCTATACCGATCATTAGTTAAAGCGGTTTTAGCATTTTCGAAATCGTAAGTCTGTTCCACTATTTGGTGCAGACGCTAATAAACAACAAGAAAGGAAAAACCAAGGAGGTTAATCATGAAAAAGCTATTAATTCTAACTCTTATGCTGGGAACGATCGCGGTGGCGGCACCGGTCATTGAGGCTAGGTCGGTTACGGCCAATTCGCTTAATACCGCAGCCGAAACTCAAATGCGGCGCGGACAGCCGCGTGGCAGGTGGAACAGGCGTGTCCGGACAACCACAACGACTCGTATAAGAATGGTCGGTAGAGTCAGGTATCGTGAAACGATCCGCGTCACCTATCTACCGAACGGCCGGACTCGTACACAGGTCATTAGCCGTGTAAGGGTTGGCGGACGACGTTACTAATGTCATCTTTCAAAACAGACGGGTTCAAACGGGCCCGTCTTTTGTTTGCTCTACGGCGGGAAAATATTTCCTGCCATCTTTTTGCGTTGCCGCGTTGTGCGTAACGCCCCTTCCTCACGGTCGGGCTTCTGCATTCGGCCGACCGGGCTTCTGCATCGGGGAGCCGATGCGGGTTGCTGCATATTTCTGCTACTCTGTTCGAAGACAATGAACATCGCTGAAATAGAACAGATATTGCAGTCATTTAAGGCCAATGCGATCTCGAGTGCCGATGCGGCGGAGAGCATTAAGAAGCTTTCATTCGAAGATATAGGGTATGCGCGGGTCGATCATGG
>Ga0193752_1000705_pt1 | contig 30499 bp, 24 predicted proteins | sample H1c1metaG_FD_144924 | JGI IMG/M metagenome (GOLD analysis project Ga0193752, IMG submission 144924) | Soil microbial communities from a riparian zone of the East river system, Colorado, United States - H1c1 | ecosystem: Environmental > Terrestrial > Soil > Riparian zone | place: USA: East River... | reverse complement strand
GAATCAAATGCGGCGATCCGTATGTCCACGGAATGGTGTCCGCATTTGATTCTGATGGATACGCATATGCCGGTGATGGGTGGAATGGAAGCCATCCGTCACATCAGGCTAAGCGAGGCCGGAAAAAACATCGTGATCATCGTTCTGACGGCCGATGCGATGCTCGAGCGGCGTCGCATTGCGTTTGCACAGGGCGCGGATAACTTCCTGGCGACACCCTGCAGTGAAGGTCAGCTGCTTGAAATGATCCGCGCGTATTTAAAGCTCGTTTACATTTACGCCGATCAGGACGCTCACGAGACAGCTGGGTCCGCAAGCAGCGCGGCGGCGGCAGACGAGGGACCGTTGCAACTTAAGGGATTAACCACGGAACAGGTCGACCAGATTCGAAACGCTATTGTGAGCGGCGATAAAGCGCGCCTCGATGGTTTGATCCACACGATACACGAGAAGGGCGACGTGCAATCGGCGGCGATGCTGCGGAAGCTAGCGGACCGCTATCAGTACGACAGATTGATCGAATTGCTCGCCAATTATGTTTGTCCTGGCTCAGGTCTTTAAATGAATGGGCAGGCGATGGCAAGTAGAGCAACTCATGAACATTCCTCATAATCAAAAAAGCATCATGGTCATCGACGATGAACCGGATAACTTGCAACTGCTTGAGAACATGTTGCGACAGCGAGGTTACGACGTACGCTCGTTGCCGAGCGGCCGCTTGGCTCTAACAGCTGTTGCGCATCGACAGCCGGACTTGATACTGCTTGATATCAATATGCCCGAGATTACCGGCATCGAGGTGTGTAAACAGCTAAAGGCAGACGTGCGGTATTCTGCAATCCCCATCATTTTCCTTAGCGCCTTGCGCGACGTTGAAGATAAGGTGCAAGCCTTCCGTGCGGGCGGAGTGGACTATATTTCCAAGCCTTTTCAATTCGATGAAGTCTACGCTCGCGTTGCAACTCACCTTAAGCTGCGCGACCTTCAAAAGGAACTGAAATCTCAGAATGAAGAGCTTGAGGACATGGTGCTTGCCCGCAACCGTCAACTCGCGCAGGCACACGCGCGGCTAAACGTCCTCGATCGCGCTAAAAGCGATTTCCTGTATATCATCTCGCATGAATTCCGCACACCGCTCAACGGAATGCTCGGTGTCAATGAGCTGATTATGGGCGAACTATCGACTTCCCAGAAGGATAACGATCTTAAGCTGATGTACGATTTGTCCCGACAGCGCTTGATGTCAGTATTGGACGACGCGTTGCTTCTGACGCAGATCGATATTGACGGCGAGAAGGTGTTTCACTCTGCACCGGTTCCGTTGAGTCCTGTCCTAACTCGTGCCATCGCGCGAACGTCGCAGATTGCCGATTCTCGCCATGTGAAGCTACGCGTGTTATCTGGAGATATTGGGTCGGTTCGAGGGCAACCGGATCTGCTTGTCAGAGCGTTTCACGCGCTACTCGATACTGCAGTCAGGTTCACGGATGCGAGTGGTACTGTGCAACTCGCTAATCATGTGGACGACGGGTCGCGCAGAATTACCATCGAGTCGAGCGGCCGGACAATTTCGGCCGACCTTTTGGAAAAATTCTTCGATGTGTTTTCAATTGGCGAACTCGTTGCGGGAAACGAGGGTGTCGGCCTACGACCATCCGTCGCGCACCGGATTCTGACACTGTTTGGCGCTAACGTCGGTGTAGAGAATAACGGTACTACCGGGATCAAACTGACGATATCGTTTTGAACGCGCTACGCTCAGTCCTTCTCGCGCAGCGATGCGGCTGTCGTTGCAATGACTTACGCATTTCGCTCGCAAGCGATTCAGTCACGCTGAAGTTACGGCCCGACTGCTTGTGCCAGCAGTTATGTGACCTGACAGAAGACTTCCCTGGCGTCGGCCTTGAGGATGTCAAATCTCCGGCAGCTAAACGGTCGGTTGAGACTGATCCTCGGGATGTCGGCACTGTTGAGGGGAACTACCAAACGGATAGCGGCATTCCCGGCTGCATGCCGCTCCTTTCGAAGGAGGCAATATTTTTCATCGTCACGGCCGAGATAGCTGTGAGACGTCGGCCGTCAAGAATGCTTGGTGCGTCAGCCGACAATTCGCCGGCGATTATGCGGTGCCGCCCATGCTAGCGTCATCTTGACTAAGTGCGCGAAGGATCGCGCTCGCATCTACTCCATCGCGTTAGCGCGATGGATTTCGATTGTTCGTTCGCTGAGTTCAAGGTCGATTGCGACGGCCTTATTTGCGCGGCCATCGACGACGAGATCGCGGACCTGGTGTTCGCATTGCGTGAGCGAGTCGCAGCGCCGTTGCAGATCGGACTTTTGTTCCACCGACTTACGGTTCTCCGTACCTTGTCGCAACGCGCAGTTGTTGCAACAGCGCCGGTGGCCCAAACGATTGGCGAAGAGTCGCTTGACTACGCGCCCGCCGCGCTGTCGAAATTCTCCAGCGGAACGCGCTAGTCCTTGTTGCACCTATTTCTTGATCTTAGCTTCCAGCGCCTTCGCCAACTCCGCGATCGTCGGATGATCGAAGATATCGGTTAGGTCCACCATGCCGGGGAATTCTTGATCGATGCGTTCGTGAATGGCCACGAGCTTGAGTGAGCTCACGCCGACATCGAACAGGTTGTCGTTCACGCCTATTTTTCGATCGTCCAAGATCGCATCGCAGATTGCTTTCAGTCGCGACTCTATTGACGCATCAGTGGGCAAAGCTGCTTCAGGTGCTGCGGCCGATTGTCGCAGCGCTGCCAGTTCGCGTAGTTCCGCATCAAATGCGCCATCGAGCATTTCTTGAACGAGCAGATGTCGTTGCAGTTTGCCGCTGGTGGTTTTTGGGATTCGCTTGACGGGCACAACATGCGCAACTTCCAAGCCCGCTTGTTCATTCACAAGGTGACTGACTGCAGCGGCGGTGGGAATAAAGTCGGCCATCGAGCCGCGATGTAGAACGAAGATAGTGAGTTCGTCGGTCGCCGCTTGCGGAGGCCGTATGCCCGCAACGACGACCTTGTTGAGTTCGAGTCCGGGTGCGTTCTGCGCAATGGCTTCGAGATCGTGCGGATAGTAGTTTTGGCCGTTGATGAAGATGATGTCCTTCGCGCGGCCGGTGATGTAAAGCTCGCCGTCCTTGAATAAGCCTAGGTCGCCAGTGCGGAGCCAATCGCCCGGGGCGAAGAAATTGGCATTGGCTTCGGCATCTTCGAGATAGCCGCGCGTCACGTTGGCGCCGCGAATCTGCAAGTGGCCCACTTGGCCATCGGGAACGACGACATCGGCGTCGGTGCAGAGGCGCACTTCGCATTCTGGAATCGGTGTGCCGACGGAAAGAAACTCTACCGCATCGCGAGTTCCGCTCTGAGCGGTGGTGGTTGTTTCACCGACATTGAGCTGATGGCGATCGAGCGTAATCGCGTGATACGTGGAGCCGGGCTTTGGAAAGCTGACGGCGAGCGATGCTTCGGCTAAGCCGTAGACGGGGAACATCGCCGTTCGCTTAAGCTTCGCGGGCGCCATTCTGTCCATGAATTCGTCGCAGAGATCGCGCGCGATCGGTTCCGCGCCGTTGAAGATCAGCCGCAACGACGACAAATCCCATTGGTCGACACTGCGATCGCTCAGGACTTTCAAGAAATGCCGATAGCCGAAATTGGGGGAGGTCGAAATCGTCGCCTTGTAGCGGGCGGCGAACTCCATCCAGAGCAGAGGTCGGCGCACGAACAGTTCCGTTGGCATGAAGTGCTGCGGAATAGCGCTATACATCATGATGAGGTGCATGCCGACCAAGCCCATGTCGTGAGTCAACGGCATCCACGACAGACCCACGTCTTTCTCATTAAAGCCAGCCGCGGCTGTCGAACCGCGGGCATTCGCCAACACATTGGCATGCGTCAACACGACGCCTTTGGGTTCACTGGTCGAGCCGCTCGAAAACTGAATGAAGAGCGGGTCGTCCCCGCTGAGCGTCTCGGTGCGCCCGGCCTTCGATGGGTCGCGTGCCTGATCCGCCAGTAGGGTTCGGGCTTTTAGGTTTGCGAACAGCGCTTGCTCGCCGGCCGATTCTGCAAAAGCGCGCAGTCGATCCAGCGTCTTGCTGTCGGTAAACAAAAATGGATTGCCGAGCTTGCGGACGATGCGCAATAGCTTGTGGCGATGCTCGTCGCTGATGCCGAGCGCGACCGGCACAGGAATGATCGCGCCCAGCGCGGCGGCCCAGAATGCGTCGATGAAATGCTCGTTGCTTGCGACGAAAAGGATGAGCTTGTCGCCACGGCGGGCGCCACGCTCTTGTAGCTCGTGAAGAATGGAGCCTGCGCGCTGCGCGAGCTCTGCAAATGAAACGCTCTTGGTGACGTGCTCGCCTTCAAGGTAAGTCAGCGTGTTGTTGCGCTGGCGGTTGAAGTCGAGCAGGTCGATGAGGGTACGGGCGTCGGTCATTCGAAGCGAATTCCTCTGAAGCAGGCCGGGAATTGTAGCGGCTTCTGAGAAGCCGAGGAGCGAAAGCCCCCGAGATTCGGTCCCTTCCCGTGCGTAACGAAGGCGAAGCGGGGGAGGGTTAGGGTGGGGGCGTCCAATTGACATCCGCGCACAAGCGAGGATTCCTTATTGGCTCTATAAAGTTTGAGAGCGCGATTTTGACCGCACCGCAGGCCACCTGTGCCAGCTTTGGTTGAAGTCATCGTGATCGTTTAGGGCCGCGCCTGCCGCCGCAAGTTCTTGCCGGGACCGCGCACGAGCACGATCCCTGTGGCTGCTTTCCAAAAAAACGTCCATGTTTTATTTAGAATCCCGGCAAGAACTTCCGACGTCCGACGCGCCTTTGGCTCTCTTCTGCCCCAAGTCAAAGACACGGAATCCTCTCGTTTCTAGTTACCCTCGCATCGAAGTTTTTTTATGAACCAATAAGGAACTCGCGGTTGCGCGGATGGTGTTTTTGAAGCCGACCTGTAGGTCGGCTGCAGTCCGTCTTAGTCTCCCGCCCGACGGCAACTGTTGGAGCTGAAGACGCGTCGGACGTCGGAAGTTGTTGGCAGGATCGTCAATAAAATAGGACGTTTTTTAACGAAGCAGCTCCAGGGGTGAAGCGGTGTATTTCAGCGAAGCGTAGCTTCGCTCCGCTGAACGCCCAAGTGCATGCAGGCACTTGGGCTGGGTCGCTCGCGACGATTCACGCACGGTCCTGCCAACAACTTGCGGCGGCAGGCGCGGTCCTACCGGACATGATGACTTTACCAACGTGTCCGTAAGTAAGCAGAACCGACGACGAGGGGTGGCCGGCGAAGCGGCCGTCAGATCGCGCTCTCAAATTTTATAGAGCCAATAATGAATCCTCGCTTGTGCGCGGATGGTAATAATTGATGCCTAGACAAGGAGGGCCGAAGGCGTGTCGGGCGCTACCACCCCCTCCGCTCCACCTTCATCTGCAGATCTTCCTTCGTGCGCAAATTAATCCGAGCCTCGAACTCCGGCGGATTGCCGAAATAGCGGAGCTTAAAGCGGCGGGCGGCTAGATAAAGATGAATCGACATCTCGTACATCGCAAAGGATTCACCGATGCAGTGACGGGGTCCGGCCGAAAAGGGGACGTAAGCGAATCGTGGTGGTTGCGGATCCGCGTCTGCGGCAAAACGCGCCGGGCAGAAGGATTCCGGGTCCTGCCAATGATCCGGATGGCGATGCACGACATAGGGCGTAATGAACACGTCGCTGTCTTTTGGCAGCGGACAGCCGGACAGTTGATCGGTATTCGACGATTTACGCGTAAAGACCCACACCGGCGGATAGAGTCGCAGCGTTTCATGCAGAACTTGTTGCGTGTAGTGCAGCGTTTCGACGGTTGCTAGTTGCCAATCGGCAAGACGTGCCCCTTCGAGTTCGACGTGCAATGCGGATTCGATTTCGGGATGTTGCGACAACAAATACCACGCCATGTTGAGCGTGACGGCCGTCGTTTCGTGTCCCGCGACGATGAGGCTGAAGACTTCGTCCAGCAGTTCACGCATCGACATCGGAGCGTTAGTCGCCGGGTCGCGTCCGGCCAGCATCGTGCCTAGCCAATCTTCGCCCGTGATGCCTGCCTGTTGTCGCCGAGTAATGATGGCTTCGACGTGCTTGCCCAGCTGCCGGAAGCGGTACGCGAACTTCAAATCACGCGTCGAGTCCTCCGTGACCATCGCGAACGGATTGCCGCCTTGTTCTTGGGTGAGTCGGTCGATGTCGGCGCCGAATAACGATTTCAGCACGATGTCGAGCGACAGTTGGCTCATCTCGAGCGTGAGATTGAGCGGTTCGCCCGAATCCGCCAGCTGCTCCCAGCGATCGAGCCTCGCTGTGTTGAGCGCAACAATCATTTCGCCGGCCTTCTCGATCACCGACCGGGTGAACGCCGGTTGCAGCATGCGTCGCTGCCGCTGCCATAATGCTCCGTCGCTATTGATGATGCCGTTGCCGAGCAGCAGCTTGATGCGATCGAAACCGACGCCTTTGGTGTAGTTGCGATGATTGGTCAGTAAAACACGTTTGATGTCCACCGGATCGGAGATCACATACGTGTCGCGATTGCGTCCCGGCGCATGCACGCAGTACAGATTTCCGTGCTCGGCGAAGTCCTGCACCATGCGCGGCAGCGAATCGTCGGTCGATCCGGCATCGTACGGTTCGGCGCGTGGCGGTGGAGGAGAGTCTGAGGACATGAGTGGCAGGGAGACACTTAAGAAAACTGGATCGCATGGTACCGGTCGCGCAGAGGATTCTCCAGGAGACCAAGGACATCATGGCTGGTTGCTTGCGGAGAGCGCATCCTCGACAATCGCGCCCGGCGAGAGGCCTTCAAATCCAACGGGCGACATGAGCAACGACCAAGACAACGCCGCGTATCAGCAAGCCACGCGATCCGGTCGGCGGATGACGCCGACACGCCGGTTCCTCTATCGTCTCGCGCTCACCCCGGCGATGGGTCTACTTCGCTCCCTGTGGTTTAGTTATCGCATCGAGCGCGTGATCGGCGACGAGTATTTGAACAAGGCGCTCAGCGAATCCGGCGTCGTCATCCCGAGTCTGTGGCACCAGCACCTTTTGATCGGCGGCTGGTACTTGCTGCGAAAGCGCAAGTTGGGCCTGAAGTTGGGGTTCCTCATCAGCCCGTCCGTCGATGGTGAAGTAGGCGCCATGCTGGCGCAACGCATGGGCGGGCACATCATTCGTGGCTCGACAACCTACACGGGCGCTCGCGCCTTGCGCGATTTCTACTTGGCGATTGCGAAAGAAAAAGTTTCGCCGTTGATTACGCCGGATGGTCCAAAAGGTCCGCGCTACGTCGCGAAGAGCGGCGCCTTGATGATTGCGCAGCTGGCCGGCAAACCCATATTGCCCATTTCATTTGCGGCGAAGCGCGCATGGATGCTGCGCCGAGCATGGGATCACTTCATCCTGCCTTATCCGTTCACGCGCATCATCGTCGTGGTTGGCGAGCCTATCGTCGTGCCAAAAGTGCTGGCGGCTCCGGAAGTGGAAGCGATGCAATCGCAACTGGGCGATACGTTACAGAAACTCTTCGTTCAGGCGCGTGAGGCGCTGGACAGACGTTAGGAGTGAGTGCGTCGTTGGTGATTGGTGGGTCGTGACTCGTGACTCGGGACTCGGGACTCGGGACTCGTGACTCGGGACTCGGGACTCGGGATTAGGGATTCGGGACTCGGGATTAGGGATTAGGGATTCGGGACTCGAGATTCGAGACTCGGCAGGAGTTTGAATTCCGGTGAATGCCCGAATCACCGACACTTGCAACTTGGGAGTCGGCGTCACTCTGGGTTCTGACGAATCTCGAATCTCGAATCTCGAATCTCGAATCACGAGTCTCGAATCTCGAATCACGAGTCCCGACCCAACTATCACCGTCCGCTACTCGCTAACCTCTTCTTTAGTGCTTCGGCAATCGATACTGCCGCTCGCGATAGGTTGTGTCTGCCCAGAGCAAATGGGCGAGCGCGTCGCGCTCCAGCTCAACGTCATGCTCCGTGGGGAGAAGGCGCCCGTCTTTGTACAAGAATGTTTCGGCACTCATGTGCGGTTGGTGGACAACTACTTTGTCGCCGACGCGAAAGCCGTTCGCGTCTCCGTACTGCATGATCGCGCGGCCTGGCGCGTCGGCCGCAAGGTGCAGAACATCCCGGCCGATCATGGGGTGAGTTGTTTCAATGCCGAGCAATCCCAGCAACGTTGGCGCCAAGTCGATTTGGCTGGCGACGCGATCCTCGTGCCGACGCGGGACGCCTGGACCAATGATGAAACCGGGAATGCGAAAACGGTCGATGGGCACCAAGTCCTCGCCAAACACTCGCGCATCATGGTCGGCGACCACCAAGAATATCGTGTTCTCAAAATAGGGCGCGGTCCGCGCCAATTCGAACAACTTACCGATGGCGTAATCCGTGTATTTCACGGCGTTGTTGCGCGTACCCGCGGGTTCCTCGTGCAGCTTGATTCGGCCTTGCGGAAACTCGAACGGCACATGGTTCGACGTGGTGAGCAGCACCGAGAAAAACGGCCGTTGCTGTGCCTGAAAGAGTTCGTGCGCTTTCACTACGAGGTCTTCGTCGGAGACGCCCCAGGTGCCAAGGAGAGCGGGGTCCTTGAAGTCCTTCTGCTCGATGAACGTATCGAAACCGTTCTCGCGAAAGAATTTGCCCATGTTGTCGAAGTTGCTCACGCCGCCGTAAACGAATTGCGTGGCATAGCCGTGTTCGCGCAGCAAGCGTGCGAGGGTGAAGAAATTGCCTTGCGCGGCCGGCAGCTTCAGCACGCTTGCAGAGGCAGTCGGCGGGAAACCAGTGATCACAGCTTCCAATCCGCGCACTGTACGAGTGCCCGTTGCATACAGTTGCGTGAACGAAAGGCCTTCGCTAGAGAGGCGATCGATGTTCGGCGTCAGCGGCAATCCGCCCAAGCCGCCGACGAATCCCGCGCCCAAGCTCTCCATCAATACGATCACGACATTCGGCGGTTTGCTGGGCGGCGATATTGCTGCGGGTTGGCGATGCAGGGTAGGGATGTCGGGCACGGGATATTCAAGGTCCGTGCCCGTGTATTTGCGCACACGCGTCAGCACGTCTTGGCGATCCATCCTCGCGTACAGCGCGGCCGCATCCGCCTCGTTGCGGCTCATATAGATCGCTGTGAATAAAGTGTAGGTGGAGCTTGCAGCCAGCTCGTTGACTAAGTGATTGCCGCTATACGCGGCAGTGCTCAAGTTGGCCGGTCGATGACCCAAGCTTGAACGGATGCCGCCGAACAACAGCACAGCCATCACTGGAAATGCCAGCAAGCGCGCAGGCCAAGACCAATCCGCTGCGACCGACATACGCCGCCGAGTCAGCCACCAAAACGAGAAGGTGAGGCTGGCAATGAGCAGCGCGGCCACCACCAACTGCACCGGATAGGTCTTTAGCAGCGTGCCAAAGACTTCATGCGGGTAACGTAGGTATTCGTAGTAGACCCGGTCGGGCCGCCGATCGAATTCCGCCATGAAATTCGGAGTGCAGATCTCCATCACAATCAAAACGCCGGCGGCCAGCGTCAGGAGCACGGCAACCAGTCTTTCTCGCACGACTTTGCCGGGCAACAGCAGGTAGAGGATCGCGGGGATCGCAAACAGTTGGCAGATAACGATGGTGTCCATGCGCAAGCCCATCGCAAACATGCGCCATAGCGCCGGCTCGTCGTAGAGCCGCGACCAATTCATCGCGAGCAGCGCTCCGCGCGCAATCGAAAGCCAGAGCAAACAGACTAGAAACAGAGCGAACAGCACGCCCACTGGGCCGCTGCGGCGTACGAGAGACTGCTCGGGTGGATGATTCATGCCCTTCTTGTTGTTAGACGACGAGAGCAAACCCAATCGATCGCGATCATACGGTCGTCATGCAGTTGTGGGTGGAAATCCTTCGCGGCTAACGGTTTGAGCTGCCGATTCCGGAGAAGTTGCGAAGCGTTTTCAGAGCGCAGCGATCGGTGCGCTACCCGGTCAGTTTTCCTAGGATGAACAATTGCTTGCATTCGATACTGCATGTGCCAGAATGACTTGCCCTGGAATGATAAAAAATCGCGTGCTTGTGCGAGACAACCGGGCGAAGGTAGCAATAAAGAACGTAAGCAGGACGCGCTAACAGCTAAGTCAGATCGGCTCACTCCTCCCGCCTTGCAGAATTTTCACGTGTTCGATATGTGTTGACGGTAGGTGTTTTGGGCAGATCCGAGGATCACTGAATGGCGGATCGACCGCTGGGCTCCGATAAGGCGCCGGACAAAGTATCCGGGCCGCAGGAATTAAGCGCTGAACGCGACGCGGGCGGCGTTGTCTGGTCGATGCAGTCCTCGGCGCGTTCGAAACCCCGTCGCGATGCCGGTCTCGATGTACTGCTGACGAAGGCGGCGGTCGATTTTCAAACTCTGCAGGGCGCCGGCGCCGAAGCCGCAATCAAACGAGATTGCGAGGCATTGCGCGATGCTTTGGGCGTCGACGCGATGTTGATCGCGCATTTCGATGAAGCACGCGAACGGATCGAACACATTGTCGGCGTCGCCGGAATGTTTACTGCCTTCAACCCCGAAGTACTGCGCGGCGAGCGGTTGGATGGCTTCCCTTATCTCTGGGGTCAACTCGAGCCCTTGCGCATCGTCGAGCTGCGCGACACCAGCGACCCGCAGCGCGAGCTCGCACGTGAAGCGGCAAAATTTTCCGATCTGGGATTGGGCGCGGTCTTACTGATCGGCCTGTCCGTTCAAGGGCGTGTTTGCGGCTTCATGGCGCTGTGCGCCGCGCGTCCACAATCCAGTTGGGATGCCAATGCTCACTTAGCGCTGAAGTTGCTGGGCACCAGCTATGCAACGGGGCTGGAGCGCTTGACCTTCGAGCGGCACTTGGCCAACTTGCAAGAACGCAACGATTTGGCGCTCTACAGCGCGAACGATGGGTTGTGGGATTTCGATGCCGTCACCGGCACTACCTACTTTTCGCCGCGCTGGCAGGTCATGTTCGGATTCGATGACGACAACAAGCCGCCCGAGGATTGGCGTGAGTTGATTCATCAAGACGATCTGGAGCGCGTGCAAACGAGCCTGCGAGCGTATCTCGCCGGCGAGACGGACTGCTTCGAGAGCACCCATCGAATGCGTCATCGGAGCGGCGCCTGGCGATGGGTCGTGAGCCGAGCCAAAGCTCGTGTCGACGAGAGCGGCCGTATGCGTAGGCTCGTTGGCGTCGAACTCGATATTACGGAGCGCAAGCGTTACGAAGATGCGCTGTTCCGGGAGAAGGAGAGCGCACAAATCACATTGCAGTCCATCGGTGACGGCGTCATCACCACCGATGCACGCTGCCGTGTCGATTACTTGAACCCGGTTGCGGAGCAATTGACGGGGTGGACGATCGAAGACGCGCACGGCCGTGGCATCGATGAAGTGTTCCGCAGCTTCCATGAAGAGACTTGCGAGCCGCTCGAGAATCCGCTGTCCGTATCGATCCGCCGCGCACATACGATTAAGTCGGTCCGGCCGACGCTTCTGATTCGTCGCGACGGCAACGAGTTGTACATCGAAACCAGCGCATCGCCGATCCGTAACGAAGCCGGTGGCATCGCGGGCGGCGTCTTGGTGTTCCACGACGTGAGCGAGAGTCGCGAACTCAATCGAAAACTGTCGTATCACGCCAGCCACGACATCCTGACCGGCCTCGTCAATCGACAGGAATTCGAGACTCGCGTAGCGCGCGCTCTACGTAGTGCGAAGGCGCGCGAGGCATCGTACGCAGTGCTGCATCTGGATCTCGATCAATTCAAGATCGTAAATGATAACTGCGGCCATAACGCGGGCGACGCATTGCTCGGTCAAGTCGCGGGCTTGCTGAAGTCGAAGATTCGATGGCGCGATACAGTCGCTCGATTGGGAGGCGACGATTTCGGCGTCTTGCTCGAAAGCTGTTCGCGAGACGAGGCGATGCGCACCGCGGAGACGCTGCGCGAAACTATTCGCAATTACAAATTTGTGTGGGAATCGCGGCCGTTTAGATTGGGCGTGAGCGTAGGCGTCGTGCCGGTGGCGGCCGAAAGCGAGGATGTGAACTCGCTCCTGTCTGCGGCCGACAGTGCGTGCGCCGCCGCCAAAGAAGCGGGCCGCAATCGCATCTACAGTTTCCAAGAAAACGACATCGATCTGATGCGCCGCCGCCGTGAAATGCAATGGGCGGCTCGCATCAATAGCGCGTTGGAAGATGAGCGTTTCGAGCTTCACCGCCAAATCATTCAGCCGTTGCAACGCGAAGATCTCGGTCTGCACTACGAACTGCTGCTGCGCATGCGCGACGAGCAGGGCAAGATCGTGGCGCCCGATCAATTCATTGCGGCCGCGGAACGCTTCGGCATCACGCCGCAAATCGATCGCTGGGTGATCGAGAACGCGCTGCGGTGGCTGGTGTCGGAAGCGGACGAGCGCGAACGTCTGGCGATGTGTTCGATCAATCTTTCGGGCCAAAGTTTGGGTGACGATAAATTCCTGCCGTTTGTCATCGAGCAATTTCATCGCAGTGGCATCGATGCCTCGCGCATCTGTTTCGAGATCACCGAAACGGCGGCGATTGCGAGCTTCTCGCAGGCCAATCGCTTCATTCACTCGCTCAAGCAATTGGGTTGTAAGTTTGCACTCGACGATTTTGGCACGGGCTTGTCGTCGTTCGGTTATCTCAAACATTTCCCGGTCGACTTCCTGAAGATTGACGGTAGCTTCGTCAAAGAAATTCTGCACGACCCCATCGATCGCGAGATGGTGCGTTCCATCAACGAGATCGGGCATCTCACGGGAAAGCAAACTATCGCGGAGTTTGCCGAGAACCAGGAAATCATCGACATGCTACGGGGATTGGGCGTGGATTACGCCCAGGGTTACGGTGTCTCCACGCCGCAACGGGTGCTAAAGGTTGCCTCCGGCTAGTGCTTTTTACCTAGTCATCGCGTGCTCAAGGTCGTGCCTAGTCATCTAGCTTGGCCGACTTGATCCAATCGGCTTCCCAGATCCACAAAAAGGCGAAATGAGTGCAACCTCCCTGCGCTCTCGAGTCGTCTCCTTGCGTATTCCTCATTTAAAGGACCTGTTGTCCTGTGGAGCCACGCATGAAGCTTCGACTCGCCGCCGGCCTGCTGCTGTTTGCTATGTCGTCCTGCGCCGCGGATCGCGGACAATTGGACTTACCCAGCTTTCGATATCTAGAAAGCCAGGCTGTGGATTCTGTCGACCTGTCGTTCGGCCGATTCATGATCTCGCCTGCCAGCTGGTTTCTGAGCGCCAAGGACCCGGAGACCCGTGATCTCAAGGCTCTGCTGCGGGGCGTCAAGTCGGTCCGCATTCGTAGCTATACGTTCGACCGCGATTTCGCCTATTCGCAACGGGAGATTGATTCGGTCCGCGCGCAACTCGTAGGCAAGGGTTGGAATAGAGTCCTGCAATCTCGTAATCGCGATCGCGCTGAGGATGTCGATATCTATGTCGCAATGGATGGAGACGAGACATTGGGGTTTGCGCTCATTGCCAGCGAGCCTCGTGAGTTCACCATTCTAAATATCGTTGGGGCCATCGATGTGACTGCGGTGCAGCGTCTGCGTAAGCAATTCGAATCGAAAAAGCACGAAGGCAAACGCTCAGCGTCAAGACATCCGATCCAGCGCGATGGTTCGCTTGGAGACGAGGATGCCGATGCCGATGCCGATGCCGATGTCGACGCGGACGCCGACGAAGTAGCCAACGAAGAGGACCTCGGGGAAACAACGGCCCGGACGCGGGCGCGCACGCACTCGGATCATCGTCGAGTCGTGCTAGCCGTTGGCCACTGATCCGTGCAGGAAGTGGCGAAGTCTGTGAATCCGGAGCGCGATGACGTGCTCGAGCGTGCCCGCGCCGGAGACATGCAGGCGTTTGGAGCGCTGGTGAGAATGCATCAAAAATCCATCTACAGTTTGGGCCTTCGAATGCTGAACCATCGCGAAATGGCCGAAGATCTTGCGCAAGATGTGTTTCTCGAACTGCATCGACGCCTGCCGACCATCGAGTCGCTCGATCACTTGGGTTTTTGGCTGCGCCGCGTGGCGACTCATCGGGCGATCGATCGAGTTCGCCGCTTAGGTGATGTGGTCTTGACCGACCTAGATTCGACTACGGATCTGCCCGTGGCAGCGAATACGGAGGATTATTTATGGCAGCGGCAGGTGCATCGGTTGCTGAAGCAGTTGCAGCCTGACGCGCGCGCTGTGCTGTTGCTGCGCTATCAGGAAGATCTCGATCCGACGGACATCGCCGAGTTGCTGAGCATGCCGCTGAATACCGTCAAGAGTCATCTGAAGCGTTCGCTGGCAGCGTTGCGCCTCAAGATCGTCGGCGGAGAAGCGCTATGACGGATTCGCTAGAAAAGAGTCTGCACAAGACGCTCGAACCCGTCGATCCGGGCGAGCAGTTCGTGAGCCGCGTTTTGGCCAGATTGTCCGATCAACCTGCGGTGCTTGAAGCGCGAGTGCCGCCGCGTCGAGTCTGGCGTTGGATACCGTTTGCGTTGGCGGCTTCATTAGTGGCGGCGGTGCTGGTGCGGCACGAATTGCAATTGCGGGAAGAAGTGGAGCGCGGCCGTGTGGCGCGCGAGCAGTTACTCGAGGCTTTGCGCGTCACGAGCGAGAAACTGGATGTTGCCTATCGAGCCGTGCATCCGGCGCGCGAGACAGAGCCGAAGGCGAATCCGGACCCCATTATTTAACCCACTATCTAAGTGTTATCTGAGAGTCATTTGAGATCACCTACATGAACAAGCTAACTGTCGTCCTAGGTTTTGCCCTGTGGTCGCTGAGTAATACGCTGGGTAATCCCCTTAGGGCGGAACCGCGCTTGACGATACCGGAATTCGAAGGACTTGCCGCGAAGGCGAACGAATCCGTCAACATCACTCTCGACGGCGCTCTGCTCAATATGGCCGCGCAGTTTCTGTCGGCAGACAACGCCGACGAGGCGGCTGCGAAGGAAGTACTGAACGGTATCATCGGGATCTACATCAAGAGCTTTAGTTTCGACGAGCCTCGAGCCTATGCGAAGAGCGACATCGACGCGGTACGCAAGCAACTGGCCGCGCCTGGCTGGAGCCGCTTGGTCGAAGTGCGCAGCCGCAAGGAGGAAAGCGACGTCGATATCTACATCTCTCAGATTGACGGCAAAGCGAATGGGCTGGCGATCATTTCAAGCGAGCCCAAGGAGTTCACGATTGTGAATATCGTGGGCTCTGTGGATCTGCAGAAGTTGCGCAAACTCGAAGGGAAGATGGGGGTACCGAAGTTGGAGCTGGCGGCAGTGGACAAGAAGAAATAGTGAAGCAGGCCGGCGCCGCGGGCCCCATCGGCAAAAACCCTAGTTTCATCACATCCAGTTTGCGGATGAAGCGCTCATTGCTAAGGTAGGCGCCATGAAGCACCTACTAGCCCTGTCATTCAGATGGACCGCTTGCGTGGCGGTATTCTTGTGTTGCGGTTGGACTGCCGGCGCATACGCGGCTTCGCCTGTCGAAGGCACCTGGGAGGGCAAGCTGCAGACGGGCGGCGTATCGCTGCGGATCGTGTTTCATATCGCAATCCAGGGAGACGGATTGGCGGCCACGATGGATAGCCCGGATCAAGGTGCTTACGGGATTGCAGTGGATACTGTCTCCTTCGACGGCACGACGTTTCGCTGCGAGATCAAGCGCATCCGTGGCGATTTTGAGGGGAAATTAAAAGACGACGGCTCCCTCGGCGGATTTTGGACGCAGTTCGACAACCCGATGGCGTTATCGCTGCAACGGAAGGTTGCGACCGCTCGCAAGCGTCCACAAGAGCCCGCGAAGCCTTATCCCTACACCGAAGAAGACGTGACCTTTGCCAATACGAAGGCCGGTTTGAAGCTTGCGGGTACTTTCACCAAGCCTAACGGCGGTAAGCGATTTCCTGTTGTACTGCTGATCAGCGGCTCCGGTCCTCAGGATCGCAATGGGGAATTCATGGCGCACAAGCCGTTTTTGCTGTGGGCCGACACACTCACTAGACGCGGCTTTGCCGTATTGCGAGTGGACGATCGCGGCGTCGGTGCCTCAGGCCAGGCTGAGAGACAAGCAACCTCCGAAGACCTGGCTCAAGACGCGATGGCCGGGATTGCGTACCTTAAGACTAGGCGGGACATTGACAAGAAGCGTATCGGTCTCATTGGCCACAGCGAAGGCGGGCTCATTGCGCCGTTGGTTGCCGTGCAATCGAAAGATGTCGCATTCATTGTGTTGCTGGCGGCACCTGGCGCGCGGGGAGTGGATGTGCTCGCTAAACAGCGCGACGCCATGCTTGCGGCACGGGGCGTGCCGGAAAATTTGCGCGCGCAGAGCAATCGAATTCCGCAGCGGCTAACCACGATCGCGATGGAGTCGCCCGATACCGAGACTGCTGTGGCGAAGTTCGATGCGTATTGGGCAGAAGTGATGAAGCAGGTGTCCGGCGCTACATCGTTGTCGGATGCCCAGACCGAAGCCCTGAATGCGCAAGCAGATGTGGCACGATCGGAACTCAAGGGGATGATGTCGCCGTGGATAAAATTCTACCTGCAGCATGATCCTGCATTGCCCCTGCAAAGAGTTCGTGTGCCGGTGCTTGCTCTTAACGGGTCGCTCGATACTCAAGTAGTGGCGTCGCAGAATTTGCCGCTGATTGAAGCTGCGTTGAAGTCCGGCGGCAATAAGGACTACAAGGTAATCGAGTTGCCGGGGCTCAATCACTTGCTGCAAGCTGCCAAGACCGGAGTGCCGAGCGAATATATGGAAATCGAAGAAACTATTAATCCCGCAGCGCTGCAAACTGCGGGTGACTGGTTGACCGCCCATGGCGGGTCAACGCACTAGCTGCGACCTATGAGCGACGAGTCCTCGCAACCGTATCCGCTACAAGGTGCCTTGCCGACGGAGTTCAAGGCGGGTCCTTACGGTGCGCCGGTCTATCCTGTATTTAGTCGACAATGGTTATGGCGCCGCTCGTGGATTGCGGTGCCGTACGCGGTCTTTTTCGGCGCCCTGATGGCACTTGGCGCCTGGGAGAAGACGAGCGATTGGGCTTTCTTCGTGAGTTACGCCGCCCGCACGACTGTTGTCTGGACGACGATCTTCCTTCTCGGTATTTCGCTGGCAACGTGTATTCGTCAGCTGCAGCTATCGCCAAACGGCGAGCGAAGCGCGCTCCCCAGCGCCATATTGGTCAATATCGTTGTCGGGTTTTACGGAGTGAATTGGTACGAGCAGTTCTATCGAGCCGAACTGTTGATTCGCGGCATGGGCGATGTCTCCCAACAGGCAGGTGTCCGCGATATTGTGTATCGGAGTTCGATCGTTGCCGTCGTCCTTTTGGCGAGCGGATTGCTGTCGGTGATCACCTATTTTGTCGAGCTGCAGCGCTGGCGCGTCTATGTGACGAAAATAGAATTGAGACGGACTCGGGCGCAGCGCGATCTGGCGGATAGTCAGCTCACGGTGCTCCAAGCTCAAGTGGAGCCACACTTCTTGTACAACACCATGGCATCGGTTCGATCCCTGATTCGCGACGAGCCGGCGCGCGCCGAAGCGACTATCGACGCGTTGGTGGATCACCTGCGGGCAACACTGCCGAAAATTCGCGAGGGCAGTACGTCGTCTGCCAAGTTGAGCGATCAGTTGGAGATTTGCCGCAGTTACCTCGATGTTATGCGAGTGCGAATGGGTAGCCGCTTTCGGTACACGATCGATGCGCCGACCGAACTGGGACGGCTTTCGTTTCCTCCGCTCATGCTGATCTCTTTAGTGGAGAATGCCATCAAGCATGGTGTCGAGCGCAAACCTGGAGCTTGCTTCATCGCGATTCGCGTCCAGAGGCTGATGACGTCGGCTGGCGAAATGATTGAAGCGACGGTTGCGGACGATGGGGCGGGGTTGAGCGAAGGTCCGAGCGCGGGTCTGGGGCTGGATAACATTCGCGCTCGTCTACACGGTCTGTATGGCGATCGCGCCTCGATCAAACTCGAAGCGCGTGACCCTGGCGTGGTCGCAACGCTCCGAGTCCCACTCGAGCAGTCAGCTTGATTACAGCGCTGATTGCAGAAGACGAAGTGCCGCAGCGCGCGGAGCTTTGCTCGTTGCTATCTGAATTGTGGCCCGATCTAACTGTGATCTCTGAATGCGACGATGGATTGTCGGCGCTGGAAGCGATGGTAGCGCATCGTCCGCAGGTGGCATTTCTCGACATTCGCATGCCGGGTGTCAGCGGCTTGGAGGTGGCCAAGGCCGCGGCAGGAAACACCCAGATCGTCTTCGTCACGGCGTACGAGGAGTATGCGTTGCAGGCGTTCGATCGCGGGGCAGTTGATTACCTTTTGAAACCCATCAAGCGTGACCGCCTCGAAATTGCAATCGCACGCGTGCGCGAGCGTTTGGCAGGAGGCATCGCGCCGGATCTGACGAACATCATTACGGCGCTCGAACAGCAGCTTTCTCAGGTGCGACGTCAGGGCGGGATCAAGTGGATCACCGCTACGATCGGTAATGCAACAAAAATGTTCTCAATCGATGAAGTGTTGTTCTTCCAGGCTCAGGACAAATACACGCGCGTTGTGACCGCCACAGACGAAGCGTTCATTCGCACAACGCTCAAGGAACTGGCTGTCGGATTGGACTCGGACGTATTCTGGCAAATTCATCGCAGCGCGATTGTGCGGGCCGGCATTATTCAGTCCGTTGTGCGCAGCGATGACGGAAAACTCGTACTGCGTTTGCGCGGCAAAGACGGTATGTTGCCGGTAAGCAGTGCGTTTCAGTACCGATTTAGGAGCATGTGAACCATGACGAATCGAAGGTCAGAATACTGGTTTCCCGCCAAACGATTCGGGTATGGCTGGGGCATTGCCAACACGTGGCAGGGTGGCGCGATTCAGCTCAGCTATCTGCTGCTGATGACGGTCGGCACGAAATTCATGGTCGTTCGCGGCATGGGTGCAGCGTGGGCCGTTTCGTCCATCGCGCTAACGATTGCCTTTGTCTGGCTGCATTACCGGAAGGGCGAACCTGCAAGATGGCGGTGGGGCAACGACTGAGTTCTCGATTTATCGGAAGCGCATCGACAAATCGACCGCGCGCACGTGCTTCGTTAAGCCGCCCACGCTGATGTAGTCGACGCCGGTTTCCGCTATCGATCGCAACGTCTCGATCGACATGTTCCCGGATGCTTCCAGTTCGATCTTGCGGCCAGTACGTTTGTGATTCAGGCTCACCGCTTCGATCATGTCGGCTCGAGTAAAATTATCGAGCAACACTCGATCGATATCGGTGCTCAGCGCTTGCTGCAGCTCTTCCAAATTTTCGACCTCTACCTCGACCATTCGCGAGGCGGCGAGCTTTCGCGCTTGCGCAGCGGCCGCGCTAATCGAACCCGCGGCGATGATGTGGTTTTCTTTGATCAGCACCGCGTCGAACAAGCCGATGCGATGATTGACGCCGCCGCCGCAGAGCACCGCGTATTTCTGCGCGAGCCGTAAGCCCGGCAATGTTTTGCGCGTATCCAATATGCGGCATGACGTGCCAGCCACTGCGTCTGCATACTGGCTAGTCACAGTCGCCGTGCCGGAAAGCGTTTGCAGGAAGTTGAGAGCAGTGCGCTCACCCGTCAACAATGCGCGCGCCGGACCGGCTAACTGGCAAAGCTCTTGATTAGGCTCAATCCGATCGCCGTCTTTCGCGAACCATTCGACGTGAATGGACGCATCGAGCTGCCCGAACACTTCGTCAAACCACGCGCGGCCGCAGAGGGTTGCCTGCTCGCGCGAGATCACGCGCGCCTTGCCTTGCTTGTCGGCTGCGATCAGTGAAGCGGTGAGGTCGCCCGTTCCGATATCCTCGGCCAATGCAGCAGCGACGGAAGCGGCAATCGTTTTGGGTTCGACGGTTTGCATGATGAGATTGATCATACCTCCGATAGCAAAAGCCCGGCAGGGCCGGGCTTTTGTTGACCATCCGAACGTCAGTACCGCTTAGAACGGCAAGCCATGGCTTTGGCCCGCCATGCACATCAGCATCGGCACGGACAGCACGAAGTTCACGCGCGAGGCGAGCAATGCGACTCTGCGAGCCTTGGCCTTCTCTTCGTCCGTAGCCGGCTTCATGCCGAGAATCTTCTTTTGATTCGGCCAAATCAGGCCCCACACATTGAGCAGCATGATGGTGCCGAGCCAAGCGCCGACGCCAATCGTGCGGAAACCAGGCTGGAAAGCGAATGCCTTGTGCAGCACATCGGTGCTGCCGAAGCCAAATAGCAGGTAGTACGCACCGGTCACCCAGGTCAGCACCGCCGCCCAGCGAAACCACCACAAGGCCCGAGGAGCGATGTACTTGGAGACACCCGCACCGCCCGGTCCACCTTTATCGGCTGCCGCATCGGCGAGGCCGGGAGTTTGGACGACATTGAAGTAGTAGAGGAGTCCGATCCACATTACGCCAGCCACGATGTGCAGCCAGCGTCCGACTTGGTGAATATTGAACGACGCGGGTGCGTCGGCTCCCAAGGTCAGCGCAAGCGAGATGATTATTGCCAAAACAAAGGCCGTTACGATCGACCCTTTGACTGAATTCAACGGATTCATGAACCCTCTCTCCCGCTTAGTGATTGATTTGCATACTGCAATGACTTGGCTATAGCTTGAATGTGCAGTAAGCAATACTATTTGGAATTGAAGAATAGGCGTTGCGTCCCCATAATTCAACGGTTATTCAAAAGCATATGTCCGTCGCTCACACACCCGGATCGCCTCCGTTACCGTTATCTCCATGCATTCGTCATTGCACGTTGGACGATGAGAATGTTTGCGTCGGATGCGGTCGTCACATCGATGAAATCGTCGGGTGGTCGAAGTTCAGCGTGGAACAGCAGCGGGCGGTGGTGGAGCGCAGCTCGCAGCGGCGTGAGCAACGCAAGAATTCATTCGAGAGGTAAGTCGTCGTGGAAGAAAGCAACGTCATCGACCGCATCAAAGGTCAACTCAGCGCCAACAAGGTCGTGTTGTACATGAAGGGCACGCCTGACTTCCCGCAATGCGGCTTTTCGGCGGCAGTCGTGCAAGTGCTCAATGCCACGGGCACGCAGTTTGGATCGGTCAATATTTTTGAAGATCCGGAATTACGCGAAGCACTTAAGCAGTACTCCAACTGGCCGACGTATCCGCAGTTGTACGTGAACGGTGAATTGATCGGCGGCGCCGATATCATTCGCGAAATGCATCAAAGCGGCGAATTGCAAAAGGTGCTTGCCGAGCAGAAGTGAGCGGCAGGTAGCCTTAAGAAGCGGTTAGTGAGCAGCGGGTAGCGGGTAGTCAAGACCAATACCGCTGGCACCTGTTCACTTACTGCTACTCGGTCTGCTTCATCGTTGGCTGAGAGCACCGCCTGGATGTTTTTCGGAACGAAGGGAAGAGTGCTGAGCGAGCAGCAGTGAGCGGCAGGTAGGCTTAAGATGCGGCTAGTGAGCGGCGGGTAGCGGGTAGGGAAGAATTGAGACTAGTAGCGAGCGCTCTTGCGGTTTTCACCACCCGCTACCCGCTGCTCACTACCCGCCAGATTCACATCTCGTAGACTGGTCTGATTTTATTGCAGATGAAACAAAACAGCTCCGCCGTCTTCTGCGCATCGTAGGCGGCGGAGTGCGCTTCGCTAGTGTCGAACGGGATCTTCGCCACTTGCAACGCCTTTGCTAAGACAGTTTGTCCCAACGTCACGCCTGCAAGCGTGGCCGTGTCGAAGCATGAGAAGGGATGGAAAGGGTTGCGCTTGATGTCAGTCCGTATGGCGGCAGCGTTCAAGAAATTCAAGTCGAAGTATGCGTTGTGGCCGGTGAGTACCGCGCGCGTGCAGTCGTAATCCTTCACGGCCCGCCGAATTTCTTGGAAGATTTTCGTCAGCGCTTCTTTTTCAGGCACCGCCGGGCGCAACGGATGAAACGGATCGATGCCGTTCACCGCTAACGACGCGGCCTCAATGTTCGAGCCGGGAAAAGGCTGAACGTGAAAGCGCCAGTTGGCACCGGGAATAAACGTGCCGTCACCCTGGATCTCGATCAAGACTGCTGCGATTTCCAGCAGCGCGTCGGTATTCGGGTTGAATCCGCCGGTCTCCACATCGATGACGACGGGCAAAAAGCCACGGAAGCGCTCCGAGATCAGTGGCGCGCCCATGAGTTCTGAAGGAGAGACTGACGACATAGCTGCGGGGGCGATCGACGCAATGAATATTTATTGCGCTTTGAATGGCGCGGTGGCTTTCGTATTGTGACGTATGCGGCGCGGTGCGTCACGCATTGAGCGACAACCTCCAGCCCACCGTCTCGCCGGCCCGGAACGGCACGATACCGCTATCCGGGAATGGGTAGGTTTCGGGTACGCGCCACGCTTCGCGCGCTAACACCACTTTGTGCGTATTGCGCGGCAAGCCGTAGAAGTCCGGACCGCGAAGCGAAGCGAAGGCTTCCAGTCGATCGAGACGGCCGGCCAGATCGAATGCTTCGGCATAGAGCTCCATCGCGAGCGGTGCGGAGAAGATGCCGGCGCAGCCACAAGCATGTTCCTTTGTGTGCCGCGCATGCGGGGCGCTATCGGTGCCTAAGAAAAATCGTGCATCGTCGGATGTCGCCGCTTCAATCAAGGCAACACGGTCATGTTCGCGCTTGAGCACCGGTAAGCAATAGTTGTGGGGCCGAATGCCGCCCTGAAAGATCGCATTGCGATTGAGCAATAGGTGTTGCGGCGTGATGGTTGCACCGATGTTTTGGTGTGCTTTGACGAACTGCACCGCTTCACGGGTGGTGACGTGCTCGAACACGACCTTAAGCTGCGGAAAGCGTTGCCGCACCGGCGCCATGACTTGATCGATGAAGACGCGCTCGCGATCGAATACATCGACGTCGCCACTCGTGACTTCGCCATGCACCTGGAAGACGAGCCCACTCGATTCCATCGCAGCTAGCGCGGGAAATATTTTCTCGATGGACGTGACGCCTGCGTCGGAATTCGTTGTGGCGCCCGACGGATACAATTTGGCGCCGACGATGAACCCGCTCTCTTTTGCGCGCGTAATCTCGCTGGCCGGGGTGTTGTCCGTCAGGTACAGCGTCATCAGGGGTTCGAAGCGAGTGCCTCTGGGTACCGCGGCCACAATGCGGTCGCGATACCCGGCGGCGGCGGCCACCGTAGTCACCGGCGGCTTAAGATTGGGCATGATGATTGCGCGGCCGAATTGCGCGGCTGTGAACGGCAGGATGGCCTGCATGGCAGCGCCATCGCGGATGTGCAGGTGCCAGTCGTCGGGTTGAATCAGCGTGAGCTTAGAGGTCATGGTGGCCATTGTGCCGGAACGGAGGAGCGGTTAGCGCATAGCGGGCGGCGGGTAGGGAAGATCCGGATTCGGAAAGAAAGCGAAGCTCTTCCGCACCACCCGCTGTCCTGGTAGTCAAAAATAGCTGCGATCGTCGTGTCCAGCCGCAGTTTTGACGGGGGGCAGGCATCGAGAAAGAAGCGGTTAGCGGATAGCGGGCGGCGGGTAGGGAAGATCCGAATTCGGAAAGAAGGCGAATCTCTTCCGCACCACCCGCTACCCGCTAACCGCCACCCGCTGTCCTTGTAGTCGAAAATAGCTGCAATCGCCGTGGTCAGCCGCAATTCTGATGGATCCGGGCAAACGTTTCGCAACGATGAAACGGATAGGGTAGCTAGAAAAACTGTCGTTCCGGGCTGGTATCCGGGTCTTCACCACCCGCTACCCGCTAACCGCCACCCGCTATCTGTGCAGTCAAAAGTAGCCCACAACCTCCAATGACATGCCGGCTCAACCGAGGGCGCTACCGCTCAAGAGCCATTCAGTGGCAAAGCGAACTCCGAAGCCGGTGATGTCCGTGGGGATGTGGGCCAGGCCGCCGGGGCGGTTGCTGGACGACAAGTCGACGTGGACCCAGCCGATGTTCTTGTCGACGAAGCGGTTCAAGAAGCGGGCGGCGAGGATGTGGTCGGCCTTATTGTCCATCGTGCATTGCAGGATGTCGGCGACGCTCGATTCGAGGTCGTTGTCGAAGTCTTCGTCCATCGGGAAGCTCCACACGCGCTCGCCGCTTACTTTGCCGGCTTGTTCGAGCGAAGCGCGCCATGACTCGCGGTTGCTGAAGACGCCGCTGATGCGCTCAGACAATGCACCGATGCAGGAGCCGGTGAGAGTTGCGAAATCCAAGATGACTTTGGGCTTTTCGCGCGAGGCCAGCGCGAGTGTGTCGGCCAGCACCATGCGGCCTTCGGCATCGCTGTGCACGACTTGTATGGTGACGCCGTTTGCCGCTGTCACTACTTCTTGAGGGCGATACGCTTGTGCGCCGATTTCGTTTTCGGTCAACGCTAGCCAACAATCGACGGCGACGGGCCACTTGAGCTGCGTCAGCGCGAGCAGCGTGCCGACGGCGACGGCGCTGCCTTGCATGTCCTCATGCATCGTGTACATGCCTTTGTGCGTTTTCAGATTGATGCCGCCGGTGTCGAAGCAAATTCCTTTGCCGACCAAGGCGATGCTTTTTGACGAACGGGCCGGGCGGTAACTGAGCTTGACCATACCCGCGCCGCGATGTCCATTGGCTCGAGCGACAGCGAGAAACGCACCGGCTTGGGCTCGCTTGAGAGCGGCCTCGTTATAAAACTGATAGCGCCAACCGTTGTTCGTCGCGAGCGTGCGCAATGCCTGCGCATAAGAGGAACTGTCCAGTCGATTGGGAGGCAGCGTCGTCAGCCACCGAGCGAGATGGTTCCCTGCGTGGGTTGCGAGGGTTGTCGAGAGATCGGGCTTCTTCTCGCCATGACGAATCGTGATGGATTGCAGGGCCGGTACAGCCGGAGCTTTCGATTTGAATTCGGGCATGGGCGCCGCGGCCGCCAACAGCGCAGCGACCGCCGCCTCGCGCACGACGCTTTGCTGAGGATCGTCGATGCCGATGATGTCCACTAAGACATTGCGATAGCGCGACAGTTTCGCGTCTTTAATCAGTCGTGCCGCGTGCGTCAAGCTGCTGAAAGCGCTTACCGGCGACTTCGCAAACCCCACGGCCATCAACGTATGGGGGCGATTCGGCAGATGTGCGATCAAATCGGGCGTTGCGCCGTCTTTGTGCAGCGTCGTTGACAAATTTTTCCATAGCGAAGCGTATGGCAGGTGCTGCAGGAGCTTCGATGTCGGAAAACCGCAAAAAACCAGTACCGCGTCGTACTTCGCGACCAAGCGCTCGTCCAGCGGTTGACGGTTGTAACGGATGGATACGGCGTGCGAGGGAGGGAGGAGTGAAGCCACGGCGCACCTACTCGGCGTATAATTCGCCTAACAGAATAACGGTCATCGTATCAGGTCGTCTGAGTCGGGTCCGCGTATTCTAATGCTGCCGAATGTGGCCGGACCGGCCGTTAGCATGGGGCAATCGAGCGAGAATTCATGACCGAACCGCAAAAGAATTTACCGAAAGTGGGTGATTCGAAATTCGACGACGTCGATCCCACGGAAACTCACGAGTGGTTGGAATCCATCGACTCCGTTTTGAAGTCGCAGGGCCCGGAGCGTGCGCACTTTCTTCTCGAGCGCCTCATCGATCACACGCGTCGTTCCGGTGCGTACCTGCCGTTCAAACCGAACACGGCCTACGTCAATACTATCTCGGCCGCACGCGAGAAAGAATATCCGGGCGATCGTACTATCGAACGCCGCATCGAAGCGTATCTGCGTTGGAATGCGATGGCGATGGTGGTGCTGGCCAATCGGCAATCATCTGAATACGGCGGCCACATTGCGACGTACGCGTCCGCCGCCACGTTATATGAAGTGGGCTTCAATCATTTTTGGCGAGCGCCCTCGGATCAACATCCGGGCGACATGATTTATGTGCAGGGCCATGCGTCGCCCGGTATCTACGCGCGTGCCTTTTTGGAAGGGCGTCTGACTGAAGAGAACCTGCGCAACTTCCGCCGCGAAGTCGCCAGCGACAAAGGGTTGTCGTCGTACCCGCATCCTTGGTTGATGCCGGACTTCTGGCAATTCCCGACGGTGTCGATGGGATTGGGTCCGATGATGGCTATCTACCAAGCGCGGTTTCAGCGCTATCTCGAACACCGCGGAATCGTCAAACCTTCCGATCGCAAAGTGTGGGCGTTCTTGGGCGACGGCGAAATGGATGAGCCGGAATCGATGGGCGCGATCACGATGCCGGTGCGCGAACGGCTCGACAATCTCGTCTTCGTCATCAACTGTAATTTGCAGCGCCTCGACGGTCCTGTCCGCGGCAACGGCAAGATCATTCAAGAACTCGAAGCTGCCTTCATGGGCGCGGGTTGGAATGTCGTCAAGGTCGTCTGGGGTTCGCGATGGGACCCATTACTGGCGGCCGACGATAAAGGCTTGCTGCGTCGCGTAATGGAAGAGTGCGTGGATGGCGAGTATCAAAACTTTAAAGCCAAGGGCGGCGCCTACACGCGCGAGAATTTCTTCGGCAAACACCCTGAGCTGAAGGAAATGGTCGCGAACATGACCGACGAAGACATCTGGCGCCTCAACCGCGGCGGTCATGACTACCAGAAGGTTTGGAACGCGTATCACGCCGCGTCAACGCACAAGGGTCAGCCGACAGTCATTTTGGCGAAGACGGTCAAAGGCTTCTTGATGGGCAAATATGGCGAAAGCCAGAACGTCACGCATCAACAGAAGAAGCTCGATGACGAAGCACTGAAAGACTTCCGCGGCCGCGTATTCCTGCAAATCAGCGATGAACAGATCGCTGCATCGCCGTTCCAGAAGCCGGCGGAAAACAGCGAAGAAATGCGCTATCTGCGCGAGCGTCGCAAGCTGATGGGTGGATCGTTACCGCAGCGATCGGAAAAAGCTCCGGCCCTCACCGTGCCGCCGCTCGAAGTCTTCGATGGTCTGCTGCAAGGCACCGGCGATCGCGACATCTCAACCACCATGGCGTTAGTACGCATGCTGCAGACGCTGGTGAAGGACAAGCACATCGGGCAGCACATTGTGCCCATCGTGCCGGATGAAGCACGCACCTTCGGTATGGAAGGCATGTTCCGCCAAATCGGCATTTACTCGTCGATGGGACAGCTGTATACGCCGCAAGACGCCGATCAGCTGATGTACTACCGCGAAGACAAGAAAGGGCAGATTCTCGAAGAGGGTATCAACGAAGGCGGCGCATTGTCGTCGTGGATCGCCGCGGGTACGGCCTACGCGAACAACGGCGTCAACATGGTGCCGTTCTATATCTTCTACTCAATGTTCGGCTTCCAACGCGTCGGCGATTACATTTGGGCGGGTGGCGACAGCCAAGCGCGTGGCTTCCTCATCGGCGCCACGGCAGGCCGCACGACGTTGGCGGGTGAAGGTTTGCAGCATCAAGACGGTCACAGTCTGCTGTTGGCGAGCACCGTCCCGAATTGCATCAACTACGATCCGACGTATGCGTACGAGCTTGCGGTCATCGTTCACGACGGTATGCGTCGCATGTATGCCGAACAAGAGAACGTTTTCTACTACATCGCATGCATGAACGAGAACTACGCTCACCCGGCAATGCCGAAGGGCGTCGAGCAAGGCATCTTGAAGGGCATGTACCTGCTCAACATTGGTGGCCGCGGCAAAGTGCGCGTCAACTTATTGGGCTCGGGCACGATTCTGCGCGAAGTGTTGAAAGCCGCGGAAATACTTGAGAAGGACTACGGCGTGCCGGCAGACATCTTCAGCGTGCCGAGTTACTCGGAGCTGCGACGCGAGGCGCTCGAATGCGAACGCTGGAATCTGTTGCATCCGGATCAGCCGCCAAAGAAATCGTACGTCGCCTCGTGTCTGGGAGAACGTGAAGGCCCATTCGTCGCCGCAAGCGACTATATGAAAATAGTGCCGGATCAAATCCGTCAGTGGGTGCCGGGTAAGTTCCATGTGCTGGGCACTGACGGCTATGGCCGAAGCGACGCGCGCGCCGCACTGCGCGGCTTCTTCGAGGTCGATCATCGCTACATCGTGCTGGCATCGCTCAAAGCGCTGGCCGACGACAGCAAGTTAGATCGCGCCACTGTAATGGAATGCTTCAAGAAGTTTGGCATCGATCCGGAGAAGCCGAGTCCGGTGACAGTCTAGATCGGCGCCCGCGCCGATCTAGAAGTCACTGGGCTCTAGGTACTAGGCTCTAGTCAGACCAAGAGTTTGAGGGTCGATAGCGGAGTTGTTAAGTTTAGAAATTCCGGCTAGGGCCTAGTACCTAGCGACTGGAGCCTAGCGAAGCGAGTTTTTGTCTGACTTATAGAGTCGATGTGATGATTGATCGTGCAATTTCCGAATTTCTGGCTAGAGCCTAGAGCCTAGCGCCTAGGGCCTTACAAAAATGTCTCAGCAAATTACCGTTCCCGATATCGGCGACTTCAAAGATGTCGAAGTGATCGACGTGCTCGTGAAGCCCGGCGACACAGTTGCACTCGAAACTCCGCTCGTGACGCTCGAGACCGAAAAAGCCACGATGGACGTGCCATCGCCGACGGCGGGCGTTGTGAAATCGGTAGCTATCAAGAAGGGCGATCGCGTATCAAAGGGCGCGGTTGTCGTCGAGATCGAAGTCAGCGCTGCCGCGGCGACGCCGAAGCCAGCTACCCCCGAAGCGGCTGCGCCTGCTGCCGCAAAAGCGCCCGAGCCTGCGCCGGCTGCTGCAACGAAACCAGACAAGGCAGCCGAGCGTCCTGCGCCGAGCGCACCGCGTCCGACGCCTGTTGCGGCAGCGAAGACGGGCTCACATTCGAGTTCACATGCGTCGCCGTCCGTGCGCAGATTCGCGCGCGAATTGGGTGCAGATCTCTCGCGCATTAAGGGCTCCGCGCTAAAAGATCGAATTACGCATGACGACGTGAAGGCGTGGGTCAAGCAGGCTCTATCGTCGCCTGCGGCCGCTGGCGGCGGTACGCTGCCGAAAGTCGCAGAAGTCGACTTTGCGAAGTTCGGCACGGTCGAAGTGAAGCCGCTCTCGCGCATTCAAAAGATTTCCGGCCCGCGCTTGCACGCAAGCTGGGTCAATGTGCCGCATGTGTGGCAGATGGATGAGGCAGACATCACTGATCTTGAAGATGCGCGCGCGAAGTTAAAGACGAAAGCGGCGAAGGAAGGCATCAAGCTCACACCGTTAGCCTTCGTGATGCGTGCATGCGTGAAGGCTTTGCAAGAATATCCGCTGCTGAACACGTCATTGGATGCGGAAGGCAAGAACCTCGTGTTCAAGAAATACATTCATCTGGGCTTCGCGGCCGATACGCCGAATGGCTTAGTTGTGCCGGTGGTCCGCGATGCGGACAAGAAGGACATTTACGAGCTAGCGCGCGACTTGGCTGCGTTGTCCGAAAAGGCGCGCGATGGAAAGTTGAGCGCGGCGGACATGCAAGGTGGATCGTTCACGATCTCAAGCTTGGGCGGCATTGGTGGCACGGCCTTCACGCCGATCATCAATGCGCCGGAAGTTGCAATTCTCGGTGTCTCGAAGTCTTCGATGAAACCCGTCTATCAAGACGGCAAGTTCGTCCCGCGATTGATCCTGCCTTTCTCGCTCGCCTACGACCATCGAGTGGTCGATGGCGCAGCCGCGGTCCGCTTCACGACCTTCGTCGCGCAACGCTTAGCGGATGTGAAGGGATTGCTGGAGGCCGTTCCATGAGTTGGCGCTACGCGCTGACCTCAGGGAACGGAAGTCGTTAGGGGTTAGTCGTTAGGCGTTAGCCAGAACTTAAGAGTATTGGTGAAGCGCCCTCTCATTGATCGCGATCCTTTGTCGACTGAAGTTGTCTATTTTTCTGGCTAACGCCTAACGCCTAACGCCTAACGCCTTTATATATGTCTGAATCCATTTTAATTCCCGACATCGGTGATTTCAAAGACGTCGAAGTCATCGACGTGTTGGTCAAACCTGGCGACACAATTGCGCTTGAGACACCGCTCCTTACCATCGAAACTGAAAAGGCGACGATGGATGTGCCGTCGTCGGTGGCGGGTGTTGTAAAGAGTGTCGCGATCAAGAAGGGCGATCGCGTATCGAAGGGATCGTTGGTGTTGGAAGTGGAGGCGGGCGCGAGTGCCGCTGCACCCGCCGCGAAAGCGGAGCCCGTTCCTGCTCCCGCTATCGAGACTCGAGACTCGGGACGCGAGACTCGACAAGCGAAGGCCGAGGCACCTGCTCCGAAGACTGAGCCTCGGGAAGACGGACTCCGAACCGCCTCCGTATCCGCCTCTGAACCTAGTGCCTACAGCCTAGCGCCTAGAGCCTCTTATGACTTCGACGTCGAAGTCATAAGAGGCTCTAGGCGCTAGGCTGTAGGCACTAGGTTCAGAGGCGGA
>Ga0193752_1000704_pt1 | contig 30510 bp, 24 predicted proteins | sample H1c1metaG_FD_144924 | JGI IMG/M metagenome (GOLD analysis project Ga0193752, IMG submission 144924) | Soil microbial communities from a riparian zone of the East river system, Colorado, United States - H1c1 | ecosystem: Environmental > Terrestrial > Soil > Riparian zone | place: USA: East River... | reverse complement strand
TGTTCCCTGCCATCCTGCTTCCTGAACTCCTGTACACCTGACCTCCTCCTTCGTATCCTTTCCAACTTAGCGCGTTACACTACCAAATTACCCACCATGAAAGCCCTCGTGTTCTCCCTGATGTTCTGTACCGGAGTACTCACATGCACTGCCCGCGAAACAAGCCTGGCCGAAGCAGAAAAAAATCCGGCAATTGTTACGTCACTCGTTCTTAACGGAGCAAATAATGAAGCGGCCCGTTTGCTGAAACTGGCACCGCGCATGACCGCATTGACGGAAGTAATAATCGACAAAGTCAATGACGGCGCAACCGCTACGGAACTGGTTGCTTCCACAGCGGCCTGCAATACAGTGACCAGTGTCCAATTCCGGAACTGCACGTTCGAACGCCTGCCCGCCAACCTGAAAATGCTGGGCAACGTGCGCTCGTTTACATCGGATAATACCCGCGTGAACGACGAAGAACATTTTTACCACGCCATCGGCGATATGCCCAACGTGGAAAACGTACGCGTCATCGGTTCTGATTTTCGTTCACTGCCGAAATCATTCACGAGAATGCGCGTGATGAAAAATGTTTCACTCGTCAACCAGGACCTTCAGCTGGCCCGCGGGTTTGATCTCAATACCAAACGGCCCGAAGAACTTGCCGTAAGCGATACTGTTCAGTTCGGGTTTGGTGCCGATGCATTGAACCTGGATTATACCTGCTTCAATGCAGAAGCATGTTTCGCGCATCTCCAGATGTTCCGCGATGTGTTGCAGGGCGCTTACCGCGCATCGAACACGTTCTACACACCGTTGCAGCAGAAAATATTCCGCAAACATCACCCGTTGGTGAAACCACCCGTTGCCGGAATGGATGTGTACCCGGATGTTTATTCGTACAGCGCCATGACCGGAACTTCGTTTGAGTACGGATCAGGAACAAAAATTTCAATTCCTGAAATGGCATTTGAAGATGCGAACGGAAGCCCGGTTACCGGAAACGTAAACATCACGTACCGCGAGTTTCGTGACCCGATTGATATTGTGCTCAGCGGAATTCCGATGAAGTACGACAGCGCAGGAACTTCAGGTGATTTTGAATCAGCCGGAATGTTTGAGATCAATGCGTCGCAAAACGGTACGGAAGTTTACCTGAAAGACGGTAAGAAAATAGGTGTGGACTTTGCGGTAGTCGATACAGCTACCGGTTATAATTTTTATCGTCTCGATGAGAAAAACGGATGGCAGTATCTCGAGAGCACCGGCGCGGTAGAACAGGAAATGGTTCCGGTGCAGGATAGTGTGCAAGCGGGATTATCGAAAGCCACGAGCTACTATCTTGAAAAAATGCGGTCAACAGTGGTGACACCTATTACTGAAGATACCACGTCGTTTGACCGCCGTTATGCGGACTCTACGTATCTCGGTATCTGGAAGTATGAAAAGGCCGAAGACAAAATGTTCTGGAAAGCAAAACGCAAAGCAAGTTCTCATCTTTACCTGCGCAAATGTGCTTCCGGAACGTACATCACACTAATCAGTGTGATGTCCGTACAGTATTATTCAGGCAATCCTGAATTGAATGCATACTCCGGTTATTACTGGAAGATCGACGGCAAGTTTAACTCGCAGAGCCTGGGCATGGAGTACGGAAAGAAAACCGGGATCAACGATTGCCGGATCATCAATGAAGGCGGAGAATATTTTATTGAGTTGAAATATTACTGGGGATTCAAACGTGTAAAAGCGGAACCGGTGGGTATGGACGATCACCGCAAACCGAAGACGTTATCGGATCGTACCAAAGAAAATTTATTCGCTAAGTATACAACACGCCTGAATAACCGGAGAAATAAACTCAAGCGGCAGACTGCGAAAGTTGTAAAAAATCATGACAGGTCTGTTGAGCGTGCATCCAAGGACTCGCTGAGAGTTTACAACAATACACGTAAGTTGATGGTTAAAGAGGAAGCGGCGATGGCGTACCCGGACTGGAAGCAATACGTTGTATCGGAAAAACAACGCACCATGACTGCGCAGGAGCGCGCGTGGCAAGCAACCGGTTCGGTTTACCAGGCGCTGACGGTTTCCGGAATGGGCGTGTTCAATTGCGACCAGGTACAGCGATTGGTAAAACCGGTTCAAACCGTAGCGAGTAAAGTGAAAGCAGCCGGTGTGGCCGTTATACCATTTATTATTTACGTGATCGATCGTGCGCGCAATATGGTGCTCACGTATACCGGTAATCAAGGTGGCGGCGTTCCGATTACCTACGGAAAAAATGCGACTAACTCGTTGCTGATGGTCGACGGAACAGGAAGTCTGTACGTGTCAGATTCCACGCAGTTCAGGAATGGAATCAATACCGGCAATGGAGAAGAGTTCGAAGGGAGAATGATCTCGGGACCGATGGCGACACCGGAGACGGTAAGGCAGGCGATGTTCGGGACTACAGAAGGAGAGAAGTGACATACGCCACTGCACCTTTGCGGCTATTGTGCTATTTCCCTGGTAGAAGTGAAACCCCGGTATTCTTCTCAAAGTTCAACGACTCAATTTTCGGGATTCCTGCCTCAACACCTTCCAGTTTTACACTCATGGTCGATTTGGTTTCGAGTGTATACGAGATGCGTTGTGGAAAATCGTGTGCGAGATTTTCGAAAATGCAATGTGTTTCATCGGCTTCCACCATCTTGAATAAAACCGGTCCGGGATTTTCCGGAACAGTGGCCACGTAATACGGTGTTCCTTCCACGAGTTCAATCTTCAGTGTTTCTTTGAAAACCGTATCGCCATCGGGTGTGATGGTTGCTCCCTTTCCGTTGAGTGAATTTCCGGTTCCTTTTTCCCAGACTTCCACGAACACGAGCCCGTTGTTATCCATGCCTTCCCAGGTTCCCTGGAGCCATTTGAGTTCTTCGATTTTGGTAGAGTCGGAGCAGGAGGCGAGGAGCGTTACTATAAGAAAGTGAAGAATAAAATTCTTTTGCATGACACGAAGTTAGGGAATTAGGGGATTGGGGAAATAGGGGACTAGGGGACTAGGGGATTCAGGCTGATGGTGCTTGCGCGTTTTCAAAAGACGATGAAGACACTTGTTCATCGAAGCACTTTAGTCGGGCCCAAATCTCTCAATCCCCTAATCCCTAATTCCTATTTTCCCGCCGGGAACTTTGCCAGCACATCCTTCACCGCATCTCTATGGATCGTGAACGACATCATTTTCAGTTTCACGTAATCTTCGTGGTAATAATAATACCCGGGATTCTGCGGATTGTTTCTGCTGCTGCTGCCGGAATCTTTGATGAGAAACCACATGCCGTTTGGTTTTTCCAGCCAGCCGATCATGTGAATGCCGTGATCGTCCGTTGTTGTTCCATTCGAGAAACGGAACTGACGTGCATTTTCGTCAATGGCCGAAGAAGGAATATCGTAAGACGGGATCATCGCAACACCCAGTTCATTGTTGATTCCGCCTTCGGAAACATCTCCGCCAATGGCAATGCTGTAACCGCTTTTGATTGACGTTTTAATGATGTTCATCCACACGTCAAGTGGCGTGTTGTAATATTCTGCAGAATGCCACCAGTTGTCGGGCACAGGATATTCCGCTTTGGTCCAGTACGCAAATTGCTTGAGCGACATAAACTCGATGTAATCCGACGGATTGAGTTTCAGAATGTCGGTCATGTATTTCTGCGGACTCATTGCTTTTCCGTTCACGGTTACATTCACCGGTGGTTCGCCCATGTGAAATTTCAGAATGGACTGCACAGTCTTCACTACTTCTTCTTCGTTCCATGCGCCACTTGTTTTTACACTCTTCAGGTATTTGTCTACTTCGTCAAATAATGAAACGTGATCGTAAAACGGTTGATTCGGTTTCAGTCCCGTGTATGCGTCGTAAGGAACGAGGCCGTACATCTGCATCATGCGCGTAACCGCATTCGATTCCGAACCTTCACCAATGAAAACTTCGCCGCGTTTGCGCACGAACTCTTTGGCTTTCTCCGTGTATTCCCAATACACGATCCACGATTGCGAAAGATGCACTTCCTGTTTTGAAATGCGGTTCACTTCCGTTTCGAAATACGAAAGCGTGGAAAAACACCAGCACGTGTTGGTGAGTCCCTGTGAAATCGCAGGAGTGGAGTATACGGTTTTGAATTCCTCCATCGATTTAGGAACATCAACACCGGTATAATCCATCTGGAAACGCTGTTCCGGTTTTTTCTCATTCGTTTTGAAATCGGTCATTTTCTGACGGATGTTCTGGATGAACGGATTGGCAAACGGTTTCATGGCGCCATTGTCTTTGCGGTCCTGCGCAAAAGAGAATGTGCCTGCGAACAGCGCGAAGCTGAGAAGAATGTGTTTTTTCATAGCAACACGAATTTAGAAGTTAACGTGGAATGGACAACTCTTTTTCGCTGAAAGGCAAAAGGATGAGGCCCGCGGGTGGTATCTCAGTTTGGTCTCAGTTGAGATTTGTGGAATGGAAACGGTTAAAACCGTTGAGTTGGTCTGCAGGTTTCATTGCCGGGGGCTTAAGCCCCCGGCAATGAATAGTCATGCACATTCAACCGCTTAAGCGGTTTTCAGAACTCAAAATAACCAAACCGGAAGACTATCTGCCTGTGCGGATTTACCGCGGATTAAATACCTGTAGAATCCGCGGGCATGGACGAGACAGGAATGCTGGTATATGCTTCGAGCAACGCCAGTTCGAAGGAGTCAATCTGGGTTTTGATCAGTTTGATACTCATGAATACGTGCGTTGGAGGCTGATTAAAATTCATATTCTCCCAGTTGAACATTTTTTTAAATACGGAAGGGGCTGTTTTTGACAGGACTTTATCTATCGCAAAAACAGTAAGTGAGTCAGCTGCAATTTCAGTTGGTCTGTCGTTCAGGGCATTTTGCTCGTACATTTCCAGTGCAACTCTTAAACGCTTGGCCCTTCCGCTGGTAATAAAATATTCGCGCGACAAGTTGGTGTTGAGCATCGTTAATCCTGACGTATCGGGCAGCGAAGCCGCAAATGAATCGCGCGCGGACTGAAATATTTCACGGATCAAATCAGAATTCTCACGTAAACGTTTCACACATTCCTGTATCGTCACATACGCAGAATCGGGATTGGTGGTTGTAAGAACGCTGTCGTAAAGTGTCATCTTCTCAGCATCTCTTACCTTTTGTATGGAATCTTCCTGCTGATGAATTTTGTCCATGCCTTGGTGCATTTGCTCGCCAAATTTCTGACCCACGTTGATGGCCAGTGCTACGAGCAAACCAAGAAAAATCAGTACTCCACCAACGATCCACATCCATGGACGAATCTTTCGGCGCGGTCGTTCCGGTGGAGTGATGAAGGATTGCGGGTTGGGATATTGTGGTTCCATTGTCAATTTTCGATTCTCAATTTAGTACGTCAGATCCCACAAAATATGATTCTCATAATACCGCAAATCCAATTCCAGGTTTTTGAGAAATATCATCACGTCGGCGGGCTCCTGCTCGAATTGCGATTCGTCCCAGGTTTGAATGAAGTCGTATGCTTTGTTGGGTTCACGCAATGGAAAATACTGGCGGTAATCCACCGGATCGTATAAACGTGTGGACGCCGCGTACTCTTCGGTCATTTCGCGGTAAGCAAACAAAGCGCTGAATAATTCTTCATCCCGTTCTGTGCGAGAAAAGAAATCGATGGAAACTTTTCGGCTGCCCTGCACTTTAGCCATGGTATCGCCGAGCGCAACAACCAGTTCCCGGATCAGTTTGGCGCAGGCATCGGTTTCTGTTTCGAGATGGTCCAGCAGAACGTGTTCAGAATAACAATCGTTGCATTGTTTTTTTACGGCTGCACGCAAACTATCGGATTGCGCTTCTGTCGAGTACGGATCTTTTGCGTAATACGCGCCCGGATCACCGTACGCATCCACTTCATACGAGGTGTCGGCCACGGTCATAACATACTCGTCATCCTCATGCCGATCGCGGTTTGCAATTTTCGCCTTGGTCACACCAATGGTGATGAAAATACCAATGATGAGCAGGATCGAAAACGCAATGCCGAGGTTGATCAGCGTTTTGTATTTCTCTTCCGGATTATCCTGTGGATCGTGCTGCATTTATTTTACGGGATACGGTTCTGCGATGGAATCAGTACAGTTTTGACCAAACATCTGGTCGTTGTACAGGTTCTGTTCAGGAAGGTAATAAATTTTACTGCCACTTGCTTTCGCCTGCGTGAGCGTGTCGCATGGCGCATAGAAAACAAGTTGCACCGGAATTCGTTTTGAGCCTGGCCTTCCCGGAAGATAATGCGCGTATATTTCATTGTACCACCAGCCGCAGATGAGCAATTGCGTTTCGGGTGTGGTTTCGATCATGCCGCGAATGTGTGCGGTGTAATCCATTTTGTTCCGTCGCTTGGACTGTTCAGAAAAAATGGGACCTGAAACCGGATCAAGAAAAATCTCCTGTCCCGAGACATTGAACTTTACAGCCAGCGAAGAACTTTCTGAGCCGCGCAGTCCATCCGAAATATTGATGCTGAACAGGAACGACGATAACACGAACAAAACCGTTACGATGCGGATCGTTTTCGGCGAAGAATACATCGTGATGAGCAGCAACACAAACGGCACCATCGCCAGCATGTATCCCGATTTCTGTGGAAGACGTAAATACGAAATGATGTGAAGAAGAATGATCACACCAATGACTAACGTCATTCTTCGCGGAGAAACCAACGTTGGAACCTGCAGTGCCGATTTGTCTTTTCTGCGCAGCCAATTGATCAGTGCGATTGTCATGGCCAGTATTCCCAGCAATCCGAAAACACCAATCGTAGCTTTGTAAATCACTTTGGCCATTGGCGGATACGGAAACTGGTCGCTGTAATCGAAGAACGACGTTCCGTAATTCAGGTATGCCGGAATGTACCAGGCGATGCCGATCAATCCCGCGGGTATTCCTATGCGAAGCACCTGTTTGATCCACTCATTGCGGTCCATGCCGCTCCATAACATCATGGCCCATGGAATCAGGAAAACGCCGGAAGTGATTCTGCAGCCAACAGCCATGCCGAGTAAAATTCCAGCAACCAGCAATTTTCTTTCGGTGAGAAAATAAAACGAGCCCATGATAAATGCCAGCGACCAGGCGTAATCAATCGTGTACGTTCCCGCAATGAAGAACGCCGGTGTGAATGCAAACATCAGCGAAGTTTCAAAGGCAAAGTTGAATCCTGTTTTCCGCAGCGCTTTGTAAAAGAAGATCACGCCGATGATGCTGAACAAACAGCTCAGCGAATTAAAAATCCACGCGGGCTGGTCCCAGATCAGCAGGTAAATATATTCCTGGAACGGATGGCCGGGAAAACGCGACGCGACGTAATGACCGCTTGTGTGCATTTCAAATGCATTCACAACAAGTCCCCATGAATCTTCTTCATGACCGTATCCATCAAACAAAAACGGAATGCGGGTAAGCGCGACAACAAGTCCTAAAAGCCAGAGGTGGAGTTTGGTGTTGTCGCTGAAATTCATTTCGCGGATAATTCGCGTTGACGAAGTACTTCGAACAGAATAATTCCGGTAGCCACGGATACGTTCAGAGAACTGATGGTTCCTTTCATGGGAACGAGAACGCGCACGTCAGATTTTTTCAGGTACTCACCGGAAATGCCATCTTCTTCAGAACCCATGATCACTGCAAGCGGTCCGGAAAGTGGGGCCGTGTAGTACGGAACACTTCCTTTTTCGGTGCAGGATGCAATGGTCAGTCCTGAGTTCTTCAGAAACTCAATGGTTGTTTTCAGGTTATCTTCTTTGCACACCGGAATTTTATGCAAAGCACCGGCGGAAGTTTTTATTGCATCACCATTCACCTGTGCAGCACCGCGACTCGGAATAATGATCGCGTCGACACCGGAACATTCTGCAGAACGTGCAATGGCACCGAAGTTGCGCACGTCGGTGATCCGGTCGAGGATAAGCACGAACGGTAATTTTCCGGATTCAAAAATCGAAGGCAGGAGCGTTTCAATTTTGTGATACGTTACTGCGGAGAGATACGCCACAACGCCCTGGTGATTTTTTCCGGGAGCGATCTTGTTGAGTTTGTAAATCGGAACCATCGTAAAATGCACTTCGTGATCCCGGCAGACTTTGCGGAGTTCGTTGAACGTTGCATTCTGTAATCCTTCCTGCACGAAAAGACGGTCAATTTCTTTTCCGGAATCAATAGCTTCGGTTACAGCCCTGATCCCAAAAATCATCTGCATCTCATCGGAAGCTTCACGCGTGTTGTGTCTCATTTCGCTCGGTATACCTGTCCTTGTTTCCAATAATCCACCGCGGTTATCCACCCGATCTGGTAGACCTGGTTGCGTTCGAGTTCAAATTCATTGGCTGCGAACGAGGTCATATTTCTGTTGAACACAAATGTGAGCATATTTCCGCTCTGATCCTGCCCGTACACCCATGTTTCTGATTTCCACGAGCGATAAACATTCTGCGGTTCACCGTAAATGATGTATACCATCCCGCGATCGTTTTTCCAGCCTTCTTTCGTGGAAGAAAAATGTGTGTTGGCAATTTCTACCCTTCCGTAGAATGCACTGATCAGTTCGCGTGCACGCTCCTGGCTTCCTCCCAACGACAACCAGAAACTGTCGATTGCTGTTTTGCGGTTTGCCGATGTTTCCAGCGTGACGTATTCTTTTTTCGTGGTGATGTACCGCAAAGGTTCGAGCAGTGAAGTAGGTGTTGTGATTTTTGGATAATTGGGTGGGAAGCGGCAAATGGCATAACCGCTTGCGCTGTTTGCCGTTGTGGAAATGAAATACGAACCTTCTGCTTTGAATCGCAATGTATCGGGATCAGCAAGATCAATGGTCCACGAACTGTCGGGAAGATAATCCGGGGCCGCCATGGGGAATGCATACGGAGGACGAGCTGCATCCGAGATGTTTTTGAAATAGCGCACGTAAAATTTCGTGGTTTCTTTTTGATAGTAGCGCAGCGAAAAAAGTTCATTCTCACCGACGTAATTCCTGAACAAAGGAGTTTCTCCACCGGGTTGCGTGAGCGTGAAATTGTTTCGGGCATCGGTTCCGTTATGTTCGAGGATGAGCAATTCGTAACTGATCGTCATCTTGTTCAGGTCACGCAGGGTAACTTCCATATAATACGATCCGTTGCGCGGGACGTCGAAATCAACAAAACCGGCGAGTTGTCTTGCAACGCCGTTGTCGTTGACATCGTTGAGCACAACATGTCCGCTGTCGGTAACCGTTTTGGTTTCACCAATCGGGCGGAGAATATAACCCACCAGGATGTGCGCGGTGAGCTGGTTGTTTACGTTGCTTCGTTCGTAGAGCAGATCAGAAGATTTCACACTGAAATACAACCGCGACACCGAATCGTTCAGGTTGTAGATCACGTATGCCGGAAGCGCTTTTGTTTTGTCGGGAGAATAGTACGTGGAGTAATCGTGGCGCGCTACGGTGGTGTAATTGCGGTAACAGGCAGTCAGGCCAATCAACAGGATTACACCAATAATTCCCGGTAAAATTTTACCGGTCCGGAATGAAAATGATGTTGATCGTTCTCTCACAAAGCAATATTAAAACAATCCGATGAAACCGACGTGAATTTTACCGCTGCGCAACTGGATGGGCTGGCCATAGCGACTGCCTAATGCATACGTCAATGCAAAAATACCGGCTTTTGTTTCAAATGTTACACCCGTTCCGAATCCGTACGGCGTATCGGTATCCCACGTGTCTTTACTGTTGTTCTCGTACCAGGCGAGATCAGTAAATACGAAGAACCACGAATTTTCCTCGAGCAGGTACCGGTATTCCACAGTACCTACGGCGTACGTAGAAGCGAAAATTGATTCTTCATCAAATCCACGCAGGGTGTTTAATCCTCCGATGCGGAACAATTCATTGCGGAAAAGAAAACCGCTGTTGAAGATCCAGGCCGACTGTACGCCCGTTTTTATGGTCGTTCTTTTTCCGATGGGCCAGAATTTCTCGGCGGTGAATGCAGAAGAATATTGCGTGGTCCGCAATTTCAATCCTTCGTAAATCACGGGGTTCAGTCCCGAATTGATTTTGATTGTGCGCGTTCCGATGTCCCACTGAAAATCCATCGTGAATCCCCTGCGCGGATTGAAACGATAATCGAGCCGTTCGATGTGAAATCCTAACCCATACGAAGTCGAGGAAATATCTGCGCTGGAAGGAAGCGTCGTGAGATTTTCCATTCCGGTTGTGGACAGCAAACTGGAGGTTGTGTTTTTTACGTAAGCGCGGATTCCCGTATTGCCGTAGAAAATGTAATTCAATCCGAACTGCTGTTGCACGTGCAGGAACGACGTGTCGCGCCGGTAGAGCTTGATGTTGTAATCCACGCCTGCCGGTGTCCGGAACAAATAAGGGTAGGCGATACGCGCTTTCAGATCCTGCGTTTGTGTCTGCAGGCGACGCCAGTTGAGTTCTATCAACTCTCCACGACGTAAACTGTTCTGCAGTTTCAGGCGTACATCACCGGTGAACAAAACTTTTCCGGTGTTGTTGTCGGGAAGAATTCCAACGATACCATCAAATTGTCCGGCTTTCTTCTTGTCGAGGTACAGCGTGAGTTTCGTATACTTTTCCGTAAACAGGATGGTGAATGGTTTTGCTTCACGCGCAAAAGAAAGTTCGCGGATGCGCGGAGAAATTCCTGCGACTTTACTTTCGTCGTACGCATCACCGGGCGAAATGCCGATGTAGCTGTACAAAAACGATTCTGAAACTTTCAGGCTGCCTTTCGCTTCGATGGAATCGATTTTTGTGAAACGGTTTTTATCGAGATACAGGCTCGCGCGTATGCGTCCGTCGTTTTCAAAAAGAACGCTGTCGAGCCGTACTGCGGCAAACGGGTAGCCGTTGTTCTCACACCACGTCAGGATTTTTTCCTGGATCCGTGCGACTTCCCGGAACCTGAAAAAATCGCCACGAAAATTTCGTTTGCGGTAACCGGCGTAGGAAAGAATTTCTTCGTCCACATTTCCCGGCGAGAGATACGCCCATTGATATTGCTGACCCGGATTGATGTAAACCGTTTGCTTCACGGAATCCTGCCGGATGCTATCTGTCTTTGCTGTGAGATAACCGCGGTCCCACAACGAGATGAGCACGGCACGTGTTTCCTTTTCGCGATCGGTTACTTTGGCAAACGATTTTTCGTACTTCGTTTTCTTCAGTATACCCGCATCGGGATTCTCCACGATTTCCAGCTGGAAAAGTTTTTGTCCCCAGGAGAGCGAAGGAAAGAGAAGGATCAGCAGGAATGCTAGCCGGGGCATAGACGAATTTACGGAATGTAACGCGGCTCTGCGCGCCTTTTTTTCACCGCGGGCGCAGAGCCGCGGAGTTTGGTTTATGTGTTCCTCTGGGAAACATTGATCGCCGAGGGTAGTGTCTCACTTTGCTTTTTTGACACGGCGACACGGCGCATTTTTACGGCATTTCTTATTCTAAGCCCAGGCGCTCACGGCGAGATAACGGTAACGCGCCGTGTCAAAATATCACATGCTCAAACTGAGATACCACCGGTCAATGCTATGGTAATGCAGGCGAAACATTTTTTGTTACTGAGCGCACAGCGCCATCTTGAATCATAACAAGTAATGCTTTTCTCTGCGCCTCAGCGTCTCAGCGGTGAAATTACTTATACACCGGCGGACACGCTTCCCCACCACCTCCAAACGGAAATTTCAACCCTACGCGTAATTCCCAGGCGTGTTGTTTGATATCGGGAACGCCCACGTAAGACCGTGAGAGATCAGGAACCCAATGTGCTTCGGTAATGAAGCGCACGGGACCGAAGGCGACGAATTCAACGCCCGCACCCAGCGATCCGGTTAAATGGAATTTTTTGAAGTCCTGTGGTGAACTGACCACGTACTCCAGTCGCGGACCGATTTTTACGTAAGGAATAATCGCAAACATTTCTTTGCGGATCATCAGGTAATTATTCCAGGCCGCGTAGTGGTTGAGATATTTGGTTGTTGATCCGTCCACTTCTTCACGCTTGGTCCCTTTTGCATTGTACTGCAATTCGGTTACCCAACGAAAAGTGGGATGATGTCCAAATTCTGCGAACACTTCACCGTTCCAGCGCAGGAGATATTTCTGTTTCTCTTTGCCGATGGGTTCATCGTAATACCAGTATTGTCTTCCCAATGTTCCGCCAGCCATAATTCCCCATCCCTGGAAAAACTGGGCAAAAGAACTGACCGAAATCAGAAGAAAAAGAATGAGTAGAGCGCGTTTCATGAATACACAGTTTAGCCGCTACAATGTATAACGCAAAAACGCAGCCAAGGTGTACACCGGCTGCGTTTTTTTAAGAAAATCGTGTTGAGAACCTATGCGCTGGCGGCTTCCACCGTTGGACTGATCTTTTTCACCAATCCCTGGAGCACTTTTCCGGGGCCAACTTCCACAAAGTGTGTAGCTCCGTCAGCAGTCATTTTTTGCACAGTTTGCGTCCATTTTACGGGCGCGGTGAGCTGTGAAATGAGATTCTGGCGGATTTCATCGGGACTCGTCACCGGGTTGGCGTTTACATTCTGGTAAACCGGGCAGATGGGTGTTTGGAAATTAGTCGCTTTGATGGCGGCTTCGAGTTCCACACGTGCGGGTTCCATCAGGGGCGAGTGAAATGCACCACCCACCGGAAGTACAAGTGCGCGTTTGGCTCCTGCAGCTTTGAGCAATTCCACAGCTCTGTTGATGCCGGTTAAAGAACCGGAAATCACGAGTTGTCCGGGACAATTGTAATTCGCTGCAACAACTACGTCGTCTGTAATGGATGCGCAGATCTCTTCCACTTTCGCGTCGTCCATTCCCAGTACTGCGGCCATGGTCGATGGAGTTGCTTCGCAGGCTTTCTGCATGGCCAATGCGCGTTTGGAAACAAGTACAAGCGCGTCTTCAAACGTGAGTGTTTGATTGGCAACGAGTGCAGAAAATTCACCGAGTGAATGTCCGGCAACCATATCGGGTTGAAACGAATCACCGAGTGTTGCGCTCAACACAACGGAATGCAGAAAAATCGCAGGCTGTGTGACTTTGGTTTGTTTCAGTTCTTCATCAGAACCGGAGAACATAATGTCTGTGATGCGGAATCCGAGAATATCGTTTGCGCGGTCAAGCATTTCTTTCGCGAGTGGTGAATTCTCATAAAGATCTTTCGCCATTCCGGAAAACTGGGAGCCTTGCCCGGGGAAGATGTACGCTTTTTTCATTGGTGAGTTTTGGTGTGACTGAGTTTGTGTTCGGGTTGTTTCTTAAAGTCATTGCGAGCGAAGCGAAGCAATCCCATCTTCGAAGCGGGGATTGCTTCGCTTCGCTCGCAATGACGTAAAACGAGCGCCCGATTTCAAAGACTATTTCCGGCTTCCCAGCAAACGCAGCAGGAACTGAAACAGGAGAATGAAATCAAGATACAGGGTGAGCGCACCCATGATCGAAAGTTTTGCTGCACTGGCGCTATCTGTTTGCTGTGCGCCGATCTGCTTCAGCTTCTGAACATCGTATGCAGTAAGACCGGTAAAGACGGCCACGCCGACGAAGGATATGATGTAATGCATCATTTCACTCTGCATAAACCAGTTTACGATCGATGCAATGAAAATGCCAACAAATCCCATCATCAGAATGCGCCCGAATCCTGACAGATCCGCTTTCGTGATGAATCCCATTACGGCCATTGTTCCAAACATTCCGGCGGCAACGAGAAACGTTGACGCTATGCTCCCGGTTTCGTAACGGAAAAATATAGTGCTAAGACTCATACCCGTTACTGCCGAATAGGCCAGGAACGCCATGACGAGCACCGGGAATGAAAGACGATTGAATCCGAACGAGATCAACAGAACGAATGCGATTGGAGAGAACATCACAATCCAACCCAATGTGGTGAAGCCAGCCAATCGGCCTTCAAAAGTTTTGTAGAGCAGGGCCGTTAGTTCAGGCACCATTCCAAAAAGGTAGGAAGCGAGTGCTGTGATTATAAGCGCCCCTGACATCCACCCAAAAACCTGTGTCATAAACGCTTTTGATGCAACTGCACCAACCTCTGTCGACGTGGTGTCCGTTTGCATCTGGTTCCAGTTATGATAATTCGGGTTGTTCATGATTATGTGTTTTGTTTGTGTGTACTAAAAGTTAGTGTAATCGTGTTCCGATCAGCCGCAGAAATTCCGATCGCGTTGCTTCTTTCAGAAACTCGCCCGTAAATGCGGACGTTGTTGTTACTGAATTTTGTTTTTGAATGCCGCGCATCTGCATGCACAAATGTTGCGCTTCAATAACAACAGCAACACCAACCGGGTTCATGGTCGATTGAATGCAATCGCGGATCTCATTCGTTAACCGTTCCTGCACCTGCAGGCGACGCGCGAATGCATCAACCACGCGCGGTATTTTGCTCAAGCCAACCACGCATCCTGCGGGGATATACGCCACATGCGCTTTCCCAAAAAACGGAAGCAGGTGATGTTCGCAAAGCGAATACACTTCGATGTCTTTGACAATCACCATCTGGTTGTAATTTTCCTTGAACATGGCCGATTTCAGGATCTGTGCCGGGTCAAGGTCATAACCATGCGTGAGGTATTGCATCGCTTTGGCAACACGTTCCGGTGTTTTCAGCAATCCTTCGCGCTCCGGGTTTTCACCGATTTCAGTAATGATCGACTTTGAGATAACCGAATTTGTTTTCCATACAGCGTATTGGTATAGTCGTTTATCGCGGGAAATTATTCTCCGAAATATTCCACGTAATTGTTTTCTGTTTCGCGAAGCTTGATGCAATGCAGTTTCGCACCGTGTTTAGCGATATCAGCGGCAAGTTCGTTCCAGATAGCAATGGCTACATTTTCTGTTGAGGTCAGCAGGTTTTTCAGAAAATCGACATCGAGATTCAGGTTTTTGTGATCGAGTTTGTCGGTCACTTTCGAACGGATCAGACCACTCAGGTCTTTCAGGTCCATAACCCAGCCGAGCTCCGGGTGAACGGAACCTTTAACGGTTACAAAAAGTTCGTAATTGTGACCGTGCCAATTGGGGTTTGCGCAACCGCCAAAAACTTCTGAATTCTTTTCATCCGACCATCCGGGCTGAAAAAGGCGATGTGCAGCGGTAAATCTTTCTCTGCGGGTGATGTAAACCATACGGGCACAAATATACAGCTAAAAGCAGGGAATTAGGCGTATTTTTGCAGTGTTTAACTATGGCTTTACTTCTCGTTTCTGCAACTGAACTGGAAATTGCTCCGCTATTGGGCGAATTGCGTTTTTATTCTCAAAAACACGACCGGTTGAAGTCGTACGAATTCAGTGGCAAAAGTATTGATGTGCTGATCACTGGCGTAGGAATGACCGCAACAGCCGCATGGGTTGCAAAAACACTCGCTGAACAAAAATATTCCGAAGCATTGAATGTGGGTTTGTGCGGAAGCTTCGATCCGAAATTGCAATTGGGAGATGTGGTGAAAGTGGGTGAAGATTGCATTGCGCACCTGGGTGCAGAAGACGGCGATGATTTTCTTTCCGTTCACCAATTGAATTTACTTCCCGAAAATGAACCGCCATTTACCAACGGAAAATTATTCGCCAGCTATTCTGAACGGTTTACGCTGCTGAACGACTTGCCCGATTGCTGTGGGATAACGGTGAATCGTGTGCATGGTCTTGATGCGAGCATTGAAAAGATCGTCGCGCGATTAAATCCGCAGGTTGAATCCATGGAAGGAAGCGGATTTTATTACGCGTGCGGCATTTCCAATGTGCCGGCGTTACAGGTTCGCGCCGTGTCGAATTATGTGGAACGCAGAAACCGCGCGAACTGGAAAATCACTGAAGCGGTGAATAACCTGAATCAAACAATCCTGGATTTTCTTCGCGCATAAAACCTATGAAGATCACACTCGCTTATTCTCCATGCCCGAACGACTGTTTCATTTTCGATGCGCTCATTCACAACCGCATCGACACGCAGGGACTGGAATTTGTTCCTGTCCTCGCTGATGTTGAGACATTGAACCAGGCCGCATTCCGCAAAGAGTACGGAGTGACCAAGCTGAGTTATCATGCTTTCGCCTATTGCTGCGATGATTATGTGCTGCTTGATTCCGGAAGCGCGTTGGGAAGAAATTGCGGTCCCTTGCTCATCTCCAAACGAAAAATTTCACCCGAAGAAATTGCTTCGGGTTTCCTGAAGATTGCGATTCCGGGAAAATACACCACGGCCAATTTTCTGCTCGGTATTGCCTTTCCGCAGGCCAATAACAAACAGGAAATGGTTTTCTCTTCCATTGAAGATGCAGTGCTCAACGAAGAAGTGGATGCCGGCCTGATCATTCATGAAAACCGGTTTACCTACGAAGCGAAAGGACTGAAGAAGATCATCGATCTCGGCGAATTTTGGGAAACACGGACGGGCCATGCGATTCCGCTGGGAGGAATTGCTATGCGCCGCGATTTTTCTCCGGCGCTTATTGAACAGGTGGAAACACTGATCCGCAAAAGTGTTGAATACGCATTTGCCAATCCCGAAGCATCGATGCCTTATGTGAAAGCACACGCTGCGGAGATGGATGTGGCGGTGATGAAAAAACACATTGATCTTTATGTGAATTCTTTTTCGGTTTCGCTGGGTGTTGAAGGCAAAGAAGCTGTTAACGAAATGTTCCGCTCGGGGCAATCCGTTGGGGCTATTCCGGTTTGTGAGAACCCACTTTTTACCCGCTAAACCTCGTTGTGTATTGGCAGTCTCTGGAAAATTCGACAGTTGTTTATTCAATTGAATACCCCGGTTGATTTCCTCAACTTTTTGATCAGGAAGAAACTCCTTGTGTTGCGCCTACGGTGCGTGGGCCACAGATTCGCAGATTACGCAGATTTTTGAAATTATTTTCTCTCAATTATCTTCCTGGCCAATGTGTGAAATTCATTGAGCAATAAGCAATGTAATTTTTCAAATCTGCGTAATCTGCGAATCTGTGGCAGGGGGCCAAAGGCCCAACTTACGGTTTAAATTTAGCGTGGGACATTTGCGTTGTAACTCTTTTGCGACAATGAAGCGCGAATTGCATGAATCCGGAATTAGTGTAATTCGTGTAATTCGCGGCTCAACTTAAGTACATCCTGAAAACAAACTTTTGGAGTTAATCCGATACACTACTCCGAATCGGTATCTTTGCGGCTTATGGATTTTCTCCACTCGATATTAGGTGACGACATTGGTGCAGCGCTACTGATCATTCTCAATTTGATTGTGATCGAGAGTTTGCTTTCGGTGGATAATGCAGCGGTACTGGCCACCATGGTTATGGATTTGCCCAAAGAGCAGCGCAACAAAGCATTGAAGTATGGAATCATTGGCGCTTACGTGTTCCGCGGAATCTGTCTCCTGCTCGCAGCATGGCTCACGAAGATCTGGTGGCTGAAAATGCTGGGCGGATTGTACCTGATGTGGCTCGGCATAAATTACTTCCGCACCCGGATGACCCCGAAAACGGAAGATGACACACTCAATAAAAAGCAAAATTGGTTTTACCGGAACACGCTTGGGTTGCTCGGGCCATTCTGGGCCACCGTGGCGCTCGTGGAAGTGATGGACCTTGCATTTTCCATTGATAATGTATTCGCGGCCGTGGCATTCACGGATAATATCTGGCTCATTTGCACCGGCGTTTTCATTGGTATTCTCGCCATGCGTTTCGTGGCACAGGGATTTGTAAAGCTGATGGAAAAATATTCGTTTCTCGAAACGGCTGCATTTGTTGTGATCCTGATCCTTGGTGTAAAACTCACACTTTCGGTCTGGATTCATTTTGACGAAACTTCGGTGGTGGCGAAATTCCTGGAGAGTGAAAAGGCTGACCTGTTTGTTTCGATCGGAACAGTTGTAGTGTTTTTACTTCCTATCCTTACAACAGTTTTGTTCGGGTGGCCGGGTGAACGCAAAACAAAAAAACCGGAAGGTGAATGAGAGATTATCCGGTGATCGGCGGAGAAACAATTACCATTCGCAGAACTGATTCGCGGACGCTGATTTTTATTTACATCGCCGTAATGGGCGACCGGAGTAAAGAGGATTTTGATAGTGTTAACCTGATAAACTAGTCACATGATCGTAGTCACAGGCGCAGCAGGTTTTATCGGTTCATGTCTCGTGGGCCGGTTGAATAATGAAGAAGAGGAAAACCTTATCCTCGTCGATGATTTTTCACGCGACGATAAAATTCCGAATCTCGAAGGAAAGAAATTCAAAGAACGCATCGACCGCGAACGGTTCATCGAATGGTTTGCATCGAATGCGAAGAAAGTGGATTTCGTTTTTCACATCGGCGCACGGACAGACACCACAGAGTTCGACAAATCGATCTTCGATAAACTGAACGTGAATTACTCGAAAGACGTCTGGAAGATCTGCACCGAACATAAAATTCCGCTGGTGTATGCATCGTCGGCGGCAACGTACGGTCTTGGTGAACACGGCTATTCCGATGATCATTCCACCGTGGAAAAACTCAAGCCGTTGAATCCGTACGGCGATTCGAAAAACGAATTTGACAAATGGGTGCTGAAGCAGAAAACTGCGCCCCCGCATTGGTACGGATTGAAATTTTTCAACGTGTACGGTCCGAACGAATACCACAAAGGGCGAATGGCATCGGTGATCATGCATGCATTCAACCAAATTGGTGCAAACGGCGAAATGAAACTTTTCCGTTCCCACAATCCCGATTACAAAGACGGTGAGCAACTCCGCGATTTTGTATACGTGAAAGACGTGGTAGAAGTGAACCTCTTTTTAATGCATGAGAAACCTGATTCGGGAATTTACAATCTCGGAACCGGTGAAGCACGTTCGTTCCTCGATCTTGCACGCGCTACGTTTGAAGCGATGCACAAAAAAGAATCGATCACGTTCATTGATACACCGGCCGATATCCGCGACAAGTACCAGTATTTCACAGAAGCCGATATGTCGAAGCTGATTGATGCCGGTTACCAGGTTCCGTTCTATTCGCTGGAAGAAGGGATTGAGGATTACGTTCAACAGTACCTGGAGAAGAAGAATTACTATTAAAGGAGAAGTGCGCAGTCCCTTGCAGCGAGAGTTTCCTGAAAAGAAAATGCCCTTTTTGTCACTTCGGAGAGAAGTCAACAAAAAGGGCATTTTCTTTTTTACAGAAGCGTACATCACTGCGCACTGTCCTACTGCGCACTGCGTACTTTTTTACTGCCTACTTCTTTTTCCCTTTTCCCTGCTGCTTCACTTCTTCCATCCGCTTTTTCTGCGCCTGCTCAAGTCGTTGCATGAAGCCAGATCCTTGCTTGACCGGTTTCTTTTTATTGTCTTCGATCTTCGCATGTATGGCTTTTTCATCAACGAAACGTCGCATCAATGCCATTTGTCCGAACGTGATCATGTTGGAGACGAAGTAGTAATACGAAAGTGCTGCTGCGTTTGAGTTCAGGAACGAGAGGAAGAAAAGTGGCATGAGGTAAATCAGCCATTTCATTCCCGGAAGTTGCGGACCGGTACTCATCGTTTGCTGGTTCATCCACGTGTAAAGGAGCGTGGAGATGGTCATCAATAATGCCCACAACGAAACGTGATCGCCATAAATGGAATCGATAATAGGAACGTAACCAAACTCCCAGATGGAATCATAGGTCGATAAATCAGGAGCCCACCAGAATCCGCTCTGGCGCAGTTCGTAGATCGAAGGGAAGAGACGGAGTAACGCGAACAGGATCGGGATCTGGAGCAACAAAGGAATACATCCAGCGGCCGGATTGACACCTGCTTTTTTGTACAAGCCCATTGTGGCTTGTTGCTTTTTCATTGGATCGTCGTCCTTGTGCTTCTCGTTGAGCGCATCCATCTCCGGTTTCAACACGCGCATTTTTGCTGAAGAGAGATACGATTTGTAAGCAATAGGGAAGAGGAGGACTTTTACAATCACGGTAAGCAACAGGATCACCAGGCCGTAGTTCCATCCGAAGCTTCCGAGCCAATAGAAGATCGGCATGAACACCCATTTATTCAGCCAGCCGAAAATTCCCCAGCCCAGGTCCATTTCATCTTCCATCATCAGGCCGTACGATTCCAGCTGGTGGTAATCGTTTGGTCCGAAATAGAATTTCATCGGGAATGATTCTGATCCTGTACGGTCGAACGGAATGGGAAGTATAGCCGTAGCAGTCTTCAGTGTGTACGGATTATCAGCCAGCGTCACACCAACTGTTGCCCCGTTATCAAATTTTTTGTCGGCAATGATGAACGATGAAAAATACTGTTGCTTGAACGACACCCACTTCAGCGAACCGGTTACCTCTTTTTCTTCCGATTCACTCAGGCTCAGGCTCTCGATATTTTCATCTTCGTTGAAACGGAAGTAAACCGTTGAAGCGAGGCGCTCGTTCTTGATGTTCTTTTCCTGCGAAGGCATTTTCTGCACCCAAACGAGATCAACAATTTTCGTATCTGATGAGAAAATTTTATCACACCCGGCAAATGTGACCGTCATGCCGAGCATGTAGTCATTTTCCTTCAGCGTGTATTTGTATTCAATGTATGAAGTCGTACTGCTGTCGGCGTACAAACGGTACGTTACACTCGCAGGCGTTGTTGCAGTTGCCGTAGCTACTTCAACGGTGCCTTTGAAGAAAAGGGAATCTGTTTTAAACCTTCTGCGCTGGGTGTCGAAAAATTCCAGGCCGAAACGTGCTGAATCATTTTTGAAAAGCAGGAGTGGTTTATCGAGATGCGTTTTTACTCCTTTGAGCTCAACCTCGCCAATCATGCCGCCCATCGGCTGCAGCGTCGCTTTAATTTTGTTGTTTTCAATGGTAACCGGTGTGTTGTTACCCGAAGAAGCGCCGTAGAAGAAACCATACTTCGCGCGTTGTTCCTTCTCCTTGAATGCGGCAAGATCGAACGTCGTGTCTTTGGCGGCAACTTCCAGGAGGCTGTCCTGGCGTTTCTTTTCCACCGCCGCAAGCATCTTCTGACGGATTACTTCAACCTTGGCCAGTGAATCCTGTTCACGGAGCTTGCGCGCTTCAATATCTTTGTCATCGTTGCCCCAGGTCATCCAGAGCATGAGAAGCATAGCGATAATTGCTAAGCCAAGGAGGGATTTACGATCCATTTAAAAATTTTATTCAGAATGCCCGCAAAGATACTATTTAGAAAGTAGCCGGAAGGCGACAGGCGGTAGTAAATTCGAAACTTTGAGCCGTGTCACCTCCAACGTGTTAAATATCTTCAACCGGCGCATAAAAAAGCGCCCGGAGATATGGTCGTCCGGGCGCGGTGTTTTATTGTAAAATATCTACGGTTTACCAGATATCTACGCGGGCATCTGGTTTTCTCCACATTTGGTCTCCTTCTTTCACGTCAAACGCGTCGTAAAACTCCTTCATGTTCGAAAGTGGTCCGATTACGCGGAAGCGAGCCGGGGAATGCGGATTGGTTTTCACCATCATCATCAGTGACTTAGGACGTTGCGAATTTCTCCACGCCTGTGCCCATGAGATGAAGAAGCGCTGGTTCGGGGTAAATCCGTCGATTGTTTTAGGCTGGGGAGATTTTTCCTGTGCCAGCTGGAACGCGTAATAGGCAATGGTGAGTCCACCGAGATCGGCAATGTTTTCTCCCAATGTCAGTTCGCCGTTCACCGTGAGGGAATCCATAACCACGAAATGATTGAACTGGTCGACAAGCATTTTGGTTTTGTTTTCAAAATTCATGCGGTCCTGTTCGCTCCACCAGTTTTTCATGTTGCCGTCGCCGTCAAACATAGAACCCTGGTCGTCGAAGCCGTGCGTGAGCTCATGCCCGATTACCGCACCCATTGCCCCGTAGTTCACCGCGTCGTCTGCTTTCGCATCGAAGAAAGGCGACTGCATGATGGCCGCAGGGAAAACGATTTCGTTGTACGACGGATTGTAATACGCGTTGATCGTAGCCGGAGTCATTCCCCATTCTGTTTTATCAACCGGTTTGCCAAATTTCCCAAGCTGGAATTTAACATCAAACTGGTTTGAGTTCAGGTAATTTCTCACGTATGATGTACGGTCTACGCTCAGGCCTTTGTACACTCTCCATTTGTCGGGGAACGCAAGCTTGCGCATGATCTTGTGCAGTTTTGTTACTGCCTGTTTTTTCGTTTCTGCACCCATCCAGTCGCGGGTGTTGATGCGCTGCTCGTATGCGGCAATCAGGTTGTCTACAAGTGTGTTTACACGATTCTTCGCTTCTTCGCTGAAATGACGCTGTACATACAATTGGCCGAGTGCATCACCCAAAGCGCCTTCGGTAGACATCATCACGCGTTTCCAGCGTGGTTGTTGTGCAGTTTGACCCGACAATACAGTTCCCCAGAAACGGAAATTCTCATCCGCAACCGGCTTGTGCATTTTGCCAGCGATGAGGTGTACGAACTGCCAGCGGAAATACGACTGCCAGGCTTCAGCTGTTTCTTTTTTGATCAGGTTGCTGAACTGGTGGAGGTATGCCGGATTGTCAACAATCACTTCTTTCACACCCGGTGTGCCCATTGCAGCGAGGTACTTTGACCAGTCAAAGTTCGGAGCGATGGTTTGCAACTGTGCAACGGTCCTCTTGTTGTAAATACGTTCGAGATCGCGCGACTCTACAGCAGACAATGAAGAATCTGCCAGTTGTTTTTCAATGTTAAAAGCCTGTTGCGCATGTGTTGCAGCGTTTGCCGCATCTTCGCCCATGAGCGTGAACAGAACGGAAATGTGTTTGATGTACTCTTCGCGCACAGCCTGCATTTCTTTTTCCCCGCTCTGGTAATATTCTTTTTCAGGAAGTCCCATTCCCGACTGGAAAACATACGCTGTATTCACTTCTGAATTCATCATGTCGGCCATCACCGTATATCCGAATCCGCACGATACCTGGTACCCGTGGAGGTAGGAGGTGAAATCCGTAATTTGCTTGGAGTCTCTCAGGTCATTTATTTTTTTCAGTTCGGCATCAACCGCCATGAATTTCATTTTGTCAATGGAAACGGTGTCCATTCCTGCAGCGAAGAAATCGCCGATCAGTTGTTCGTTCGAACCTTTGTCACCACCTTTTTTTCCTGACATTTCTTCGCAGATCGTGCGTAAAGCCGTTTGCGATTTTTCCTGGAGGACGTTGAAATTTCCCCAGCTTGTTTCTGTAGCCGGAATCGGGTTTTTCCCGATCCAGATGCTGTTTACATAGCTGTAGAAATCATCCTGCGGACGAAATTTGCTGTTGATGTCGCCGGGATTGATTCCGGTTCCTTCAATCGCCTGCTTCATGGAAACGCCAACGAAGGCGAGTACAGCAAGCCCAATAATAATTCTGAAGTTCTTTTTCATGATTGGTGTAAAATGGAGTTCGAAAATAGTCAATTTACCTTTGAAATTCCGGGCTATTGGGCGAACGGTTTCAGGACGATGTGAGCGGAGAAATCAGAACAATTCTGCAAGCATGCAGCGTATGCCTCCACCACCATGACGCTCAATGGTAGGAATATCAACGATTATTGGTTTTGCGTGCGCCGAAATTGCGTTTTTCTGCATTTCCTCCAGCGAGTTCCATGCGGTGGAAGAGACAGCAACATGCTGGACACCGTCGCTTCGCGTGATGAACAACATATTTCCCGCGAACGATTCCATCTGCGCAAGCGTGATCTCCACCAGCTCTTTTCCGGTTCCCATGAAAAATCTCAGTACATCATTCCGGTCACTTGGATGGGGAATGGATTCGAAGCAGCACACGGCAAGGCTGGGAGAAACGGCCATCATCACATTGGTGTGATAGACCGGAGAATTATTGCGGTCCATGGCTTCGAACAGGATCGGAATGTAATTCAGTTTATCGCAGACTTCCTGCAACACCCCTGCATTCGTGCGTGGAGAAAGACAGGCCAGTGCAACTTTCTGATCGTGATCGAATACAATACTTCCTGTGCCTTCGAGAAATTTTCCTTGCTTTTCGCGCAGTGAAAAATCGTGGACAATGGAATAATTGTATTTGTGTTTTAATGTATCCACGATAGACGCTTTGCGTTCGGCCCGGCGGTTGGGTGTTAGCATGGGGTAGAGAATCAACGCGCCGTTGTTGTGTGTCGAAAACCAGTTGTTCGGAAAAATGGAATCGGGGAGTGGTTGCGTGGCATCGTCTTCAAACAACTCGATGGTAAATCCTGCGTTGCGAAAAGCATCGACGGCGCTTACAAATTCTGCGAGAGCCCGGGAATGAATTTCACCTTCCTGCGGAAACTGGAAAGAGTTGGTGATCGCTGTTTGCGCATTAAATGCAAAACATGCGGGACGGATCATTAAAAGTGCTTTCACAGCCCAGGTCATGAGCGAAATTAACGAAGCATACGCTTACTTTTGCTTTGGAATGAAAACATTCGCGGTTCTCTTCGTAACTATTGGTCTCGTGATATTCAGTTGCGGACCCGATGTGCGCAAAGCGACGATCGATTCGTTGCCCGATACGGTGGCTGTTTTGCCGTTGAAGATGCAAGCGCTTGATACCATTGAAAAATCGGAGATCGAGTTGAGAATGGAATCGCTTGGACTTGTCGATATACTTTCGCTCGACAGCACGTTCCGCGTTGACCTTCGTTATTCAAGCGACCAGAATTTTACGGGCAAAGACATGTACGGTCAGCTGAACCGGTGTTACCTGCAGAAGGATGTCGCCGAAAAACTTCTTGTCGCGCAACGCGAACTTCATAAGCAATTTCCATACTACAGCCTGCTTGTGTTCGACGGGGCACGACCGGTTTCCATTCAGCGTTTGATGTGGGACAGCGTGCATCTTTCACCGGGCGACCGGCAGAAATATTTGTCGAACCCGGAGAACAGGTCGTTGCACAATTACGGTGCCGCGGTTGACCTCACCATCATCGACGACCAGGGGCGTGAACTGGACATGGGAACTCCGTACGATTTTTTCGGTGAGCTGGCGCACCCGCGCAATGAGCATGAAAATTATACTGCCGGTAAGCTCACTGCAGCACAAATGATCAACCGGGCGTTGTTGCGCTCAGTGATGCGCACAGCTGGATTTACTACGATTGAAACGGAGTGGTGGCATTTTAATTCGTGTTCACGTGTGAGAGCTGCCGAGATTTATCCGGTGATACCGTAAACCCTTTGAGGGATTACCGTGAATCACGTGATACAAGATAAACCCTCAAAGGGTTTACGTGTCTTCCCTCGGCTCCGCTCGGTCTGACAAGCAGCTTCGCCCAACGAGTCTGTTAGCGAGACCGGCAGATAACACGTTTACGAAATCTTCTTATGAAACCGTTTGTCAGACCGAGCGGAGCCGAGGGAAGACGAGGCGGAGTAAGCACTAGAAAATGCTGTACTTCTGCCTCTGAAACGAATTGAAGTTTCTGTATTTCGATTTTTTGTTTTCAAAATCGAAACGGTAACCGAGTGTAATTTCGTGACTTCCGTTGTGCGCTTTGCGCAGTTTTGAAATACCGAAATCGTACGAGTAAGTCAGCTGAACTGATTTGAAAAATACCCAGCCGGCCTGGATCGCCACGGCATCTTTCAAACGCCACGCAGCGCCCACCATCAGTTGTTTGCGGAAGTGAACGCGCAGGTTGTACGTGATGGTCATTGGTAATCCATCTACGTATTCGCCCATGAGATTATTTTCCCAAACGTAATCGGGGTGACCGTGGAAGTTGTAGCCGAAGGTGAAGAAATAGTGTTGTTTGAATTTTACAACGTTTCCTACGGCGAGATTGACCTTGGTTGAAATAACATTCATTACACCCAACCCAAAGTGGAAACGGTCGTTGTATAACATCACACCGGCTAAGGCATTTTTTGTTTTATCGTAAGCCGTAATGCCAGGAACCACTGCAGGATCACCTTCCCAATGTGTGGTCATGCCCGAAGAGTTCATCGTGTATTTATTGAAACGCATCCCGATCCCGGCAGAGAATTCAACATCCGGAAAATGGAGATGGTATGCGGCACTGAATCCGTAGTCAAACATTTTCAACGGGCCGAGTTCATCTTTGTACAGCGTAACACCTACACCAATACGTCCTCTCCAGAAACGACCATGCGCACCGAGGAACTGTGTAACCGGCGCACCGCTGAAGCCCTGCCATTGTTTGCGGTAATTCAATCGCGCATCAAGCGTTCCTTTTGTACCTGTGTACGCGGGGTTGATGTGAAAGAGTACAGACGGATATTGTGTAAAGTCGGGCATCTGCTGCGCGGTGGCGCTTACAGATAAAACCAGCATGGCGAGGAGTAACGATTGCCTGATCTTTTTCATCTTATCTCACAATAGTTACGTGTCCGAAAAGTACTGGCGCATCTCCACCCAGGTCCAGCGTATAGTAATACGTGGTCTCCGGTAATTTGTCTCCGTAATTTGTTCCGTCCCACGAATTATCATAACCGGTTTTGGCATACACCAACTGGCCGGTACGCGTGAAAACTTCAAGCCGGCAGTCGGGATATTTCTGAATATTTCCGATGTGGAAATAATCGTTGATGCCGTCATTGTTCGGTGAAAAAGTATTGTAAAGGACAATCTCATTATTCGGAATTACAGTCACAGTTACCGTATCCCAATCGATGCAGCCATTGTCATCGATGCCAAAAACCATATACATCGTAGTGACAATCGGTTCTGCATTCGTGAGCGGTCCGGTTGTATTCGACAAGCCTTGTGGCGGTGTCCAGAAATACGTGGATGCACCCGTAGCGACCAGCGGAGTGGATTGTCCTTCTTCGATGGTTGCTGCACCCGTTGCGTCAACAACCGGAAGCTGGTTTACGGTAACAAATACCGTGAACGTTTTGTTCAGGCAGTCGGGACTGGTAATGGTTAATGTGAATGCCGTGCTCACGGTTCCGCTGAACACAGGGCGCGGAGCGGTAGTGCTGCTCAGCCCGGTTGCGGGTGCCCAGGTATACGTTACGCCTCCGGCCATGCTGTTGGCTACTGCACCGAGCTGTATGGAATCGCCAATACACACCGAAGTATCGGGTCCGGCATTGTAGGCGTATATAGGATAAAGATTAACGAGTACGGAATCAATGGCAGTGTCTCCTGCTGCATCCGTAACGGTAACGTAATACCGTGTTGGAACGGAAGGATTAACAATAGGGTTTGGAATCGTATTGTTGTTAATGGCGGTGTTGGGTGTCCACAGGTATGCGTATGGCGGAGTACCGCCGGTAGCCGTTGGGGAGCCCCCAATAGCGTATGTAATACCGGGACAAATGACTGTATCGACACCCGCCTCAGCAATGAGTGGTTGTGCCGAAATAACGCCAGAAGACGCGAGAAAAGCCCAGAAGAGCAAGTACCTTTTCAATTCCACCTTAATTTCTTAGCAGATGCAAATATACTGTTTGCAATGGAAATTCTTTCTTCATTTAAGGGCGTTAGAATGGGTACTTTCCACAGCCCGTCTCACCGGACGGGTAAATTAATAACGTTACAATATCGCAAAAAATATACCGGCTGCCAAATTTCGGGTGAGGGCGACGTTTACCACCCAAAGGTTTGGGCTTTTTAAAGATTTTACCACGGCGGTACGGCGTACACGGCGAAGGCTGGTTACACTCCATAAAAATTAACCACAGAGGCTCACAGAGATATTTCACAGAGGTTCACTGGGCAACAGTTTGAAAGCACTCAGTGCCCTCTGTGGTAAAAAAACAACACTCGCGAAGCATCGGGAGCGAAGCGGGTATTAAAACAACAAAGGCCCGTCAGATGTGACAGGCCTTCGTTCAGTAAGCGATTTAAGTTTTAATACTTCACGATCCGGTTCACAGATCGGAACCCGGATTGTTCTTCTGTAACCGTCATCGAATAGATTCCGGCGGCCTGATCTTCAATCATCGTGTTCACCAGGTTTGCTCCGGCTTTCACGGATTTGTATTCATCTCTCACTACACGGCCGGTAACATCGGTGATCACTACGTGAATTGTTGTTTCAACCGGTGTGAAGAAATCGAAGTTGACTTCTCCATTGGTTGGGTTTGGCTTCACGTTGGCCACGCTCATGTTTCCACGGTGGAATTCCAGTGCAACGATATTAGAATACGTTACGGCTCCGTTGAAGTCAACCTGTTTCAGGCGGTAATAGTTGATGCCTTCGATCGGGCTGTAATCATTGAACGGATACTCAATGTGCTGTGTTGAATTCCCTGATCCATCAACTGTTCCGATTGTGTGGAAATTAACGCCATCGTCTGAACGTTCAACGTTGAAATAATCGTTGTTCATTTCCGACGCGGTGACCCAATCGAGGTGGTTGTGGTCGTCAAAAGAAACCCCGGAGAACGCAACCAGTTCGACCGGCAGTGGTGCAACCGATTGTGCCACACCAAAAACAGAGAAGCCATTCATACCAGTACGGACCGTGGTTGCAGCTGTACTTGCAGCGCATGTTCCGTCGAGGAGGAACGTTGCAGTTGAAGTTCCTTTGGCAACCGTCCACCCTGCCGCACCACCCGAGTTTGAGTAATTGGTACTGTACAGCGTGGTCGTGTAAATTCCGGACGTTGGATTCGCTGAAGCCGCAATTGTCCAGTACCCGTTGTTCAGCATTGGCAGCGTATTGTATGTGTTGTTCGGACATTCATTCGCTGCAGGCCCGAGAGGCGGAGCGTAGGTGTCGAAACGCGCGAGCATCTGCGGAATTGTAGTTGCCGTAGTAAACGTAATATTTGCCCGTTGATATCCCGGCGTTGCATGTCCCACAGGGAAGTCATACGATCCGGTAGAACCGTTTAACCACCTTCTTAAGTTTCCTTGAACGAAACTGCTTGCGTTACCGGTTGTAACAGAAGTTGGGGCCGGGTTGGTTTGCTGCGTTTCAAACGCGTTGGTAATGATCTTGCCTAACGTCAAAGTCAGGATACCCGAAGTTCCCAATCGGATGTTCGATAACAGCGTAACACCGGGACCAGTATGATTCATGATCACGTTATTCAATGTAAGCAATGTCGCTCCCTGGTTGTAGGTTTGCGCCCCTGTACCATTGAATTCGAGCGTGCTGCCGGTCGTATTCGTCACCGTAGTGCCGCCATTGTTATTGTTAAAGTTTCCGGCGAGGCGGATGTAACGTCCGTTCATGTTCAGTACACTGGTACCATTGTTCGTGGTTAAATTCCCTTTGATATCCACGTTGCTGTTCAAAATAACTGAACCGCCGGTTTGATTGATCATCAGGTTTCCGATACCATCAGCGCCTACGAATGCACCACTCATGGTGTGGGTTGCAGCGGCGTTATCGAATGTAATTGTTGAAGCTGCATTGGCAACGATCGATCCGGAGTTCGTAAAGTTTCCGCAGATGTGCAGGTTTGCGCCGGCCTGGAGCGTAAGTACGCCACCCGGATTAATGGTGAGGTCGTTTACGTAATAATTTCCTGCAGTAAGAATAGGCTGGTTACTCGAAGACGGTGTAAGCACTGCACTGATTCCGCAAATAGGAGGAGTACATCCGCCCCAGTTGCTCGCTAACGCCCAACTGGTATTTGTACCACCGGTCCACGTTACGGTAGAGCCTGCAGCGGTGTAGTTGATTGGCGCCGGACCTGCAAAGTTCAGTGTAAACCCTGAAGTGGAATTCGAGAAGTTACTTACGCAAAGGACGTACACATCACCGTTCGTTACGGCAAGTTGCGCCATGTAAGCCGCGCCAAAGCCCGGGTAAGCGACAGGTGAAACATTGTTCGCCCCGGAAAACAATCCGGTTACGCCAAGTCCACTGTAATTGCAGCGGATCGGTGTAGCGCCTCCGGCAATCCCTGCACAGGTGGTAGATCCTGCTCCGGCAATTTTCCAAACGGCAAAGTCATAGTCAGTACCTAAAGTACTTGGTGATCCCGGCCAGTCATTCGGGATAATATCAAATTCAAGAATGCCGTTTGCATTGATTGGAATGGTGTACCAGCACGAGCCCCGTTCACCGGATGCTAAGCAATTGGTACCGCCACCCGGGAAGTCGCAGATGTTTCCGTAAGCCTGATAACCTGGATTTCCAACACTGATGCTGGCTGCACAAACCGGGTTAGGCGAAGAACAATCCTGTCCCGCAGCTGCAGGAAAACCAACGGTATTATCAACGGCCATGATGTCGAACGTGCCGGTTAGATTACCCACTCCGTCTACACGAACCCAATAGGTAGCACCAGCGGTAAGTCCGGTCGCCGTGATTTCCGAGTTATTATACGTTGAAGTACCACAGGCCGGTGCATTATCGTTGCAGGCCACAAGGGTCAGTGCTCCACAGGCGCCGGAGTAAAGGGCAATCTGTGTATTGGCACATGTACCCAACGTTGTACGGATTTTTAATTGACCGGAAGCCGGACAAACTACTGAATACCACACGCAGTTGAGGTTACCCGGTGTGAACCAGC
>Ga0193752_1000703_pt1 | contig 30543 bp, 22 predicted proteins | sample H1c1metaG_FD_144924 | JGI IMG/M metagenome (GOLD analysis project Ga0193752, IMG submission 144924) | Soil microbial communities from a riparian zone of the East river system, Colorado, United States - H1c1 | ecosystem: Environmental > Terrestrial > Soil > Riparian zone | place: USA: East River... | reverse complement strand
CGTGCTCAAATATGATTTGATCCCGGGGCAGTTACTGCACGAAGGCACCATTGAGCCAAAAAACATTTTTTCACCCGGCATCTGTGGTGATGACATCATTCTCCACACACACACCGCCGAATACCTGAATAAACTAAAAGATCAAACACTGTCAGCTAAGGAGCAACGCCATATTGGTTTTCCCCAATCGCCGGCACTTACCAACCGGGAACTGGTGATAACCCAGGGCACGATTGATTGTTGCCATTATGCATTTGAAAACGGAATATCAATGAATGTTGCGGGTGGCACACATCATGCGTTTGCTGACCACGGAGAAGGGTTTTGCCTCCTAAATGATTTTGCAGTTGCCGCCAATTATCTTCTTGATAAAAAATATGCGGCCCGGATTTTAGTTATCGACCTTGATGTTCACCAGGGAAACGGCACCGCTAAAATTTTTGAGAACCAACTGGCAGTATTTACATTCAGTATGCATGGCCGCCATAATTATCCTTTTCACAAAGAACAAGGCGACTGGGATCTTCCGCTGGAAGATGGCAGCTCAGATGAAACTTATCTTGGTATCCTGGAAGAGTCCCTGAAAATATTGCATGATAAATGCGCCCCCGATTTTGTCTTTTACCTCTCAGGCGTCGATATACTCGCAACAGATAAGTTCGGAAAATTAAAAGTGAGTATGAACGGTTGTAAGAAACGGGATGAAATGGTCTTTCACTGGCTGCGCGATCTAAAAGTACCGTGCGTGGTTTCTATGGGTGGAGGTTATAGCGAAGACATCAAAATTATCACAGAAGCACATTGCAATACTTTCAGAGTTGCGAAGGATGTTTATGGGTTGTAGCGCTTGTGCACCGGATCTCCAGATCCGGTGACATGTGCAGCGGATCTCCAGATCCGGTGTTCGTGAATTATGGAAACGTTGAATTGAGTAACCTCCATCATTCCGACGAAATTCATCACCAAACAGCTTTAAAAATCTAAGGATCAGGAGATCCATAGCACATTAACTCAATTCATCTTTTTCTTCAGCTGGCTTACCTGGTCCTGTAAATTATTTACAATACCTGCAAGCTGGTTAACGTCCCAGCGTTGTTGTTGATTGGCCTTGCTCATCACCAGGGTTGCCTTCCAGATCTCAATGATGCTTTCGGCATCCACATTATAGGGCTGATAAGCCGGATTATCACTGATTAGTGTAAGCTTGTTTTTTGTTCGGTTACTTTTCATCACCCTTTTATAAACAATGCCTTCATTTCTTGAAATGATGATATAAGTATTACTTGCTCTTACATCGTCAAAGTCATCCACTTTCTCGCCAACGATCACCGAACCGCTCGGAGTCGGCAACATGGAATCCCCCACAATTTCGAATGCCCGGTAACTACCGGGTGCCAGCATTGGCAGTGTGAACGTATTTAGCTCATCAATAAATTCCGGATCTGCAAAACCGGCAAGGTAACCCGCCGCTGCTTTCATCGGAACAAATGTTATTTCAGAATTGCCGGATACCAGTTTCTGAGCACGACGTTTAGACAGGTAACTGCCTTTGGTATCGCCCAGATCCTTTAGCAAAAGTTCATCAAGGCTCAGCTTAAAAGACTCACTGACCAGTTCCAATACTTCAAGTCTCGGTTCTGCACGTTCCTCTTCATAAGCCCCGAGCAATGAACGCTTGATTTTGAGCTTACTAGCGAACTCCTCCTGCGTCATTCCCCTCAACTTCCTAAGATACTTCAGGTTTTTTCCGGCAACTGACATAGACTAATAATTTTAGGCAAATTACTAACTTTTTTGTCATTTCAATCAAATTCACCGTTTTTTTTTCATACCAGTTTAAAAATCAGCCGGTTCGAAAAATATTTCTCCCGAAGATTCTATGAAAAACACCGGCTTTTCAACTCTTAATAAAGCATTAATGTGTGGGATAAACCAGCACTTTATTATTACCTTTGCTTCCCTGTCAAATTGACCCGTTTCTTCATTGTAGCACTCTTTTTGACTAGCATAACCCCACTGCATTTCAGTGGTATTTAACCAATCATTCATACAATACACGATAACATATGTTAGGTTTCATTTCGAAAATGTTCGGTGGAAGTAAGTCAGAAAAGGACATTAAAATTATTGAGCCTGTTGTAGGTGAGATCACTCATCACTTTGACGGTTATCAAAGCCTTACAAATGACCAGCTTCGCGGCAAAACCGTCGAATTCAAAGAACGCATCAAAGCACATCTCAAACATATTGACGATGAGGTTGCTTCTCTTACTAAAAATGCAGAAGAACTGCCCTTTTCGGAAATCGCAAATAAAGATACCATCTATCAGCAGGTCGATGTACTGAAAAAGGACCGCGATAAAAAAGTTGAAGAAATTCTCAAAGAATTATTGCCGGAAGCCTTTGCAGTTATTAAAGAAACAGCCAGGCGTTTCAAAGAAAACACCGAACTGGTTAGCGAGGCTACAGAACTTGACAAGGAGCTCAGCCTGAAGAAGGATTATATAATAATAGAAGGAAACAAGGCCACTTTCAAAAACAGTTGGACAGCAGGTGGAAACCTCATCACCTGGAACATGGTACATTACGATGTTCAGCTGATTGGTGGTACAGTGCTTCACCAGGGCAAGATTGCTGAAATGGCTACCGGTGAAGGTAAAACGCTGGTGTCTACCCTTCCGGCTTATCTGAATGCTCTTGCCGGAGAGGGCGTACATATTGTAACGGTAAATGATTATCTCGCCAAACGTGACTCAGAGTGGAATGGAACTATATTCGAATGGCTCGGTCTCACCGTTGACTGCATTGATCGTCATCAACCCAACAGCAACGAAAGAAGAAATGCATACCAGGCAGATATCACCTACGGAACCAATAACGAATTTGGTTTTGATTATCTCCGCGATAACATGGTTCACACTCCCGACGAGATGGTTCAACGCAAACACCATTTTGCCATGGTGGATGAAGTTGATAGCGTTTTAATCGATGATGCACGTACCCCATTGATTATTTCAGGCCCCGTACCAAAAGGTGATGAACAACAATATCATATTCTGAAGTCCAGAGTGCAACAGTTATTCGAAATGCAAAGGCAGGTCGTCAACAAAAACCTGATTGAAGCAAGAAAATTGTTCACCGACGGACAGGATGATGCTAAAACAGGCGGTCTTTCTCTGATGCGCGCCTTTCGTGGTTTACCAAAGAACAGTGCCCTGATCAAGTTCCTGAGCGAACCTGGAGTGAAAGTGAAATTGCAGAAATCTGAAAATTATTATCTCGCAGATCAACAACGCGAAATGCCCAAGGTTGATTCAGAACTGTTTTTTCATATCGATGAAAAGAACAACTCGGTTGATCTTACGGATAAAGGGTTACAGGCAATTACAAAATCAGGTGAAGATCCCGATTTCTTCATCATGCCCGATATCGGCGTTCAACTCGCCGAAATTGAAAAACAGGAAGGAACACCGGAAGAAAAACTTGCTTTGAAAGAAGCTGTTCTAAATGAATATTCCATCAAAGCAGAACGTATCCATACCGTTCAGCAACTACTAAAAGCCTATACACTGTTCGATAAGGATATTGAATATGTGGTGATGGAAGGACAGGTAAAAATTGTTGATGAACAAACAGGCCGTATACTTGACGGGCGTCGTTACAGTGATGGCTTACATCAGGCAATTGAAGCAAAGGAAAATGTGAAGATCGAAGCAGCCACGCAAACCTATGCAACAATCACGTTACAGAATTATTTCAGAATGTACCATAAGCTTGCAGGTATGACCGGTACTGCGGTTACTGAAGCAGGTGAGTTCTGGGATATTTATAAATTGGATGTGGTTACCGTTCCAACCAATGTTAAAGCAATAAGGATAGATAACGAAGATCTTGTTTACAAAACCAAACGGGAAAAATATAAATACGTTATCGAAGAGATAGAAAAATTGCGCGATGCCGGAAGGCCGGTACTGGTAGGTACAACCTCTGTTGAAGTGAGTGAATTGCTGAGCAAAATGTTGCAGGGTAAGAAAATCCCACACAATGTATTAAATGCAAAACAACACGCACGTGAAGCGCAGGTTGTTGCTGAAGCCGGTCTCGCAGGTGCAATAACCATCGCAACCAACATGGCGGGTCGTGGTACGGATATCAAGCTCGGACCTGGTGTTAAGGAAGCAGGTGGCCTTGCAATTATCGGCACCGAAAGACATGAAAGTCGCCGGGTTGACAGACAGCTTAGAGGTCGTTCCGGACGGCAGGGTGATCCGGGTACAACGCAATTCTATGTTTGTCTTGAAGATGAACTGATGCGTTTGTTTGGCAGTGACAGAATTGCCTCTATCATGGATCGCTTTGGTTACAAAGAAGGTGAAGTGATTCAACACAGCATGGTCACCAAAAGTATTGAACGTGCTCAACGCAAAGTGGAAGAGAATAACTTCGGCATACGTAAACGTTTGCTTGAATATGATGATGTGATGAATAAGCAACGGAACGTGATCTACAAGAAAAGAAATCACGCGTTGTTTGGCGAACGTCTCGCGCTCGATCTGGATAATGCATTTTATATAGTTGCAGAAGGATTGATCAGTTCGTTCCAGGAACAAAGTGATTATGAGGGATTCAAACTGGCAGCAATTGTGAATTTTGGTATAGACAGTGTGCTCACTCAACAGGAGTTCGAAAAATCGAATGCAGTTGAACTTGCTGATAAACTATACTTTGAAGCAACTGCTCATTATCAGCAGAAAATGAACAGCCTTCATGGCCAGGCAATACCGGTATTCAAAAACATCCGTCAAACGCAGGGTGCAAATATTGAAAATGTTGTTGTGCCATTTACAGATGGTAAAAAAGTTATCCAGGTGTTGGCTAATCTTACTAAAACATTGGATACCGAAGGACGAGAGCTGGTTAATTCACTCGAACGTCAGATAACACTCGCGATTATCGATGACGCCTGGAAAGAACATCTTCGTGCGATGGATGATCTGAAACAAAGTGTACAGACGGCATACCTTGAACAAAAAGATCCTCTTGTGATTTATAAGATCACAGCTTTTGATCTGTTTAAAAGAATGGATAGTGAAGTGAATCGTGAGATTGTAAGTTTCCTTTGCCATAGCGGAATTCCGATCGAACAGCAGCAGAACCCTACACAAATACGTGAAGGCCGTGAGCAAAAGACTGACATGAGCAAGATGCAGGCCAATAAGGAACAGATAGATGTGCGAGGGGAAGATTATGCAGCTAATGAAAATGATTATTTCGATCCTTCTGCACCGGCTGTGAAACAGGAACCGGTAAAAGTAGGACCCAAAATAGGAAGGAACGATCCATGTCCATGCGGTAGTGGTAAGAAGTATAAGAATTGCCATGGGGCATAACATATGTGGAGTTGATCTCCTGAGCCGCTCACTTGTGGAGTGGATCTCCTGAGCCGCTCACGACGATATCCTGGTGGTTTGATTAACTGCAACACCAAACAGCTTTGCAAATCAACGGATCAGGAGATCCGTTGCACACGCGTTAAATCATTGTTTCAAATCAAGAATCACTTTTGCATTTCTTTGTTCATTAGAAGAAATATACACTTCATAACGTTTGGTTCCTGCGGTTACGATCATCAAAGAAGTGTTTGGAGGAATCGATCCCAGGTTTTCTGCTACCATTACCAGTTCATGATGCGGGTGTTCAGCATCGATAGGAATACGAAATGAAATAGGTTGCTGAGAAAGCCTGGCTTTCCTCACCAGCAACGAATTGTTATGATAAATGGTAACGGTGTCGCCGTCGATTTCACCATTGTCATACAGGTCGATTTTTATATCCCCGGCTTCGGTTTCAATCTGTTTGAACAGCGTACTTGCCCTTTTTGCTATCGCAGCCGGAACCGGCAAAGATGCTGTTGGCTTTTGTTTAATAACAGGAGCGACCAACTTTGGTAAATCGGCCTGCGGTTTTGAAACAGGAGTATCCATTTTTACAGCCGGTTTTGTGGCCGTTTTTACAGTTGGTTTTAAAGCCGGTGCCTGTTTTTTGACAGCCGGTTTTGAAGCAGGAAGTTCTTTTTTAACGACAGGCTTTAACGCTACGGTGTCACTCTTTTTTACCGTGGAAGGCCCCCTTTTTATCGCCGGTTTTGGACCGGAAGCAGTTTTTTTCACAGCAACCGGGGTCTTACGTTTTGCAGCCGTAGGGGGAGGTAGCTTTATGCACTCCCTGAATGTAATATCATCAAGGGCAAAGTCATTCCCGCATCCCCCTGGTACATTATCGATCATCGTCAGGATAAGGTTTGTGTTACCAGCTGGCGCAGTAAACATCATCTTGAATTGTGCCCATTGGGGAGAAAGACGCCGGATCAATTCGCCCGTTTCAAGTTGGGCGACCACTCTGCCTTCGGGCGTGTGCAGCCGGATGGTAATGTCAGGTAAAAGAGGAAACGGACACTTGTCACTAAGTTTACACACATTGGTCATCCATATTCCGAATTCGTACAGCGTTCCGGCTTTTAAGCCATTGATCGCAGTGCTCAGAAAATAACCATTCCTGTACGAGGCGTTCACAAGCATCATATTTCCCGAAACGTCTCCTGGAGTGTGATCTTCAGCCAGTGTAATCCAGTCACTGCGAAAGCAATCACTGGTATAGGATGTGTAAGTGTAATGTCCATCTGTGGGGCACGAACTTGATACGGGCTGATAAGCGGCGGTGCCGCCGGCATTGAGATCTCTTACATTTCCAGTACCAAAATTAATCGTTATAGCCGGGGGTTTAAACGTGCAGTCAGCAGTCTGTGCTTTCAGTTGAAAGTGGTGAATCAGCAGCAAAAACAGCAAGGTTTTCAAAGCTTTATTCTTTACTCTAAAGCTACTTAAATTTAAAATTACTTTAATTCAGAAAGTATGAGTGGTTTTCAAATTATTATGTGGCGCGGGCCTCCGGGTCCACTCGTGGAATTATATAGTTTGACATTTTGAAAACCGCTGTCCGATCGGGCTCACACAATTTGAAAGTCCAAAATTGGCCCTTTGATCTTTTATTGCACCTGAGCAATATCAATGAAAATTATTAACTGGAAATCAGCTGACAATTTTTGTTACCGGTATTTTAAAAAAACCGACTGATTATAAGTATAAACGCGCCGGTGATTTTATGCTGTGTGAATCTGATATTAACGGATAACTTCTTGCCATCGCTTTCAAAAACCACTTTCTAATTATTAAAGATTGTTTACCATGAAAAAGAATGTTGTTTTCTACACATCTCTCGCTGTACTTCTATTCACTTCCTGCAAAAAAGATTGCGGACAACCGGAGTGTATATCTTCAATATCACACATGGGCGAAGCTGATCTTACAGAGCCGAGGTATGGATTGGTTGCCACGTCTTCAGGGAATAAGATCGCATTTGCCGGCGGCGTTGTAGACATATCAAATAATTTTTCGGATGCTGTTGAAATTTATGATGTGAATACGGGAATATGGACTAACGCCTCCCTGAGTCTTGGCCGCTACGCCTTCGCCGCAGCCTCTGCAGGAACTAAAATGTTGTTTGCCGGAGGTTATCCAGGAGGTGCTGATTTTGTTACGGATGTAGTGGATATCTATGACATAGCATCAAACAGCTGGACCACTGCAGTGTTGAGCGAAGACAGGGATGGATTAGCAGGTGCCGGTGCCGGTAACAAGATCGTGTTCGGGGGAGGATTTGGAAATAGTCAATACACTTCGACAGTCGATATATATGACATAGTTGCCAACAGCTGGACAACAGGCGACCTCAGTGTTGCAAGATCAAGTCTTGCAGCGGCTGCTGCCGGTAACAAAATTGTATTTGGTGGCGGAAGAAGCGTTGGTGCCGTAAAAAGTGCTGTTGTCGATATCTATGACATAGTAAGTGGCACATGGACCACGTCCACACTTAGTCAGGCAAGGGATTACCTCGCAGCGGCATCTGCAGGAAACAAAATTCTTTTTGGAGGTGGTAATGCTTCAGGTGGTCCGTCAGACCGGGTAGATATTTATGATGTGTCAACCAATAGCTGGTCAACCTCATCACTGAGTACACCAAGAGCAGAACTTTCTGCCGCATCAGTCGGAAATAAGATATTATTTGGCGGGGGAAGTTCATCAAACGTTGTTGATGTGTATGATGTGATAACAAATTCATGGTCGACTCAAATGCTTGATGAAGCCAAATCATCGCTGGCAGCAGCCGGTGCGGGCAATAAGGTTCTGTTTGGCGGTGGAAACACTGCAACAGGGCCAACAACATCAATCGACATTTTCACACTTTCAAATTGTAGTGCGAAGAGGCCAGTTCGTTGAAATGCAGCTCGAACACTTGCTTTGCTGCAATAGAATCGGGGACTGGTGGAAAATTAAATTTTCTTTCGATAAACATCATCCTTTCCATGCTCATGAACGTTGGCTTTAGTAAACTTTCCGTTTTCGTCCCTGATAAAATGAACTGTCGTATTATAAATAAGCGGAAAAAATGTTTGCATTGATTCAGCAAATAAAATTATCTCGCTACCGTCGGCCAGGATCAAAACCAACTGATGATCCCGGACAACGAAAGATACAGTCGTTTTTCCCAGCACATATTTCCCTTCATATTCCTTTAAGATGTTTTCAGGAACGTATATCGATTTTCGCAATTTCCAGAGATCATAAGGATTACCGAACATAATGTCAGATAGTCCCATGGCTACCGGCCATACATCTTCACCGTAATTTCCCGAATTTTTAAGCAGGATGATGGTTACATCTTTTTCGGGATAATAAACATACTCTGTAACAAAGCCGGGATAGCCGCCGGAGTGTCTGATATAATTGATACCATTATAACTACCGATTCTGAAACCCAGGCCAAAACCTCCTTTCCGTTTTGCAAGCAGGACTTTCCAGGAATCAGGAGAAATGATCCTTTTGTCCGCTATGGCTTTTGTAAATTTAAAGAGATCAGAACTGGTGCTGTAAATGGAACCTGCCGAAAAACTTACGGTTGAGTCCAGGTAGGGGTAAATCTTTTGTCTTATATCATTGAGAAACTGGTACCCTGTTGCTTTGAGAGACGGATCCAGACCAGGATAATCAAAACCAGAGTGATCCATTCCCAGGGGCTGAAATATTAACTCCCTCACATTCTGCTCATACGATTTTCCCGTAACTTTTTCTATGATCAACCCTGCCAGATAATAACCCGAGTTATTATACTGAAAACTTTTGCCGGGTTTAAAGTCCACCGGCTTTTCGGCAATCAGCTTCATCATAAATTCCCGCTTTACCGGATGATTGACTATCGCGGAATCTTCCTCCCCGATATCATCCGTAAAATTATGCATGCCCGATGTGTGGTCAAGCAATTGTTCGATCGAAATATTATTTCCATTCGGAAAATCGGGTAAATACCTGTTGACTTTGTCATTCAACGATAATTTTTTCAATTCCTGTAGCTTCATGATCGCAAGCGCAGTAAAACTTTTAGTAATGGAAAGAAGCGGATAACACGTCGAAGTATCACTTACTTTTTTATCGGAATAATTTTGCCAGCCATAGGCTTTATGAAATATTATCCCGTCTTTCCTTGCCACCAACGCAACGCCATTAAATTTCCAGGCATTTACAGCAGAAGAAAGATAGGATTCAATTTTTCCCGGAACACTGTCAATTTCCTGGCCCGACAGGAACAATGGAATAAAACAGAGCTCAATGTTGAGCAGAATTAGAAAGATCCTCTTCATTTGATTTCAATTTTGTAGCAGTCAAAGTTGAAAACTGTCCGTTGTTGTTCCTGGAGAATATATACTCAAATCCGGTTTTGAGTAGTACGCCTGGCATCGCATTGAATAGTATCACGGTATTGAGTAGGGCTCATACCTGTTATTTTTTTAAAAAATCGCTGAAAAGTTGCCAGTGAACTGAAACCACAATCCGTTGCAAGACCTGCCACAGAATACCGGGAAAGCTCCTGATTTGCCATTCTTTGCTTAAACTCTTCGATACGGTATTCATTTACAAAATCGGAAAATCCTTTTTCAAGATGCTGATTGAGTGTGGCTGAAATTAGTTTCGGTGGAATGCCTGTGTGTAATGAAAGTATCTCAAGGTTCAGGTCAGGATTGAGATAAACCCGGTCGGTCGTCATTGATGTCCGGAGACTCACCAGGTAGCTCTGTATTTTATCCGGAGGCAAAGCAGGTTTTGGATCTGCCATCCTGGTATCAGAAAGCAGAAACCCTTTCAAACCCAACCAGTAAATCAATAACGCAATCGGAATATAAACCGGGTACCAGCCAAAATTGTCTGTTATGAAACCGGAATAAGCGGGAATAACATAGGGAACCAGATAAATCAGCCAAACCAACTGGAAGCAAAGAAATACAATCAGAAAATGCCTGAGCCACTGCACCGTAATATTGTCATTGCCGCTTCTTCTTAAATATCTGAGTGAAAACAAAAGGTATGCGGTCACAGAGATCCATCGCGGAATGTCACTATATGTATCATATTCATCGATAAATCTGCCGTATGGCTCAGAATTATTTTTAACCAGCCCGGTAGCCACCCCGGTTACAAAAAACACCGCAACCAGCACTGGCACGAGATCTATTAATACAGGAAAAAAATGAATCCGATCTTTTGCACTGAAACGCAATGAGGGTTTCAGCATGATTCGTGTATAAAAATATATCAATGGACCGATCGGCATCACCACGATGTACGGAATAAAGTTGGATACGTACATGAAAGCCGGCGAGTCGAAATAGTTTACCGAGCTGAAATATATACACGAGCTGGCTAAAGCAAGCAGAAAAATAAGAATGGCCAGAAATTTATTGGCGGGCTGATTACGCTTTGTTCTAAAAAGAAGAAATCCCAGTATCAAACCCTGAATGGTACCAAGAAAAATAATATTATTCAGTATGGTAACATTTTCATTCATAAAACAAAAATTTACGTTGAGAAAATATCAGATTTTCTATGCGTGATGTGAGGACGAATTTCTATTTAACATTTGCGGGTTTCGCCAAAACCTTTATCTCGATATTTTTGAAATCAACAGGTTGTCCTTCACTTTGCAAAGCGATAAATCCTTCCTTCAAGAGTTTGCCATCAATTTTAATTTTTGGATCATAGCGGTTTGCAACCCCGCCGCCAATCTGTGGTTTAGTATATTGTAACACGGTATCGCCATTGATGATATGGGTTATTAATGAATCGCCCAACACGATTAATTCTGCCGTGACCCACTGATCACCATCATAGGTTTTTGACTTTGAATCGATGCAATGTCGTGGATCCATTTTGCCCTGGTAAATAACTTCTGTGCCCGGCGAGCACATGTTACCGGTAGAACGTGATTTTCCATTACTCAAACCTCCCAGGAATTGCATCTCAATGGAAATTGGCCAGTCCTGCTCCTTTGGCATTGTTTTCGGATCCTGAGAGTGAAACATCACTCCACTATTGCGAAGTGTATACGAGGGTGCGCCACGCTGCAGTTCACCAACAAATCGGTATTGTAGTCTGAGATGATAATAAGAAAAAGGGTGATTATAATACAAGTGTCCGAACTGATCATTGAAGTCTTCATATTTGTCGTACCGGACCTGTATCACACTATCCTGAACACGAAATGTATTTCCAAAGTTGTCGCCCACTTCATGATGATGAATTTTGACGGTCCAGTCTTTTGTATCAACCCCGTTAAACATCTTAACCCATTTCCCAACAGGAAATTTGTTTTGGGCGTTTACTTGGCTGGTAAGAAGTAAGAAACTGAATAATAAAGTTTTCATAATAGCATCTATTATTGATAATCTTGATACTGAACAGGAGACTAGTTAACTCAAGGAATGTAATCGACCGACAATTTTATTATCATTGATTAATTAATGTTCCGGAGTAATAGCTTAATCAAGCGTTACCTTGTAATCAGCTGTTAAATATAATTTGTTAAATGCGAAAAAGAACAGAAGGAGAAAAAATCGTATATTAAAGTAGTTGTATGCAAAAATTCTGTTACTATACTATTGATCCTCCTCCGGAACTTGCAAGGTATGTAAGATCATTCTGGGTTTTTGAAGGCAGTGGATATGATCAAAATCCTTATGTTTATCGCTCAATGGCAGATGCATGTGCCGAAATGGTATTCCATTATAAAGGGGTATTCCATGAAATTTCAGGTAATAGTAAACAGCATAAAAATATAGGTGGCCTGGCTATGCTACAAGGCCCCACCCGACAGTACAGCCGATATGTTGTTAATGAAGATTTTGGTATTTTTGGTGCATACCTGTTTCCGTTTGCGGTACCGGATATTTTCAGGCTCTCATCACTGGAAATTCAGCACGAAATGCCTTCCATCGCAGATTCTTTTGGACCGGAGGGCCGTATACTTACAGAAAAGATATTGACTGCCAGAAATAATAATGAACGGGTATCCATACTGTCAGACTACCTTTTAAAAAAATTGCGTCAATTCAATAATCCTGATTCTACTCTGCACGAATGCATTAAACATTTTATTTTCAGCCGCAACCCTGTTTGTATTGAAGAAACAACCAGGCAGTTCAACATCTCTGAACGTCAGCTCGAAAGAAAATTCAAGACCATCACAGGATTAACTCCAAAGACCTATTCCCGTATCAGCCGGTTTCAGCAGGCAATGAAGAATTACGGCCGCAAGTTTAAAAATCTCACAGATATCGCTTATGAATGTGGCTATTATGATCAGTCGCATTTTATTCATGATTTCCGGGAGTTTTCTGGTTATGAACCAGGAACATATTTTGCAGGAAAAGCGGAAGGGATTGAATATCGGGGCTGAAAGCTCCCCTCCTGCGAAGGAGGGGAACGAGCGTAGCGAGGGGGTGGTTGTTCTTTGGTCTTCGAAGATAATTAGGATGCGATTACCAAGGAACAACCACCCCTGTCGTCTTCGACGCCTTCCCCTCCTTCGCAGTAATGGCGCTAATTTAGTGTAATTAATTAGGCTTTCCATATTTGCGGTATCCTCTTGTTTTGGTTTGCCGCTTGTATTTTCGATTGGGTTTCCTGGTTTGCAGAATGTTTTTACTGATCAGTTGTTTGAGTTCTTGGACGACCCGTTGACCATCTATTATAAACACGTCCTTTTTTGTCAACAAGAACATCCTTATTAAACGAATAGAATTCTTCAATGAGATCTCCTTTGGGGGAAAAAGGCAAGTCTTTTATACTTGCATAGATGATTTTTCGAATCAGATTGTACGCTGTTATGGATACTGTCAGCTCTTTGAGGGCCATCTCCGGCGTTTTTGATCGTAATATATTTACGTCCATAATTGTCTTAATTTCTCTGATACCTATTTCAACATCCCATCGGGTAAGATATAGTTGTTGAATATCGTATTTGTCAATGTTGTTTTCCAAAACAGTTGTTGCCAAAATATATTCAATTCCATCAGGGCTCTTGCAAACGATCCTTCTGATTGTAAGTGTTGGTGCGGGTTCTCTTTGGTTAAGCCAAGGGCTCGCTTCTTTGGGTTGTTTTATCCTTATTAGCTCATCGCCCGGGCCAAGGGTTTCAATGACTTCATAGTTCCTTGGCTTCTTGACCGGGAAAACAATTTTAATATCCTTACGTATACATTTTGCAATGATCTCATAACAATCATATAATGCATCTGCCAACACAATGGTGCCAGGTTCAATGTGATCAAGCATATCATAAAATAACCGCAGTTCACTGGTATGCCTGTCTGAAAGTTTAAAATCACATACCTGCCCGCTTCCTCTGTCAATGACTACCTGCAACAACCCTTGTGGGTAACCCGTTGTTGGTTGACCTTTACTTTTAACCGCATAATCAACCTGGTTTTCGGCCGTATCCTGCAACTGGAGATAAGTTCCATCGGTTATCATCACCCTGTAGCCATGCCAGTGAGAATAATTGTTCTGCACATTCTCAATACAGCTGGCTTTAAATACATCCTGTATTAGTTCAAGAGAAACCCGGTCTCGCGCCTTGCTATAAGCTGCGGTATTCAAAGAAATATCCTTGTCCAAACTTTTTGGCAGGTGCACTTTATAAACCTTGGGGCGGCCCGCCTTTAACGGTGCAGCCGATTGCTGGTCCAGTAATTTCTGCTGCTGTGCCTGATCATTTAACTCCTCCAAAACCTGCCGCTTGTGATCCTGATGAATCTTGTAATAAAGATCCACTGAATTTTTGAGCGTCTTGTCCTGCTGCGTTGCTGACAAGATCATCGTCAGCAAAGTATTGCCAGCAGTGAACACCCGATTACGGGAACCGGTATCAGCATTATCATGTTTCGATAAAACCCAATGAGGAAATTCCTGCTGCAACACCCCCAAAATATTTTCATCACTATGATAACGAAATGCATTGCTTATAGCCAAAGAACGATTTGGTGTCATTATCTTTAAGTTTAATTACTTAAAGATAATAAATTATTTTAAGTTAGCGCCATTACTCCTGCGAAGGAGGGGAAGGCGTCGAAGACGGCAGGGGTGGTTGTTTTTTGGTGACTGCATCCTAATAACTTTCGAAGACCAAAGAACAACCACCCCATGCCTTCGGCATTTCCCCTCCTTCGCAGGAGGGGAGCCATCAGCTTAACGCCCCGGCAATACATCCACACATCAAGCAAGCAATTGTACCACCAAGCAGGGCCCTGAGACCGAGTTCTGTTAAGTTTTTTCGTTGGGAAGGTGCGAGCTGACTGATCCCCCCGATCTGGATGCCAATGGAAGCAAAATTGGCAAAGCCGCAAAGCGCATAGGTGGCGATCAAAATGGATTTCGGATCTGCAATCGTGCCAGCGGTTTTCATTTGTCCAAAAGACACATATGCGACGAATTCATTCAGAATGGTTTTTTCTCCGAGCAGCTGACCAACGGCTACCATCTCATTTCCATTCACTCCAATAAGCCAGGCAACCGGCGAGAATACATACCCCAATATCATTTGCAGGGAAAGAGAGTCATATCGCCCGTTAGTAACGCGTGCAATATCATCGTTGATGCTGAACCAGTATCCAACCGATCCCAATATCCAGTTACACAGGTACATAAGAGCAGTAAATACGATCAGCATAGCGCCAACATTCACTGCGAGCTTTAAGCCATCCGTGGTGCCAAGTGATATCGCATCAAGAAAATTATCCCCGATTTTTTCACGGGGAACATGGAGCTCGCGTATCACATTATCAGTTTGAGGAAAAAGTATTTTAGAAATAACAATGGCTGCCGGAGCACTCATAATAGATTGACTCAACATATGCAGTGCAAAATAGTTCTGCTGATCGGGATCATTACCACCAAGAAATCCAACGTATGCAGCGAGTACACTTCCGGCGGTGTTTGCCATGCCACCAACCATAATGCAAAGAATTTCCGACCTTGTCATTTTGTCCAGGAAGGGCCGGATCATCAGGGGTGCTTCTGTTTGTCCTAAAAAAATATTGGCAGCAGTTGAAACGCTTTCTGGTCCTGAAATGCCTATTTTTTTAAGCATCCATGCAAAAACATAAACAACTTTTTGAAGAATGCCGAGGTAATATAGCATGGCAGACAATGCGGAGAAAAAGATAATATTTGGTAAAACCTGTACTGCGAAAATATAAGCCCAGTTTCCTGAGGGGTCGGCAAGATTTCCAAAGATGAATTCGATTCCTTTGTGACCAATATTTATAACTTCAACAAATTTTCGGGACAACCAGACAAAGAATATCTTGATGAAATTCACTTTAAGAACACCGAGGGCAAAACATATCTGAGCCACAATTCCGATCATTACAAGCTTCCAGTTGATTGCCCGGCGATTATTGCTTAACGCAAAACATACAACTATCAAAAAGAACATTCCCAAAACCCCGCGGAGAAGATTGTCCGTATGAAGATTCATGCAGTGTTAGTTTTTGACAAGATAATTGTTTTTTAACTCCCCTCCTGCGAAGGAGGGGAAGGAGCGCAGCGACGGGGTGGTTGTTCTTTGGTCTTACAACAGTCAATTGGATGTAACACCAAAGAACAACCACCCCATGCCTTCGGCATTTCCCCTCCTTCGCAGGAGGGGAGCCTAAAACAAAAAGCCGGTCGTGGAGCGACCGGCTTGTACTTAAATTAATTTTCCTTAAATATGTTGTTCAATCTTTTTAACAAAGTTTGATTTTGGCTGTGCCCCAACCAACTTGTCTACAACTTTACCACCCTTTATGAACAGGATAGCAGGAATGGAAGTAATGCCATAGTTGACAGACAACTGAGGATTATGATCAACATTAACTTTTCCTACGTTAATTTTTCCATCATATTCTTTGGAAAGTTCTTCGATGACCGGGCCGATAGCGCGACAAGGACCACACCACTCAGCCCAGAAATCAACAACTGTAAGTTTTTCTGAAGAAATTACTTTATCCTGGAAATTTGAATCATTGAATTCTGATGCCATAGTTTTATTTTTAATTTGTTATTCTAAATTTTTTGACCGATTTACATTCTGTTTATATTGAACTCCGAATTTCAATCCGACAGGATATAAGAGTCAAATTTACGTCCAATCCCTATTACCGGAAGGTTTGACATTTCCACACATGTTCATTACTCACTTAAACACCTGAAATATGACAATTGGTCGTTGTTTCAACGTCAAAACTGCTTATTATATTGTAAATTAATTAGTTAAAACCTGCACCTCTAATTCCTGATTATCATACAAATAAGCAGCCAATTCGTCATTCATTTCGAAACCGGTTTCCATCGTGTACATTGTTATCCTATTCTGCGACCTGGCATCACTAATGTTAAATTTCAGCCCCGATCTGCCAGGGTGGGATTTCACATTTTTTTCCAGGAAGCTGACCATCGCGTCATCCACAAAACGTGCTTCGATGTCAACTATAACCTGTTTTGTCAGCATTTGTTTAATGCTTTCCAATAAAATTATCTTTTCTATCTTGAATTCGAATTCCAGCTTACTATACCGCTGTTTGAAACTACCAGTAATGAACAGATTCTTACCTTTTTCCAGATAAGCGGCATACCTGGTGTAATCATCGCTCCAAAGCATCATTTCAGTCTTGCCGGTATAGTCTTCAATCACAAATGAGCCAAACTGGCGGCCAGTTTTTGTTAACCGGTGCTGGGCGTCTACAACAAGACCCGCCAGACGGAAACTACGCCCGGGACTGGCCTGTAATCCTATAGCGTCTTTAATCTCATTGAATTCACCTAACCGGGTAATCCCATAGTGTTTTATTTCAAAACGGAAGTTATCCAGCGGATGACCGCTCATAAACATACCGGTAACATCTTTTTCGTGATCCAGCAATTCTGTAAGTGGCCATGGCTCGCAGGCAGGTATTTTTGGCGGCGTAACATCTGGCATTGCCAGGTCGCCAAACAAGGTATTGGAAGAGCCAGCGGCATTCAGCTGGAATACATTTCCAAACCTGATTATCTTTTCCAGGCCTGTCGAATTATCTCCCTGCGGAACATAGAAGTACTGCGCCCTGTGCATTTCTGTAAAACAATCAAATGCCCCCGCATAAACAAGGCTTTCCAGCGTTTTTTTATTCACAGCGCGTTGATTCACTCTTTTAATGAGATCAAAAACCGTGGGGTAAGGTCCATTAGCTTCTCTTTCGGCAATAATGCTTTCAACAGCAGCTTCCCCAACACCTTTTAATCCTCCGAGGCCGAAACGGATTTCACTTCTGTCATTGACCGCGAAACCTTTTTTTGATTCATTGATATCCGGGCCAAATACTTTCTGCCCCATGCGTTTACATTCTTCCATAAAGAATGTGATCTTTTCAATAGCGCCGGCATTGTTCAAAACCGCAGCCATGTATTCAGCAGGGTAGTGAGCTTTCAGATAAGCCGTTTGATAGGCCACAAGTGCGTAACAGGTAGAATGCGATTTGTTAAAGGCATATTGTGCAAATGCCTCCCAGTCGGTCCAGATCTTTTCAAGCTTTACGGTGTCAGGATATTTTTTTGATGCGCCACTAATAAACTGCGCTTTCATTTTATCAAGCACCGACTTTTGTTTTTTACCCATTGCCTTACGAAGCACATCTGCATCACCTTTCGAGAAGCCGGCAATTAATTGAGAAAGCAACATCACCTGTTCCTGGTAAACAGTGATACCGTAAGTTTCTTTAAGAATATCTTCCATTTCAGGCAGATCATAGCTTATTGCCTGCCTGCCATGTTTTCGGTCGATAAAATCTGGTATATATGCAATGGGACCCGGTCGGTATAATGCATTCATCGCGATCAGGTCACCGAACTTATCCGGCTTAAGGTCGCGCAGGTATTTTTGCATTCCGGCACTTTCAAATTGGAATGTACCGTTGGTTTCACCGCGCTGATATAGCTCGAATGTTTTCTGATCATCAAGCGGGATATTGTCGATGTCAATGTTAACATTATGATTCTGACGAATCAGCTCTAGTGCATTCTTCAAAATTGTCAGGGTCTTCAGACCCAGGAAGTCCATCTTAATAACACCGGCATCTTCAATGATATTTCCTTCGATCTGTGTGACCCATAAAGGCGAATCTTTAGCAATACAAACAGGTATCAGTTCAGTAAGATCCTGTGGTGCGATAATGATACCCGCAGCATGAATACCGGTGTTGCGCACAGAACCTTCAAGCCGTTCCGCTTCATGCAATACCTGGCTTTCAATGCCTGTGGTTTTATAAATCTCACGAAGTTTTTTAACCCCTTCCATATCATCCGCACCAACTCCATCTTTTTCTTCAAGTGATTTTTCGCCTTCTTTGGCATTCAGTGGTGCATGAAGAACACGTTTCAATTCGATTCCGGGTCTGTCCGGAATTAATTTGGCTAGCGCATTTGCTTCAGGTAAAGAAAGATCGAGTGCCCTGGATACATCCTTAATACTCATTTTGGCCGCCATCGTACCATAGGTCACGATCTGGGCTACCTGATTTTTACCATATTTTGCAACAACATAATCTATTACTTTTTGTCTTCCTTCATCATCAAAATCTGTATCTATATCCGGCATCGACTTCCGGTCGGGATTCAAAAACCGTTCAAACAGCAGGTTGTACTTCATTGGATCGATATTGGTGATACCGATGCAAAATGCCACAACACTTCCCGCCGCCGAACCCCGGCCAGGGCCAACAAATACCCCAAGCTCACGGCCCGCTTTAATGAAATCACTTACTATAAGAAAGTAACCCGCAAAACCCATTGTTTTGATGGTGTGTAATTCAAATTCCAGCCGTTCTTCTATTTTCGGCGATATATCCGTATACCGGTTTTTAGCGCCGAGATAAGTCAGGTGTTTTAGAAATTCCCATTGGTTCAGGTTACTGTCCTTGTGAATCGCAAATTCTTTCGGGATAGGAAAGGCCGGAAGTAAAATATCTTTTTTAAGATTCAATATTTCAACCCGGTCAGCAACAAGGTTTGTATTATCAATTGCTTCAGGGATGTCGTGAAAGAGTTTTTCCATTTCATCCTTGCTCTTAAAATAGAACTGATCATTCGGAAATTTGAAGCGACGATCCTTTAAGTTTACATCATCATTTACAAAATCATCATAACCTGGTGTGCTTTTCTTTTCGCCGGTATTGATGCAGAGCAGGATATCGTGTGCATTGTAATCCTCCCGATCGGTGTAATGACTATCGTTCGTCGCAATCATCGGCACCTGATATTTTTTGCCGAATTTGATTAGCACCTGGTTGATGAGCTCCTGCTCCTTCATATTGTGTCTCTGTAATTCGATGAAATAGTCTTCCCCGAATATATCGAACCACCATTTAAATTCTTTTTCTGCTTTTTCTTCGCCTTCACGAAGAATCGCCTGTGGCACATACGCACCAATGCAGCAGGTGGTTGCTATCAGACCTTCATGATATTGCTGAATGAGCTCTTTATCGATACGCGGATATTTGCTGTACATCCCTTCAATATATCCAAGCGAAGTAAGCTTTATCAGGTTTTGATATCCGACTTTATTTTTTGCAAGCAATACCTGGTGAAAACGTTGATCTTTTTGTTCTTTCGTAAAAACCTTACGATGCCTGTCTGCCACCACATAAAACTCGCATCCGACTATCGGCTTTACCTTTAGTGAACCATCTTCATTTTTGTGTTTATAAGCCTCTGCCACAAATTCAAAAGCACCGAACATGTTTCCATGGTCAGTTATTGCCAGGGCGGGCATTCCTTCTTTAACAGACTTTTTATATAAGCTCTGGATGGAAGCAGCACCATCCAGCAGGGAGAACTGGGTATGGACATGAAGATGTGAGAATTTCGGCATTTGTGCTAACGAGATTTAGTACCTGCAAATTTACTTCAGGAATGGCAGGATTCCCTGTTGTTTTCTCCACAACTTCTGCCGTTTTTGTTAATGTTCAGGTTAATTGTTTCCCCAATAAAGCCAAACAGGTAATAGCACGGTATTGGTAATAATAATTGTAATTATTTATTCAATTCACAATTTAATAACTGTTATGAAATTTTCCCCTTCTGTAATTAGTGGACTTGTCGGTTCAATAGTTCTTACCGCACTTCATCAGGTATTAAAAGCCAACGTAAAACATGCCCCCCGAATGGATAAACTAGGTGAACAGGCGTTACAAAAAGTAATATCTGTTGCCGGGGGAGAAGTAAAATCTGAAGAAAATCTTTATAACATCACCATGGCAGGCGATTTGACAGGCAATGCACTTTATTATTCCCTGGTTGGCTCACTGCCTGTGAACAGTGTGGCTGCAGGTGCCTCCCTGGGATTGGCAGCGGGGTTGGGCGCTGTTTTGTTGCCAGAAGAACTGGGGCTCAATAAGAAGTATAGCAATGCAACAACTAAAACGCAATTACTTACAATCGCTATTTATCTGGCCGGTGGTATTGCTGCGGGTTTAGTGCACGAAAGGCTGGCTAACCGGAACGGTTGAGCTGCAGGCCACATCAAAATTGATTTGCAGGATACACCAATACCGATTTGCAGAATACATCAATACTGATTTCTTTTTCATCGTTTTAACAATCATATGGCATAACTTTGCGGCAATTTTTGGATTAATAAGAAAGCTTTTGAAAAATCTTGTTGCATTTGGTTTAATAGTATTAATAGCAGCTTGCTCATCAGCAAAGAAAGCAAACACCGCTGCAGTTCCCGAAAAAACAAATAGCCGGACCGGCAACAAGAATCCAAAATTTATAGAAGATATTACGATAAACCCTCACAATGCTTCAAAAAAAACACCCAAAGTATCGCCACCCTCTGTTGTAAATAGTTCGCCTGAAAAATCAACTGGCGCTTTGAAATTTAAATTCGCAATTCTGCTGGATGTGCCGGTAGAGGAAATTGAAGATGAGAAACTATTTTCTTTCATAGATTCCTGGTACGGCACGCCTTATCGGTACGGGGGATTTTCGAAAGAAGGTGTTGATTGTTCCGGATTTACGCAAGCCTTCATGTCCAGCATTTATAATATCTCTATTCCCCGGATTTCTGCGGAACAATATAACCAGTCAAAAAGAATATCCCGCAAAGAACTTGAAGAAGGCGACCTGGTATTTTTTAAAACCAGTGGCAGAACCGTTTCGCATGTTGGGATCTATCTTCGTAATAATAAATTTGTTCATGCTTCCACTTCGGCTGGAGTTATAATCAATGATCTTGATGATGATTATTATGCAAGAAGATTTGCGGGCTCAGGACGGGTGCGTTGAAGGTGCGTATCGAAAACCGAGCTTGCCCAAATAGTTTACTTTTAGTTTCAAAACTGTCAATGAATCCTTCTTTTACAATCAGAGCTTACAGCCCGGCGGACTTCCAGGATTGTACCAATTGTTTTATTAGTAATGTTCCCAGATTTTTTTCCCGCGATGAAATTGCTGAGTTCAAAGAGTGGCTCGATAAACTGGAAAAAAAATCACCAGATAGTCCCGATGCAGGGATTCATTATTACGTGATCAGTAATCACGAACAAATTGTTGGCTGCGGGGGATTTGCTCTAATGGATAATAGGAGGGAAGTAGTATTTGCCTGGGGATTGATCGATCGTCAATTTCACAGACAAGGATATGGGAAAGCATTGTTTGAATACAGACTGAACGAAGTGGGATTTATTTACCCGGGCCTGGATATTTTACTTGATACTTCGCAGCACAGTTTTACATTCTTTCAAAAATATGGGTTTAAAGTAGAAAAAATATCATCTGACTTCTATGCGCCTGGTATGGACAGGTATGATATGAAATATAGCTTTTAGTTTCCAAATCCTGTTTTTTTCTTCAATGTGTTCCATACTGGCAAAATATCAGGGGATAACTTCATCAGTAATACACCGCTTAGATACAGTGCTACAAAAACAATGCTGCGTAGAACGATCCAGCCAAAGCCAATTTTATCATGAAAAAGATAATGACAGATAGCATACACTGTTAATCCCAGTAAAAGTGTTAAAAACGTTTTACTATTAAATGGCTGCATATTATATTTCTTCAGTAAAAATGTGTATCTGATACCGTTGTATATGGATAGCGCAATCAGATTAGAAATTGCGGGACCTATAACGCCGATCGACTTGGCCAGGAAGTAATTGAGAGGCAAGGTGAGTGTAAGCAAAATCATCCCGGTAAAAAATTCGAAACGCCATTGCGTAGAAGTTCCGATGATCTGAGAATTAACACCCGTACCAAGATCCATTATTCGCATCAGCCCGATAAAAAGAAAAATATTTTTTGCATCAAGATATTCTTTCTTTAAACCAAAAGTAAAAATGCCGTCAGTAAAATTTATCCAGATTATTATAAACATACCCGTTGCAAAGATCAATTGATTGATGGACGAGCTATGATAAATACGTTTGATCTTATCGAAGTCCTTATCCTTCCATGCTTTCGATAAAGGTGCTATCGAAGCAGATATAACACCGCGTTGGGGTGCCTGTATAAGGCTTGAAATATTTTGTGCTAGAGTATAAACTCCTGCAAATGCAAGCCCGTTTGGCATTACGTGTGCAATGACCAGCGTGTCGAATACCGCGGATATGTTGAAAATCAGTCCGCCGCCCCAGACAAATCCAATAAGGGCCAGGATCTTCTTTCGGAATTTTATGGTGACCTTACTTAACTTAAAAGTAAAATGAATTTTTTTTGTGATCAACAGATGCGCCATCAAAATACCAGCTATGACCAGGTAAGTTAAAGCATAGAGTTTGATGAATTGATCAAACGACGAAACGATTTTAGTAAATGAAAAGATAATCAGTATAGTAGTAAGTAAACGGAAAAGAATCTCCCTTAAAAAATTAGTAAGGACAGTTTTACGGAGTTGCCAGGCAAAAGCCTCTAAAACGGAAAAAATCGTTAATCCAAAGCCAAACGGAAACAACCAGTAATAGTAAGTTACAATTTCCGGAGAGGTTCGTATATATCTTTCAATTATAAAGTCCTTGAAAAAAATTCCATTGATCATCACTATCACAAATCCCATGAAACTTGTCAGCAGCGCCCAGGTCATCATATCATTTTTTCCAGGCTCGGTATTCTCTTCGTAGTATGGGAAGAATTTATAAATATAGGATTGCATGCCAAGATTTGCAATCGAGTATATGACATTAGAAATAGCTATGAATAGTCCGATCAGGCCGTACTGCTCTGGTTTGAAGCCACCTTCCCTTGCAAACAAATAAGTGTTGAGGAAACCAAGGGCAAAGCCGAAGTAAACCACAAAAGACGAAATAATACTTTGCCTGCGGATATCACTCATGAAATAATAAAGGGTGAAATGAAATCAATAAATATTTTTTTGATCCAGCTTCTTTGAAGTAACATAGATACTTGGATCTACTGAGATTCCGTTTGTGAATTCAGGACCTAGTTTACCCGTTTTCCAATCTTCTGATGGATTTAACCACTGCGTTTTTCCTTCACCGGTTATTTTAACGGGCATGTTAAAGCCTTTTACACAATTAGCCCATCGATAAGTGATATTTTGTTTGTCGATCGCGTATTCAAGTACGGGAATCTTGATGGACCTGAGATATTGATCAAAGACCTTTGAAAGATTTTTGCCGGATTCCTTGCTTATATATGCCTCTACGTCTTTTGTATCAACAGTTTTATGATAGAACTCACTGTTTAATCCCCGCAGGATCCTTCTGAATTTTTCGTCGTTATCGATAATTTGCCTGATCGTGTGAAGCATATTGGCGCCCTTGTAATACATATCACCGGAGCCTTCCTGGTTCACTCCATATTTTCCAATTACGGGTATATCATTGTTTATTTGTGCCCTGGTTCCGGTTACATATTCATTGCCTGCCTGTACACCAAATTCACATGTAGTAAACAAAGTTTCGGAATAGGCAGTGAACCCTTCGTGGATCCACATATCGGCGATATCGTTTGATGTAACGTTATTGGCAAACCATTCATGACCGCTTTCATGAATGATGATGAAATCCCATTTGAGACCCCAACCAGAACCTGACAGATCCTTTCCCAGGTAACCATTTTTAAAAGCATTTCCATATGCGACCGCACTCTGATGTTCCATACCTAAGTGTGGTGACTCAACGAGTTTATATCCATCTTCATAAAACGGGTAAGGACCAAACCAGTATTCGAAACATTTAAGCATTTTTGCCACTTGTGTGAACTGGCTTTTTGCCGGTTCCAGATTAGAATCAAGTACCCAGTAATCACAATCCAGCTTGCCCTTCTCACCAGTGAAGGTTTCTTTCCAATGCGCATATTTGCCGATATATGGAATAATATTGTAGCTATTAATTGGATTTTTGACTTCCCAGGTATAAGTTGCCAGGCCTGATTTTTTTGACTGCGATATCAACCTGCCATTACCAACTGCGACAAGAGTGTCAGGTACTATCATGGTAAGGCTTGCACCCTGATCAGGTTCATCGCTCTGGTGATCTTTACAAGGGTACCAAACACTGGCACCGAGACCCTGGCAGGCAACACTCATCCATGGAGCGCCATTCTTATCTTTTTTCCAGATCCAGCCGCCATCCCATGGTGGCATTTTCGCTTCTTTAGGTTTTCCATGAAAATAAGCACGGATCATAAACGATTTGTCGGTTATCTCTTTTTCAAAATCGACATGCCACGCATTGCCCTCACGTTTATATATAAGCGCCACAGGTTGTTTGGTAGTATTGTCATAGTGAATGATGCTGTCGATTTCCATCGGTACCTGTAAATCGAGCTGAAACGTTTTCCCTGGCTTTAATACAGTAGCTGTTATGTTGGAATAGCCTTTTATCTCCTTTTTCTTATAATCCGGTTTAACTTCAATATCATACCTGGTTACATCCCACCAGGCTCTTTCCGGTCCTATAGTTCCTCTCAAGGTGTCCTGTATTGTGAAAACCGTTTTTTTATTGAGCGGTTGAGCAAACGGACCTGAATAACAACCAGTGATAAGCATGATAAAAATGACCAGAGAGGCTGAGCGAAAATGACAATTATTTTTAAACCGTTTATACATGGTACAAATTGATGTGTTAAATTGAGTGCGTTAATTGAACATGAAAGGTATAATTATTTCTTTTTCGGTCTTAATTTTTTGTTGTGCGGTATCGTCGTGTGGAAGCAGGAAAGATTCTGGAAAGATGGTATTCCGGTATAACGAACAGACGGGCATAGCGACCATGGATCCTGCCTTTGCCAAGAATCAATCGATCATGTGGGCAGTGCATCAGGTATTTAACACACTTGTTGAAACTACGCCGGATCTTAATATTGGTCCGTCGCTCGCTTACCGGTGGGATGTATCTGATGACCGGAAAGTATATACATTTCATTTGCGGCAGGATGTTTTTTTTCATGATAACGAAGTGTTCCCGGGAAATAAAGGTCGCAAAATGATAGCTGCCGATGTAGTTTATAGTCTGGGAAGAATTATTGAACCTGCTACTGCCAGCAGCGGCGCCTGGATCTTCAATAACCGGATTGACAAGGCCAATGGATTCAGAGCACTTGATGATTCAACATTTCAATTAACGCTTTTGCGTCCATTTACACCGATACTTGGATTACTGAGTATGCAGTACTGCTCGGTAGTCCCGAAGGAGGTAGTTATGAAATGGGGCAAGGATTTTCGCAACCATCCCTGTGGTACAGGACCTTTCAGATTAAAAAGCTGGGAAGAGGGCCAGGCAATGATCTTATTGAAGAATGAAAATTATTTTGAGCGTGATAGTGCTGGAAACAGATTGCCCTATCTGGATGCTATAAAAACTACTTTTTATGATAATAAGGCAACAGAGTTCCTGTTGTTCAGGCAAGGTGAACTTGATTTCACAAATGATCTTGATGCATCGTTCAAAGATGAAGTGCTTAGCAAAAAGGGTACTTTGAAAAAAGAGTGGGAGGGTAAGATCCGGCTTTCGAAACATCCCTATCTTAATACCGAGTATCTTGGAATACTCGTTGACAGTCTTGGTAGTTTTGGCCGTAACTCGCCGTTAAGAACAAAAAAGGTACGGCAGGCGATGAATTATGCAATCGACCGGCGTAAAATGATGTTGTATCTCAGGAATTCTATTGGTATTCCTGCAGAAGCCGGATTTATCCCCGCGGGGTTACCGGCTTATGATACGTCAATCGTGAAAGGTTATCGTTATAATCCGCCAAAAGCACGGCAACTGTTATCGGAAGCTGGTTTTCCCGGTGGAAGGAACCTTCCTCAAATTCGTTTACTCACGGTCCCGATCTATTCTGATCTTGGCAGTTATATCGCCAAACAAATGGAAGAGGTAGGGATAAATATTCAGGTCGAAGTAATTCAAAAAAGCCTGTTGCTGGAGCAGACAGCAAAATCACAGGCTTTATTTTTTCGCGGAAGCTGGATCGCAGACTATCCCGAAGCTGAAAATTATCTGAGTGTTTTTTATGGTAAAAATCCTGCACCACCCAATTATACAAGATATAATAATCCTGCTTTTAATGTTTTGTATGAACGTGCTCTTGAAGAAAACAATGACAGCCTGCGTAACGGGCTGTATCAGCAGATGGATCAGATGGTGATCGATGATGCGCCCGTGATATCGTTATGGTATGATGAAGTGATAAGGTTGGTGCAAACGAATGTAAAAGGCTTTGAGCCCAATGGTTTGAATTTACTGGAACTGAGATATGCGTGGAAGAATTAAACTCCCCTCCTGCGAAGGAGGGGAAATGCCGAAGGCATGGGGTGGTTGTTCTTTGGTAACCGCATACTGATAACCTTCGAAGACCAAAAAACAACCACCCGCTCGCTACGCTCGCCGCCCTCCTTCGCAGGAGGGCAGCTTAAACTACTTAATCTTATCCTTAAAAACTTTTTTAAATTTTTCGATCTTTGGCCTGATAACAAATGTGCAATACGGTTGAGAACCGTTTTGATTATAATAATTCTGGTGATAATTTTCAGCTACATAAAACGCTGATGCCGGGGTTATCTCGGTTACAATTTTACTATCGAAAGCACCGCTCTTATCAAGTTCTGCCTTGTATTTTTCAGCCTTTTGTTTTTGTTCTGCATTATGATAAAACACTGCACTTCTGTACTGTGTCCCAACATCATTGCCCTGGCGATTCAATGTAGTAGGATCATGTGTTTCCCAGAACACTTCCAGTAATTCATCAAATGATATTTTTGCCGGGTCATATATCATTTGAATAACTTCAGCATGGCCGGTCGAGCCTTCGCAAACTTGTTCGTAACTGGGATTCCTGACATGCCCGCCGCTGTACCCGGAAGTTACCTTCAACACGCCATCAAGCTGTTGAAAAATTGCTTCCGTACACCAGAAACAACCCGTACCAAATGTGGCGGTGTCGGTTTTGATTCCCGAAAGATTTTCGTCAGCCGTAACAGCAGTGGATAAACTTGTATTCATTTTATTGTCTGAATTTTCAATTTGTGTACAGGAAAAAAGTGCCATAACAGGTACTAAAATGCCCGACAGGATTATATGCATATTTGGTTTCATTTTTTGCTTAATTCCGTTTCTTGCAGGAAATAAAGTCGCATCGCGTAACACTAAAACAGAAATATACCTGTATGGGTTGCAGATGCTTCAATATTTATCGATCTGTTAACAGAGGTACGAAATTATCTTCTGAATGGGTTTATCAAAACTGTTAATACCCTGTAGGATCACCCCCCATATTTTAGAGTTTTTCAAAACCGCTGAGGCCCTTTATAGTTGAAAAATCGCTGAAAATCCGCAAAAGCCTTTTCCGGCAAACTTCATAACTTCGCCGCCTAAAAGAGGACGAAATTTTCTATGATCAGAGCTTTCCCGGATTCTGCATTAGTGCAACTTGAATTTGACAAAATAAAGGCATTACTGGAGGAACATTGTACAACTGAATATGCAAAATCTAAAAGCCTTTCGCTGCGTATTCATACCCGTAAGGAATTTATTGAACTGGAGTTGAATCAAAGTCACGAATTCAAACTGCTGGTTCAGAACGGACAGCATTTCCCATTGGACTATATATTAAATCTTTCCAAAGAATTGCGTTTGCTCGCTATCCCCGGAGCTTTGCTTACTGGTGAGCAGTTCATGGATATCCGGAAACTGGCAGAAAATCTTAAAAGTATATTCAGGTGGTTCGACAACGATAAAAGAATCGCTTATCCTGCATTGGCCGACGTAATAAAGGATACATATTACGAAAAACAGATCATCGATGAAATCGATCAGGTACTGGATGAAAGCGGGCAGGTGAAAGATAATGCGTCGGATGATCTTTCACGCATACGGATGAATCTTTATCGCAGACGTAACGAAGTCCGGCGGGCATTCGATCGTATCATCCAGAAATTGGGTAAGTCGGGATACATTGCAGATATCGAAGAGGCGTTTCTGAATGGACGTCGTGTTGTAGCAGTGTTTGCTGAACAAAAGCGACAGGTCAAAGGCATCCTTCACGGCGAAAGCGATACCCGTAAAACCGCCTTTATTGAACCGGAAGAAACCATCGAACTGAACAACGAAGTGTTTTCTCTTGAAGGCGATGAAACCAGGGAAGTATACCGTATTCTCCGGGAACTTACCTCAAAAATTTCGCGTTTTGCTGAGCTTCTTAAAGCATATCACGATGTAGTGGGTGAATATGATTTTATCAGGGCAAAGGCAAAACTGGCAGCCGATATGAATGGCAATCTGCCTCATCTTCATGATAAATCACATATACATCTGGTTGGTGCATATCATCCGCTTTTATTTCTGTACAACAAACGAAGCGGAAAAATTACTCATCCGGTAAATCTCACATTGAATGAAAAAAGCCGGATCCTGGTAATTTCCGGACCCAATGCCGGTGGGAAAACGGTAACATTAAAAACTGTCGGTTTGCTGCAATTGATGATGCAAAGTGGTTTACTGGTACCGGTGCAGGACCATTCTGAGATGGGAATTTTTAAACAGATCATGATTCATATCGGCGATACGCAAAGCCTGGAATTTGAATTAAGCACCTATAGTTCGCATTTGAAGAACATGAAACATTTCATGGAAACGGCAAACGGACGCACCTTGTTTTTTATCGATGAATTAGGTAGCGGCAGTGATCCGAATCTGGGAGGTGCGTTTGCCGAGGTGATATTAGAAGAGCTGGTCAAGAAGCATTCATATGGGATAGTCACTACACATTATCTCAACCTCAAGGTAATGGCAAATAAGACCCCCGGCATTATGAATGGTGCAATGGCGTTTGATGAAAAGCACCTGCTGCCCATGTACCGGTTAATTATTGGCAAACCCGGAAGCTCATATACTTTTTCTATTGCAGAAAGGATCGGTCTTGATCCGAAACTGATCAACCGTGCCCGGGCTCTGGTAGATGAAGATCACTTCCGTTTGGATAAGCTGCTTAACCGCACAGAACAGGATCTTCAGACAATCGATAAAGAAAAAAAGGAGCTCCAGAAACAGGTTAAGGAAAATGAACGGCTGAAGAACGACATCAATAAGGAAAAACACAACCAGCAGGTGGAACTGCTCCGGCACCAGAATAAGATTACGGAAGATCGCCTTGCTTATTTGAAAGATATGGAGCGAACGCTGAAACAAATCGTTTTCGACTGGCGCAAAGCTTCGGGTCAGGATAAAAAAGACGAGTTGATCAAGCAACTGCAGATGTTGTTATTCAAACAAAAACAGCAGCAATCAACTGACAAAGCACAAAAAAAGATAAGTGCAAAGTATGAGGAATCACCTGCCGGCATCTCACCTGGCCAGAAAGTATTGATGAAGAAAAATCATCAGGTGGGGGAGGTCATGGAAATTAAAGGCAAAAAAGCCATTATTAAACTTGGCCTGATACCGATAACGGTAGATCTGAGTGATCTGGTGGCAGTAACCGAAAAAGATGTAGCTCCGACGTCTTCGCCGGCTCGTACAAAATTATAAAGTGTACAACGGATCTCCTGATCCGTTGATTTCCAAAGCTGCCTGGTATTACATTTTATAAAGTGTACAACGGATCTCCTGATCCGTTGATT
>Ga0193752_1000701_pt1 | contig 30573 bp, 29 predicted proteins | sample H1c1metaG_FD_144924 | JGI IMG/M metagenome (GOLD analysis project Ga0193752, IMG submission 144924) | Soil microbial communities from a riparian zone of the East river system, Colorado, United States - H1c1 | ecosystem: Environmental > Terrestrial > Soil > Riparian zone | place: USA: East River... | reverse complement strand
AGGCATGAAACCACTATTTTTCCTCCTATCTCTTATCTGTTTTTTTGCTGTGCAATGCTACAGAAAAAACAGATCAGAGATAGGAGGAAAAATAGTGGTTTCATGCCTGAATTGCAAAAATACGGCAGCTCTACAGGGTAATCAAGTTTTGTTTATAAATAAACCTGATTTTAATGAAAAAGCAGGACATAAAAAAGCCGCACAAAATTTGTCCGGCTTTTTAAATTTTTAATTAATTTATTTTAATTATCAACCATTAATTTATTTAAAGCCATTTCAGTAGCGGAAATAGGCCAGATATAGCCCTGATCTGAAGGTGTTTTTGCCGGTACTGATCCTTTTGCAGGGATTGTTTGCAGCAAACGCATCAGGTCATTATTACGAAGGCCCTCTCCCAGGAACAGCTCATTTCAATTCTTCTTTCCTGTAAAATCATTGTAATGAGCTGTGCCTGTGTGGTTGGATTAATTGTTGCTGCAGTTGGATTAGAACGGAAGCGAACAGCCCTCAGTAAAGCCAATCCTCTTGGGTCAGCTGTAGCTGTATTTATTCTTGCATATGCTTCCGCTACATTCAGCAATACTTCTGCATAACGGATAACCGGAGCATAATCAAGAAACGGTGAAGGAAGCTGGTATTTATTTACAAATTTTTTGTTGTTGGAAGTATTTGTAAAAACCAGGTTTTTCCTGGCATCATTATTAGCCGGAGCTACAGAGAATACCGAATCACTAACAATACCTGATGGGTTTAAAGAATACTCGGCAGAGCCTGGGTTAGCTGAATTGCGTAAAAAATAAAAACCAAGCTGGTTTTGCGTACCCGGGTTATCTCCAGCTGCAGCAGACATTGGAAATGAGAATATAGATTCTGTGGTATTATAGCTTGTGGTAAATATTGTAAGGATATTGCTTTGCAAAGCATGAACTACACCGGTAGTACCAACATTTGCTGTAAAAGGACCCGTAGTACCAGCTGTTACAATTTTATCTCCTTCTGCTTTAACACTTACATAATCCTGCATAGACAGGTATACCCTTGTTTTTAAAGCGATGGCAGTGTTACGATGGGCACGGGTAGTGTTCAGTTCTGCACTGGCATTGGTCAATGGCAGATTAGTTTCTGCAAAATTGAGATCGGCTATAATCTGTGCATATACCTGGGCAACTGTACTCCTGGCCAGGTCAGATGATCCCGGGCCTGTTATAGCTGTTAAACGCAATGGCAAACCTGGTTTGCTACCTGCTCCATCGGCATAAGGCCTTGCATACAATTGCAAAAGGCTGTAATAACATAGTGCCCTGACAAACCTGGCTTCGCCCAGGTAGTTAGCCGTTAATGTTGCTCCCACTACTGAAGGGCCTTTTGCAGTAACGCCTTCCAGAACAATATTACAAAGGTTAATAGTTTTGTATGCCTGGGCCCAAAGATTTATTACTGAATTTGTGGAAGACCCCTGTGGATTTAAAGCCCATACATCAGCACTGGTAACAATATTTCCTGTTTCATTTAAAAAATCTTCTCCCCGTATATCACCGTAAACAATAAAACGGCCTGCATAAAAGGCACCGCCCTTCGCATTTAAGTATAAACTACGTACATTTTGCAGTATGCGTTCCGGCGTATCAAAAGCAATAGCATCGCTTATAGCATCTGGCGGCACCGGTAACATGTATTCCTTTTTACAAGATATGCCACTGATCAAAGCCAGGCTTAACACTATTATATATCTGAATTTATTTTTCATTCTGAAAAAATTTTGTTTTATAATTTACTTTTATTAGAACCCGATATTTAATCCAACCATCATGGTACGGCCATTAGCAAGTGTATTCCTGTCTATTCCCTGGCCTGTTGCTGCTGTATTTCCATTTGATGATACTTCAGGATCGGGGCCCGGATACTTGGTAAAGATATACAGGTTCTGACCACTCACATAGAACCTGATATTGGTTATTTTTACTTTTTTCAGAGCTTCCGGTGAGAAATTGTATCCAAAGGTTACATTCTTCAGTTTGATGAAATCACCTTTAAACACATTAAAGCTGATCGGCAAACCAGAGCCATTAGATACGTTATCGTTATAAACCGGTTTAGGTATATCGGTAACATCCCCAAATTTTCTCCATCCATTCAAAACATCTACAGAATTGTTCCAGAAACGCTGATCGAATAAGCCAGCTTGTGTTCCGTAATAAATAGAGAAGCCAGCCTGGTAAGTGAATAATACATCCAGGTCAAAATTCTTATACCTGAAATTATTGCTGAAACCACCGGTAGCCTTTGGGTTTGTATTTGCATACATTACAGCGTCTGCGGCAGCACTGATCGTATTGGCAGCCCCAGACTGCGTATTATACCTGGTGCCATCTGTATTCTGGTAATTAAATTCCCCTACAGGCACAGTACCAAAACGGTATAAAATAGCATTACCCACTTTATTATAAAGGATCCTTCTTCCTGTTGCAGGGTCAGCACCACCTGAACGAACTACATATATATAACCTGCCGGATATCCTACTGCAGTACGGCTGGCTGTTTCCAAAGTTCCGGTAATGGTGAGTATTTCTGTAAGCCCCGGAGCCAAAGAAGTTACTTCATTCTGGTTGTTGGTATAATTGAAATTGGTGGTCCATGTAAAGTTTTTAGTGTTCACAATATTACCGGAAAGGCTGAGCTCAAAGCCCTTGTTGTACATTGTACCTACGTTTTGAAGTACTGCTGCATTTGCATTAGGTATACCTGTTGAAGGTGCCTGTGGTACAGCGAGGATGAGGTTTGAGATATTATTCTTATAATAGGTCATTTCCAGGCTCAGCCTGTCTTTAAAGAAACCAATAACAGCACCAATATTAGTTTGTTTACTGGTTTCCCATTTAAGACCTGTATTACCGGCAAAGTTGAATCCCAGGGTACCATTACCTCCATATATGGCAGGAGTAAACTGAGAAAAGGTAGGATAGCTACCTACTGCTACATTCCCCACTTTACCGTAACTGCCTTTCAGCTTCAGGCTGGAAAAAACCTTACGGATATTATTGCCCCAGAATTTTTCTTCAGTTACCTCCCACGCACCTGAAACGCCATAGAAGGTTTCGTGAAAGCGGATGCCTGAATATTTATCTTTACGAATATTGGCGCTTACAAAATATTTTCTCTTATAGTTATAATTAAACCTGCCGAATTGAGATTCCAGGTAGTTCTCGAATATACCCAGGTTGGTATTAACATCAGTTGTAAAACCACCCTGTATTACATTGTATGCCGGATCAGTAACCACCCTGCGGGTTAAGCCAAACTGGTTGGTTGTAGTGCGTTCCTGTTCAAGACCGCCCAGTAAACTAAAGCTGTGTTTATCTTTGAAAGTTTTGTCAAGCTGCAAAGTATTACTCCAGGTCCATCTTTTAAATTTACTAAGACTGGCAAATGCGTCTCCGGCATTTGTAACACCATCGCCATGTTTTGCATCGCGGAAAATATCATTATCTACCAGGATATAATCAATTGCATATTGGGATCTGAAAGTAGCCCAGCTTACAGGCTTTATGGCTACACTTACATTTGATTGTATATGGTTGGTCTCGCTGTTTGAGCGATTCTTGTCGAATGCATAAACGGGGTTATAAAAACCAACCTGGCCAGTGCTGATCTGATTACTCTGCTGGCCGATAAAATTACCTGCAGTACTTATATTATATGTTCCATCATTGTTATAAGGACTTACACTTGGCGCATTAACCAGTGCCAGCCTGCCAAAACCACCGCTTGCAAAAGCATCACCCGAAGAACCGGTAGCGGCAGCAACCTTGTTTTGCTCGTTGGAGAAAGAAACCTTACCTCCGATCGTCAGTAATTTGCTCACCCTGCTTTCAACATTCATCAGTATGTTCTTACGAATAAAATCATTGTTCCTTAAAATTCCCTCCTGGTTTGTATAGCCTGCCGAAAAATAATAGGTTGTATTATCGCTTCCGCCTGATATATTCAGGTTATGATCCTGGTTGAAACCCTGGCGATAGATCACATCTCCCCAGTTTGTATTGATGGGATTGCCATCAGGGCCGGGAGTAAGATTGTATTTTACATAGCCTGCGCCTGCGGGGTTGGTTGTATTAATACCCAATGTGGTTGAAGCAACATAATTTTTATAATCAGTATACTGCTGTGCGTTTAAAACCTTAGGTACACCATATACGCTGGTAAAGCCCATAGATACATTGTAATTGATCTTTGTTTTACCTGCACGGCCTCTTTTTGTAGTAATAAAAACCACACCATTTGCTGCACGGCTTCCGTAAATGGATGTTGCTGCAGCATCTTTAGCTATATCTATACTTTCTATATCAGCGGGGTTGATACTGGCCAATGCATTACCTGATGCGTTAGATCCTGACAGGTCGCCTGTTACTACAGGAGTACCATCAACTATTATCAATGGAGAAGAAGTTAAAGAAATAGAATTTACACCACGTATACGGAAAACAGGCGGCGCATTCAACACCCCACTTGGTACAGTTATCTGTACACCCGGAGAACGGCCAGCCAGAGCCTGCTCAAAACTTTGAACTGGTTTTTCGGCAACTGTTGTTCCTTTGATAGTGGTAAGACTTCCGGTAACTTCCTTACGTTTTTGTGTACCATAACCAACCACCACTACTTCTTCCAGTCTTGAATCAACAGATCTTAAAACAATATTTATTGTCAGGTTATTTCCGATCGATTTTGTCTGGGCTACAAAATTTACATATGTAAAAATCAGGTTTTTTACGGCTGCGGGAACAGAAATACTGTAAGTGCCATCTTTTTCCGTTTGTGTACCCTGCTTACCATTGGGACTGGTAACAGAGACCCCTTCGAGTGGAGATATAATTCATATTCCCTGTAAATATCAAATACTTTGACAATTTTATCAAGCTTTCTGCTGCTTTTCTTTGGTTGAAAGCATTTTCAGGCACTGATTTTATTAAAACCCCTGATTTTTAATAAATTACGAAAATTTTATTGCTTTTTTGTACCCTTGTTTTTAGGGGCAAATAAAAGCAACAGAACCGGCAGTAAAACAAGGTTTGTTAAGGTGGCGATCAACAAGGTTGCAGAAGTTAACCAGCCTAGGGCTTTTGTACCCCCAAAACTGCTGCCGCAGAAAATAATAAAGCCGGCAATCAGGACCAATGCGGTATACACGATGCTTAAACCGGTGTTTTTTATCGTAGCGCTTACTGTTTCGGGCACGTTGTAATTGTAAGCCGGTAATTCCTGTTTATAATTTACCAGGAACCTGATGGTAATATCCACCGCAATACCCAATGCCACGCTAAAAACCAGTACAGTAGATGGTTTTAAAGGAATACCCACCCAGCCCATAATACCTGCCGTTATTACCAACGGAATAACATTTGGAATAAGTGAGCATAATAAAATACGTAGCGACTTAAACAGGTAAAGCATGCATAAAGTTATCAGCAGAAAGGCCCAGAAGATGCTGTCCTTTAAACCATTCACTATAAACCGGCTGCCTTCTAAAAAAGTAATGCTGGTACCAGTTAATTGTACTTTATATTGAGGAATGGTATCATTTTTCGAAAATACCGTATCAACAGTAATTGTTGAATCAATATCTGAAACAATTGTATCTAATTTATAAACGGATGTTCTGTCCGGTTCTAAAAAATAATACTTAGATGAGTCAAAAATTTCGTTTGCTTTTTGCTGAATGGAATCCAGTAATGGCGGCAGCTTTTCGGTACCTATGTCGGCCATGGTAATACTGATCCGTGTATTTTGCCTTGCCGTATCAATAAAACTGGTCAACATGGTGGCCAGGCCATTATTGCCCCCGCTGTCATTTTTGTTTGGTTTTAAATATTCACCAACAAAAGCTCCATCAAAACTGTTGGGAAGCAGGTAACTGGCAGAATCGCCTTCATAAAAAGCCTGCCTGGCAAATTTCAATCCTTCTGCAATGCTTAGCGGCCTGCTCATTTCTTTTTGTGCCGTTATATAGGCAGACAGGGCATCTACTTTTTCATAAACAGCCAATGCCCTCATCCCTGCAAGGCCGTTCCGTTTTTTGGTATCCACCACAATTTCCAAAGGCATTACCCCATTAAAATTCTTTTCAAAAAATTTAAGGTCGGTATATATCTTATCTGTTTTGGGGAGGTCGTCTACAATGAAGGACACACTTTTTAATTTAAAGATACCCACCACTGCAAAGATCAACACAACAGCCGTAACAGCATACACTGTTTTCTTATGATGAACAACCCATCTTTCAATTTTCAATAAAAACCCAGTCAGCCATTTATTGTTCAGGTATTTCGTTTGTGAAGCATTTGGCGCCTTCAGATAACTCAGTGCTGCAGGTAATAAGATGAATGAAATAACAAAAATGATCATGATGCTGATACCGGCAACAACACCAAATTCACTCAGGATAGCACTTTTCGTCAATGCAAAAACAGCAAACCCAATGGCTGCGGTAAGATTACAAAACAAAGTAACCACACCCATCTTACTTACCATGTCAGTAAGCGCTTTTTCTTTGTCGCCCGTTTGTAACCAGGAGCTGTGGTATTTGTTGATAAAGTAAATACAGTTGGGTATCCCTATCACTACCACCAGGCAGGGTATCAAAGCTGTTAACAACGTGATCTGGTAGCCGCACAAATACAACACGCCCACACTCCATATCACGCCTAAAACCACTACCAGCAAGGAGAGTAGCGTTGTGCTGACAGACCTGAAGAATAGCAACAGGATAAGTGTACTCAATAAAAGCGAACCGAATAAAAAGTATTTCATTTCATTCTGTATGCGGTCGGCAACAACAGTACGAATCAAAGGCAAACCACTTAAATGAACTTCTGTTTTTGTTTTGTCTTCAAATTGTTTTACCGTATTGCTGATGTTGTTTATCACTTCTGTGCGCCCTTTTGAATTAAGCACATTTTTATTGATGCGAACACCAATGAGGTATGCTTTTGTTTGCGGATTGTAAAGCAGTGTTCTGTAAAAAGGCAGGTTGTAAAAATGATTTACGGCACTGTCTAATTCAGCCTGTGTTGTAATAGAGTCTGAAAATATTTTTTGAGCAACCAGTTTTTCTGTTAATGAATCTTTGTGAAGGTCAACTGCCGATGGAATGCTTAATACATTCTCAACGTATTTAATTTTTTTTAGTTGCTGGTGAAGCTCTTTATAAGCATTGAAGAAATCTAATTGAAACAACTTATCCGTTTGTATGCCTGCAACCAGCAGGTTTCCATCATCGCCAAATTTTGCCTTGAATGCTTTGTAGTCGATGTACTTGGCATTATCGGTGGGTATTGCTTTTGAAAACTCGTAACTGAGTGTAACTTTTGAAGCAAAGTATCCCATTACTATTGTTGTCAATAATAAAAGGACCAGTAAAACCTTCCTGAACCTAAGTACAAATTTTCCTAAACGCTGCCACATATATAATGGATAATTGATTAATGGATAATTGATAATAATGCAAAGAAAATCTATTTGTACTAATTGAACGAAAAGCTGAGAAGATGTTTGGTATTTTTGAAATGTCGCAGTTAGCCTTAATTTGTTGACCCGCTCAAACGGATTAACGGATTACGGATTAACGGATTAACCATATTATGACACATAAAACCAGGGGTATTGTTTTACGGAGCATCAAATATGGCGAAACCAGCCTGGTGGTTACCATATTTACCGAGATCTTCGGCATACAAACCTATATGGTGAATGGTGTGAGGACCTCAAAAAAATCGGCAGCTAAAGCAAATCATTTTCAACCAACGGCAATTCTAGACCTGGTTGTATATCACAGTGAGAACAAATCCATGCAGCGCATCAAAGAATTTTCCTGGGGCCATCTCTATTCAGCATTATTAAGTGATGTTATTAAGAACAGTATCGGTTCTTTTATGGCCGAGTTGTTGCATAAATGCTTAAAACAACCCGAAGCCAATGCCCACCTGTATAATTTTTGTGAAGAATCTTTTTTAGAACTTGACCGGGCAAATAAAATTGTCGCAGCAAATTTTGCACTCTTCTTCACCCTGCACCTGACTCATTTTTTTGGGTTCCGGATGACAGACAATTACAGCACTGATGACCAGGTGTTGGACCTGCAGGAAGGAAGTTTTATTGACCACCAACCAACGCACCCACATTTTATTGATGGAAAAAATGCTGAGCTAACTGCACAATTATTAAAAGTGATGCAGCCCCATGAGCTCGGGCAATTTTCCCTGAACGGAGAAATAAGAAGAATATTATTGCTGAGATACCTGGAATATTATGCGCTCCACATTCATGATTTTGGGCAAATGAAAACCCTGCTTGTACTCCACGAAGTGCTGTAGAAAGATCAGTTCAAAACTTCATAGAATTTTTCATCGGCAATATCACTGGCGCTGAGTGTAAGATGTATATTGAGGTATTCTTTTATTTTTTTTGCCATCTGCTCATCAAATATTCTTAAGATAAGCTTACTCCCGGCTGGAATGAACGGGAGTTTAACCCGATCTCCAGGTTGATGGAGTCATCGTTAATTACTGATATCAACGCACGGGCCTGTGCAACATTCGTATCATCCAGTACTTTGGATAATCTGCCGTCGCCAATATAAATATCCGCTCCCAGTTGCCTGAAATAATCCAGGTAACGGCTGTCTTCATTCTGTTCTATAATGATCAGTCTTTCTCCTTTTAGTAATAATTCTTCCGCAATAAAATAACCCAACCTGCCCAGTCCGCAAAGAATGATATGATCCCTGAGATGATATTTTTTTCTTCCCAATGCCAGCATGATCCGTTTCTTTAAGATGCGGTCGATGGTAAGTGAAAAGATCATCCAGATAAAAAATGTAGAAGACAGGATAAGTGTTATTCCAACTATTTTACTCAATGGTGAGGAAGCGGCTAAATTGATATCCCCATAACCCACTGTAGCAACAGTAACGATCACAAAGTAAAATGAATCGATCCAGGATAGCTTTTCGTGAAAATGAAAAAACAAGACCGCAATAAAGATCACCCCAAGAAAAGAGAGTAAAAGTTTTTGTATTAAAGTGTCCTTTTTTCTAAAGCCGGTTTTAAGCATCTTATTCATTGTCCTGGCCCCGATCTTTCTTTCTAAAGGCTGAGACAAAGCCGCTACAAAATATGGTGCTGCAATTTTTGCCGGGTTGAAAATGGTAACATTGCTATGTTCGGCCTGCAAATGCGGTGTGAGGTTTTCGTTAAACAAAGAAGCAGTAACAGGCATGCCGGGATATAAAGAGATCAATGCAATGATCAGCTGCAGGTTAACCTCATCTTTTTCATCAAGCAGGTAAACCATCCTGATCGTATCAACATCCAGTTTCTTTAAAAATTGCCGCAGGTTTACAATCATGGAAACAGATTGCCCACGGGGTCCTGCGGATGATGCTGCATTAACCTCATCAATAGTAGCATGAACAACCTGGTAATTGCCCTCATATAATTTTTCAATAAGCCGGTAAGCCAGGTGGCCCGAACCAAAAATCAGAATTGTTTTCTTCTCCATATGGCAGTATGAATATAAGATATTTGATCGTACATATTTTTATTTTCAAGGCATACCTTTATCTTTAAAATCTAAATTCAGTATATGAATAAAAAGGAACTTTGGTTAAAATTAAGGGGCTATCATTTTGACCACCTGGTACCCACCAATCTCTGGCAACATATTTCATCTGCCTTTGGCGGAGCCGATGCATTCAAAAAGCATTGCTCAAGGCCTTTGCTGCTAAAATTGCACGCAAACATGGCTGGAGCAATGCTTTTGCATTACATGCCATTTCGGAATATAAAAAATTTGTGTACCTGGGTGTGGTGAGTGATTTTCATGTTACACCTTCAAAGATCATTGATGTTGTCTGGCATGAGCATATACTTTTTACCCGTGCATACCGTGAGTTTTGTGATGGGGTGATCGCATACCAGTTCGATCATCATCCCGAACTGATACCTATGGCAGATGAGACCGGCCGGTTCAATGCACAGTATTTAGACACTGTAGAATTTTATGCCAGTGAGTTTGGTTACGAACCGCCAACAGCAATCTGGGGCGAAACCAAATTCAATAAAGAAAAACTAAAAGAAAAGAATTACAGTTCCCGGGAAAAAACTGTCTACAGTTCAGATAGTTCCAATACTTATTATTCAGACGATTCATTATCCAGTTATTTTGGAGGTTCTACTTCTACAGAATTTGGTGGCGGTGATTTTGGCGGTGGGGGTGCCAGTGGTGGCTGGAGCGATGGGAATGCAAGTGATAGTGGCAGCAGTGATGGCGGCGGAGACAGCGGCGGCTGTAGTGGAGGATGCGGCGGCGGTTGCGGAGGTGGTGATTAAACCTATAGCTGATCAGATAAGCCTTTTTACTTTTTCAAGTTTTGTTTCGTCGATCAATATTACTCCGGGTTGTTTTCCTTTTTCAAAACTACCCAGCATCTCATCTACCTGCAATGCTTTGGCGCCATTGCTGGTAGCCCATTTCAGTAAGACCGCCAGGTCGATCTCTGTAAAATTATTTTGCAGTGTTTTAATTTCTGCCAAAATACTCAGCTGATCATTTGATGCAAGGCTATCGGTTCCCAGAACAATATTGTCCGTATGTTGCATCAACATTTTTACATCGGGTAATGTATTGCTGATGTAGAGATTGGCGTTGGGGCAAAGGCAGAAGAAAAGCTTGGAGTTTGGGGTTTGTGGTTTGTGGTTGAGGAACTCAATATCTGTTGTAGCTGTTACAACATTATGTACTAAAATGATCGTTTGGCCTTTTGTAAAATGCGGCAGCCAGGTTTGTAAACTGGTTTTTTTTGATGGCTTAAAAAAAGAAATATCAATTCCCATTTGTTGATAAAGCCGTAAAAACTCTCCCGTTCCTTTTTCAAAAAATTCATTTTCAGCAACAGTTTCCTGGTTGTGAATGGTAAGTAAATTATTACCCGACAGATCGTTTATCATACCAAACATACCAGGCGAAACTGAGTAAGGTGCATGAGGGTTGATACTTGATAACTGGCTCTGGATACCGGACTTGTAATCTTCAAGAATTTCCAGAGATTTGCCAAATCGTTCTTTCGCAAGTGCCGGAATAAAACCGCTGGCTTCAATAAAATTATGATACTGTAATCTTGCTTTGTTCTTTTGGGGGATGGTGAGTACATTATTGCAGATATCCCCAACTGCAACAATACCATTTTGCAGCATTTCATCTTCTGCATCTTCAATTGCTTCCAGTATATCATGTTCTGCAAAATGCCTTTCGGTTACCACTTTCAAAACAAAATCAACCAGGCCGGTAAGTTTGGGTATATGGCCTTTCATGTGCGAAAGCTCTAGGTGACAATGTGCATTAATAAAGCCCGGGCATAGAATGCCTTTTAGTTTTTCAATATCATCGCCAGCTTCACTTTCATTAACTAGGCCTGTAATTACACCGGCTTCATCTGTGACCAATACCTTATCAAGGAGAAATTGGTAGCCATTAAAGATCTTATCTGCTGAAAATTTTCTGTACAAAATGATTGGTTGATATATTGTAAATTTGCCGCTCCCGATAAATAGTAAAACACATATTATGCCACCAATTGGCGAAGCCGGGACAAAGATACTATGTTAGATAAATTAGATGCTATAAAAGGAAGGTTCGATAACCTGGGAGTTGCACTTACCAACCCTGAGATCGTGAGCGACAATAAGAAATTTACTGCCACCAGTAAAGAATACCGCAGCCTGGAGAAGATCGTGAATGCCCGCAATGAGTATGTTAAACTGCTTGATGATATTGAGTTTAACAAAGAAGTGCTTGGCGGCGATGACGAGGAAATGCGCAATCTTGCCAAACTGGAATTACCCGAACTGGAAGAAAAGAAAGAAGCGATGGAGAAACAACTCCGCAATATGCTGATCCCGAAAGATCCTTACGATGAAAAGAATGCTATACTGGAAATAAGGGCCGGCACCGGTGGTGATGAAGCTTCGCTTTTTGCAGGCGACCTGCTGCGTATGTATTTAAAATATTGTGAAAAGAAGGGCTGGAAAACAGCTATACTCAGTGAAAGTGAAGGAACCGTTGGTGGTTACAAAGAAGTGCAGGTAGAAGTGGTGGGCGATGACGTGTATGGTGTTTTAAAATTTGAAAGCGGCGTACACAGGGTTCAACGTGTGCCTGATACCGAAGCCAGCGGCCGGGTTCATACCAGCGCTGTAACCGTAGCAGTAATGCCCGAGGCTGAAGAGGTGGATGTGGAATTAAAGGAAAGTGATGTGAAAATGGAAACGGCCCGAAGTGGTGGTGCAGGCGGACAGAATGTAAACAAAGTGGAGACCAAAGTTTTTCTTACCCACAAACCAACTGGCATTGTGGTGATGTGCCAAACAGACCGTTCGCAGCTGGGAAACCGGTTAAAAGCCATGGAAATGCTGAGGACCCGTTTGTATGAAGAGGAAGTTAAAAAAGTGGAAGAAGCAACTGCCCACATGCGAAAAAGTCTTGTAAGCACAGGGGACCGGAGTGCTAAAATAAGGACCTATAATTATCCGCAGGGCAGGGTTACCGATCACCGCATCGGGTTAACAGTGTATAATTTAGATACCATCCTTAATGGTGAAATACAGGAGTTCTTAGATGCTTTGCAGTTTGCAGAGAATGCTGAAAAATTAACAACACAGAATTAAAGGTCAGTTTTCAATATCTTACTTACCTTGTAAATATTACTACGCCCGTTATGTTTCAATAATATTCATCATCAAAAAACCAAGCTTATGTTAGAAGAATTATTCAACCTTGTAAAAGGGTCGGCCGGAGATGCTGTCATTAATAATCCTGATGTACCAAACGAGCAAAATAATGAAGTGGTTGCAGAAGCAACAAATACAGTTGCATCCGGCCTGCGCAATATGGTTGCCGGCGGTGGTTTAGAGAATATCATTTCATTATTCAATAATAAAGGTGGGGACCAGGGTTCGGGCAAGGGCTTATTGAGTAACCCTATCGTAAACATGATGATCGGGCATTTTGCCAGTAAACTCATGAGCAAGTTTAACCTGGGCGGTAACCAGGCAAATAATGTGGCCAGCAATTTAATACCTACTACCATCAGCAACCTGATCAACAAGACCAATGATCCCAATAACAGTGCTTTTTCCCTTGAAGGCTTATTGAATTCAATTACCGGTGGAAAAACAGCCGAAGTAGTTCAGGAACAACAAAGCGGCGGTAACAGCGGCTTTAATTTCCAGGACCTGATCGGGCAGTTCACCGGTGGCGGCGGACAAAGTGGCGGAGGCGGAGGTATAATGGATATCGTTTCCAAACTGGCAGGGGGCGCCCAGGACCAGCAGCAAAAAAATGGTGGTGGAGGGTTGATGGACCTGATCAAGGGTTTTATTAAATAAAAGAAATTATATAAAAATGTTAAAGCACGTTGAAAATCAACGTGCTTTTTGTTTGTCGTTAAACTACCGATCTGAAAGAAGGTCTATTATATAGAGGTTTTTGAATAGTTTTTATACTCCAAAAAGTATAAACCCGAATATTTAAAAATAATAATAGTTAACACAAAATAAAAATCCTTTGGCACCAGTTTTGCGTTACTATATGTACAAACAACGATAATTCAATTTTCTCATAAGCAGTTAGTTTTGGTAACGGCCCCTGTTTCCACAGGGGCTTCTCTTTTTTACTCATTTTTCCATTTTAGATAATAAAACAACTGTAATAACTAATGCTTTAGTACTTTACCTTTGCAATCCCTTGTGGAAGAATTTTCCCAGGATATCCAAATTTCACATTCATTGGCTACAGAAACATCAGATAGAAAACAGTTTTTTAAAAGACTGCGCAACAAAGAGGCTGCAGAACCCGAGGAGATGTCCTTTATGGGTCACCTGGAAGCATTGCGCTGGCATTTGATGCGGTCGGTGATCGTTTGGCTGGCAGCAGCGATTATCATTTTTGTATTCAGGGATTGGGTGTATGATAATATCATCCTTGCCCCTTCAAGCCAGGATTTTATCACTTATAAAAGCTTATGCGACTTTGGTCAATGGCTGGGTGTTGGTAACAGCCTTTGTATGCCTCCTATAAAGATCAAGTTCCTGGTGACCCAGGTTAACGGCACATTTACCTCTGCTTTAACTATTGCCATGATCGGAGCGGTCATCGTTGCCTTCCCTTATATCTTCTGGGAATTATGGCGCTTTATAAAACCCGCCCTCTCTGCAAAAGAAAAGAAATATGCAAGAGGGAGTATTTTCTGGGTATCGCTTTGTTTCTTTTTAGGTGCTGCTTTTGGTTATTACCTGCTGGCACCTTTCACTTTTAATTTTCTGGCCTCATTCACTTTAGGCACATCCGGTGCTATCGAATACCAGCCAAGTATCAATGATTATATAGATAGTCTGACAAACCTCATTTTAGGGTGCGGAATTGCTTTTGAACTACCCATACTGGCCTATGTTTTAGCAAAGATAGGGTTGATAACTGCCAGCTTTTTAAAGCGATATTCTAAATATGCATTTGTTTTAATACTGCTCATCTCTGCCATTATTACCCCTTCACCGGATATTACAAGCCAGGTAATTGTGGCTATTCCTTTATTATTACTTTACTGGATAAGCATACAACTTGTTGCCCGGGTTGACCGCAGAAAAGCGAAGGAAGAAAAAGAGTGGAGCTGATTTTAATGGATAATTTTTTAATGGATAATTTTTTAATGGATAATTAATAGTGAAGCTTTAGAGATCATTGGTTTTTTTTACTGTTTCAAGTAATTTATATACTGTAATTTTACAAAGACATTATCCATTTATTTCATTATCAATTATCCCTTATTTATGTCTCCCTTCAACTTAACACTCCCCATTGCCATTGGATGCGATCATGCAGGATTTGATTGTAAAGAAGACCTGATCTCTGTTTTGGAAGGAGAAGGCTTAAAGTTCAATGACTTTGGAACCTATACAAAAGATTCAGTTGACTATCCTGATTTTGCTCACCCTGTAGCATCAGCAGTAGAAAAAGGCGAAGCGGCTTTTGGTATTTTATTATGCGGCAGCGCCAATGGTGTTGCCATCACTGCAAATAAACACCAGGACATCAGGGCTGCTATTTGCTGGGGAGAGGAACTGGCCGAACTTGCACGCAAACACAATGATGCCAACATCATTTGCATACCTGCCCGTTTTGTACGGGATGGTGATGCTGAAAAAATGCTGGATATTTTTATGAATACAGCTTTTGAAGGTGGCCGCCATCAAAACCGGGTTGATAAAATTGCTTGTTAAAAAGGTTTAATGGTTTTTAGTTCAGCCATTGGACATAACTATTAAACGAATTCAACCCTTAAACCTTTAAACCCCTCTATCGCCGTTTATCAAAAATAAAAGCAAGGCTTTGTTGTTTTGATTATTTTGCCCGTCACTAAAATTTAAAAATGAAAAAACTATTATTTTTTATCTGCGTTTTTGCAGGTACAAATGTCTTGTATGCACAAACTGATGCTTCTGCAAAATATGCAACAGTCATTACCGGTAAAAGCCTTAACAAACACCTGAGCATTATTGCCGGTGCCGAAATGGAGGGGCGTGAAACCGGTACCGAAGGCCAGCGGAAAGCAGCAGCTTATATTGAGGCCCAGTTTAAAGCTATAGGTTTGAAATCTGTAGATGCATTAAAAGGCTATCAACAATTTTATCCATTATACCAGGATAGTTTAAAAGAGGCACAACTCACTGTTGCCGGTAAAGCCGCTGAATATGGTAAAGATTTTATTGTACAGTTAAACAGCAACGAAACCGGGAAATTCAAGGGAACTAAAATTGTTTTTGCGGGATATGGTATTGATGATGCGAAATACAATGACTATGAAGGCTTGGATGTAAAAGGAAAAATTGTAGTCATCTTTCTGGGTGAACCCAAAAAAGACGGAAAATATTTTTTAGGTGTTACCTCCGGCCGTTCCAGTGCATGGACATTCCCGGGTGTACCTAAAAAACTGGAAGCTGCTGCTGCCAAAGGTGCAGCAGGTGTGTTGATCATTAATCCAAACCAGGAAACCTTTAGCGAACGGGCTGTTGCCGGTGGTAAAAAAACCAATGTTTATTATCCCAGGGCCAATACTGCCACTAAGACATTAAATTTTGCACAGCTGTCTCATGCATTTGCAAAAACAATTGTGGGCAACAATTTTGATACGTTGCTGAAAATTGTAAAGATTAATGGAACAATAGGAAACCAATGGACGGCAGAAAGTAAAGCTAAAATTGCTTACAAATTTGAAAAATACCGCAACACCATTAATGCCAGTAATGTGGTTGGTGTTATTGAGGGAACCGATAAAAAAGATGAGTACGTTTTTGTTACAGCTCATTACGATCACATAGGTATCACCAACGGAAAAATTAATTATGGCGCCGATGATGATGGCAGCGGAACTGTAGCAGTAATACAAATGGCAGAAGCTTTTCAAAAGGCAGCTGATGAAGGCAACAGGCCCAGGAGAACCATGGTTTTTATGACCGTGAGTGGCGAAGAAAAAGGCCTTTGGGGAAGCGAATATTACAGCGATAATCCTTTTTTCCCTTTGGATAAAACCACCGGTGATCTGAATATTGACATGATAGGCAGGGTAGATACAGAACGTATGACAGCTGATACACTTAATTATGTGTATGTGATTGGCCACGATAAAATAAGCAGCGACCTGCCCATTATTAACGAAGGCGCCAATAACAAATATACCAACCTGGTACTGGATTATAAATTTGATGACCCCAACGATCAGAACCGCATTTATTTCCGCAGCGATCATTATAATTTCGCCCGTAAAGGCGTACCTGTTTTATTCTTCTATGATGGTATGCTTAAGGCAGATTACCATAAACCAACCGATACGGTTGATAAAATAAACTGGGACTTGCTTGAAAAAAGAAGTCGTATGATCTTTCATACTGCCTGGGAAATGGCAAACAGGGATGCGATGTTGAAGAGAGATACTCCATTGAATATGGGGACGAGGTAGAACTAGGGTATTAAATTAAAAATCACTGAAGGAGTTCGAAATGCATATCTAACTAATTGATTTACTGAGAGAATCAACACCCATGTCATTTTTACGTAAAATTTTTGAAATTTAAAATAATAAATATATATCTTGCACCACATAACCAAAATTAAACTGTACATGCACTTTCTAACTCAATTAAGCGTATGTAATATTTTACCCTAAAATACGTTAATATGAAAAGTGGAATTCGTACTGTCCAATCTGGCAGCATTGTTGCAGAAACAAAAGCTGAAGGGATATCGAATGCAATGATGACAGATTTAGAAATATATAAGGCACAGCTCGTTGAAGCAGCTCATAATAGCTCCAATGAAGTATTTACAAACCCAGATAATGGGCATGCTATAAAAGCTTTTTCTGTTCTTTTTGATAACACAACTCATAAGATATCATTACTCGCAAAAGACTTTAATGGTGATATTTCTAACAACCCTGAATATGTTGACTCTTTAAAAAAATGTTTATTGAGAAACGTAGAAGTAGAAATTTTAACCCTAGAAACTCCAAAAAATTCGGAAGGATTCAATGAATTTTTGAAGTATAAAGCATCCGGAAAAAAAGTTACAATAAAAAAAGCATCTGAGGAATCAAAAAAAATATTAGACGATTTTTCTTCAGAGAGTTTACTTTATTTCGGCCAAATTTTTAATCTTCAGATTTTTGATGATAATAAATATAGAATTGAATATAATCCTGATGAATATAGTGCGCTTCTATCATTTAGCGATAAGGAGATAACTGCTAAGTATTACTCCAAGTTTAAAGAAGCCTTTTTAAAAGCGGATATAATCGCTTAATCTACTCATTCAACTTCAATACTAAACCTAATTCATTATGGCTGAAGTATTCGCTTTAGGGCATTTTTTTGGTTTTACAGCAGTTGCTAATTATGCTACTTCTATTTTTAAAAGTGCTCAATCAAGTATTCTTGAAACTATAAAAAACTATGATTTTTCACTCTTATATTCAGAGAAAGAAAATACTGAAACAAAGTTACAGGATGCTGAAAAAATTGTAGCGAATTGGCATAAAATTAAAAATGTTGAAAAAAAGAAGAAAGCTCAGGTATTATCTCTTGAGTTAATAGAAATAAAAAGGAAATTTGAAACATTAAGAATAAAGGTGGATGGGTATTTACAAAATGGAGCAGACGGAATAGAGTTAACAGACTCTTTTTGGAATACATATAAATTCAGAATCTTGCCTTTATTTATTTTATCAGGGACATTCTCTGTCATTATGTTATTAGTTGCTGCATTTGATGAACTTTTTAAAGATTTCGAATTTATTCATCTTAATACATATTGTGGAGTTTGTATTGTGATGTTTTCCTTGGTTATATACAATTCTTCAAGTAAAAAGATTAATACCGACATAGTTAAGCAAACAATTTTTTTAAATACTTTACTTATTGGCCTTACTTTTCTAACAATTGGTTTGGTTTCTATCATGTCAAATTTTACCCATCTTTATCCTATATCCTTGGCTTTAACAAAACTAAAGTTGTTTTTTTTGATTCTATTTTCACTAGCTTTATCTGGCATGCCTTTTTTGATAATATTATATAAGCATCAAAGATTAAATTATGCCGCTAAAAGTCATTCAAAGGAAATTCCAATTTTAAAGAGTAGATTAAGTACATTTCTTCAAAATGTACAGAAATTATGATATTTTACCATCCCAATATCCATGCAAATATCAACGGTGCTACAATGGTAGCATCACTTTCCACAATAAATTTAGGTGTTGTAATATCTAATTTGCCCCAGGTAATTTTTTCGTTGGGCACAGCACCGGAGTATGATCCATAAGATGTTGTTGAATCACTTATCTGGCAGAAATAACTCCAGAAAGGTACATCATGCCATTCCAGGTCCTGGTACATCATGGGTACAACGCAAATAGGAAAATCGCCGGCAATACCGCCACCTATCTGGAAGAAGCCAACACCTTTTCCTGCTGAATTGTTCCTGTACCAATCAGCCAGCCAAACCATGTATTCAATACCACTTTTCATAGTGGTAGCTTTCATTTCATTCTTGATAATGTACGATGCATAACGTTCGCCTTTATCATCAGCATCTTTCCATATTTTATGGATATGTTGTTGCAACCTGCGGAAAGCTTCTTCTTCCGGAATGCAGGTATCGGTAACGCGGTTGTAATGGTTCTCCAAAAGATCCCATTCTTCCTGTGGACTCAGATCCCTGTAATTAGGTACTCTTTTATAGTGGCTATGCGCCACCAGGTTCATGATATCTTCTTCCAGGTTGGCACCGGTGCAGCTGATGATAGCCACTTTATCCTGGCGTATCATTTCTGCCAGGCTTAAACCCAGCTCAGCAGTACTCATAGCACCTGCCAGGGTTATCATCATTTTGCCACCTTCATCGAGGTGTGTTACATATCCCTTGGCGGCATCCATTAAAGCCGCGGCATTAAAATGGCGATAATGATGTTCAATAAAATTAGAAACCGGTCCTTTGCTCATAGTAAATAGTTAAGGCTGCAAAAGTAATTTTTTTTTGGGTACTTAGCCGGGGGATTTTTCTACCTGTTCATCTTTGAACAGGTTAAATTTTACTGGTTGATGATCAATGATCCAGGCAAAATAGGCTGGAACAGGTTTACTAAAAAAATGAGGCACCGCTCTTGACAATCTTTTTTGTGAACATTATATTTGTGAACATTTATTTTGTTCACAGCAAATATGTTCATATGAGAAAGTTAACGCCACCAAAAGATATTCCTGTAAGCCAGCGTCAGCTGGCCCGCTATATCGGCATATCAACAAGCATGATGAATATGTCACAGAGCGCCCGGTATCCATTGCACCAGTTATCTTCCGGGTCTGTTTTAAAAATGTCGGAACTGGTGGTCAGCCACAGGCAGGTACAAAGGTCCCGGATACCGGGTTCTTCATGGCGAAAGTTGCAGGACAGTTTCAACATCAGTGCCGCTAAAACCATCAAAAAGCTGGCATTAGATGCAACCTATTTCAAAAGCAGGGCCGGTATTTTCATACGCCGGCTGGAAGAAATGGCGATCCGGGAAAGGGAAGACAGGCAGTGGCTGAATACGGTGGATCATTTACTGGCAAAGCTTGCCAACACGAAAGAACAGCAGAAAGACCGGCAATGGCTTCAAAACCAGCAGGCGGTTGTTGAAACAAGGTTGCAGAAGAACGGCATCCTGGTGCAGGCTAAACTTGAAATACAGGTAGAAATGAATAAAGCAAAAGCTCTTGCCATCAGGGCAGCGATAAAGAAATTAACGAAGGAAATGCGATGAAACGCAGCTGTAATTTTGAAGCTTTATGAAAAGTCATGCTATTTGATCCATTGTATATAAAAAAACAAGGACCGTATAAAACGGCCCTTATTTTTTCATAGGGTTAATTATTTATCGGCCACCTCCGATCAATACTCCTAACACGATAGCTGCTATTCCACCTACTACCATACCCTTACCAAATGATTTTGCTTTTTGTTGCCTTTCGTACTCCGCTTCCTGTATTCTCCTGTCTCTTTCGTACCGGTTGAGCCTACGGTCATTTCTATACCCGTCAATTCTTCTGTCATAATCCTGGTTCATACGATCGTATTCTGCCTGGCGCCTATATTCTTCCTGGCGGTTGTAATCATTGTTACGTTCCCGTTGGTTATTATACCCATAATCTTTTGACTGATTACGCCCGTTCTGATTCCATTGACCATTTGGCTGATTAACCTGGTAACCGCCCTGGTTGCCATAACGATTGTTCTTGTTTTGAGCTGATGCTGCATTAAAGGACAAGAGTCCTGCTGCAACCAACATAAGTGTAAATATCTTTTTCATAATTGTAATTTTTAAAAGTGATTTAATAGATATAAGATGGATTACTGTGGCTATCGTTTAAACCAATACTGTTAAACCTTTCTAAATGAATGGCCTGTTATTACAGCGTTTAAGTTTAATTAACAGATTTTAAAATACCCTTAACTTTTGTCCACCTGCAAGTTGATTAGTTTTACAACCAATTAAAACAAACCTCATGAAATCAATCTGTACATTATCAGTGATCGCTATGCTTGCACTTTCTTCCTGCAGCACTTTAAAAAATTCTTATTTTACTGTTGATACCCGTAAAAGAGTGGAGGAAAGAGCCATTCCCGTAGAAAAACTCCAGTTCTATGTAGACAAAGACGTAGAGTTAAAAAGAGAATTATCAGCAAGAGATGCTAAAGTAAGCTCCGGCAAAGTAGTGTTCGAGAATGGCAAATATGTTAATATCATTCTTTTAAAAGCCGGCACACAGGGTATTTGCACGATGGCCCTCAACAATACATTGGAGATATCTTTTGAGAACGGTGATAATAAGAATTTGAGATTTGGTGTACCGGAAAGAGCAGGTTCTACTGCGGTGTACAGTCTTTTTGCCGATCAGTGGGTGAACAGTTACAGCACTTATAACCCAAGTGTTGTTCAGGTTGGGAAGATCGTTTATGATGGTGAAGTGTATCATATGCGTTTTAGTGGCGACCGCCCTAAACTGATGATACAAAAAACAGCGAAGGATAAATACCAGGTTAATACAAGGGTTATGAAGGGGCGTAAAGTAGATTAACCCAATAAACATATCTTTTAAAGAGAGGCCTGTATTGTACAGGCCTCTTTTATTTTGATCAACAAGATGAACGAAACTTCTTCGTATTTTTAAGGTCAACCACAAAGACCATGAAACATTTATTTCTTCTAACTGTATTATTTTATCATTACACAGTATCTGCACAAACCATCATACAACGTGATATTGAAATTGAGAAGATGGTGAAAGAAGTCTCAGCTGATTCGCTGAAGTCCTACATAAAAAGCATGGTATCTTTTGGCACCCGTAACACGCTCAGCACACAAAGCAATCCCAAACGGGGTATTGGTGCAGCACGTAACTGGGTGCTGGGCAAATTCAATGAATTTGCAAAACAATCCAACGGCCGTTTATCAGCTTTTATCGATACCACCACTTTACAGCCTGACAAAAGAAGAATTGATACTATCACACTGTTAGGCAATGTGGTAGCCACTTTAAAAGGAACTGACCCCAACGACAACCGCATCTTTATTATCAGCGGGCATTTGGATAACATGCGCAGCAGTCCTACAGAACGTATTGGCGATGCCCCCGGTGCCAATGATGATGCCAGCGGCTGTGCTGCTGTTATTGAATGTGCCAGGATCCTGAGTAAACATAGTTTTCCGGCCACCATTATTTTTGTTACGGTAAGTGGTGAAGAACAAGGTTTGCTGGGCTCGGCCTTTATGAGTGAGAAAGCAAAAAAAGAGAATTGGAATATTGTTGCTGTGCTGAATAACGATATTATGGGTAGCAACAACAGCAACGAAACCAATATCATCAATAAAAGACAAAACTGAGGGTGTTCAGCGAAGGTATACCGGCTTATGAAACAGAAAAAGTTGCAGCCAATATCCGCAACCTGGGTTTGGAGAATGATGGCAAGAGCCGCCAGCTAGCACGCTATGTAAAGGAGATCGGTGAACGTTATGTAGATAATATGGAAGTGGTTTTAATTTACCGCAATGATCGTTTTTTACGTGGCGGTGATCATACACCTTATGTGCAGCGTGGATTTGCAGCGGTTCGTATTACTGAAATGAATGAGAATTATACCCGCCAGCACCAGGATGTAAGAATTGAGAATGGTATCCAGTACGGCGACCTGGAAGAACATATTGACTATGAATATCTCCGCAAAAACACCGGGGTAAACCTTGCCAATCTTGCAAATTTATCCAAAGCGCCTGCCATGCCTGATTCTGTAAAAATGGAAGTAAAAAGATTGACCAACTCCACATTATTATATTGGCAGGTACCAGCTATTGGAAAAGTAAAGGGCTATTATGTATTGGTAAGAGAAACCACCAGCGCTTTCTGGCAAAGAAAAATATTTACTACAGAAACCGAAATGCGTTTACCTTATTCTAAAGACAATTACTTTTTTGCCGTACAATCAGTAAATGAATCGGGGAATGAAAGTTTACCGGTGGTGCCATTGCCAGGGCGGTAAAGTTTATTTCAACAAAGATCTCTTTACCAATTTTATATCTTCATCAACCATTTCTTTAACCAATTCACTTAAGCTATGTTTTGGTTCCCAGCCCAGTTTTGTTTTTGCTTTGGTGGCATTACCAATCAACAGGTCCACTTCGGTTGGCCTGAAATAATCCGGGTCTACTGCCACAACCTCTTTACCAACAGGTAATTGATAATCAGGATCAGCACAAGCAGCAACAACAGCTTTTTCTGCAGGCCCTTCGCCTGTAAAATGTAAACTTATTCCTACTTCATTAAATGCCATGGTAACAAAATCCCTTACTGTTGTGGTCTTGCCTGTTGCGATCACAAAATCCTCGGGTTTGTCCTGCTGCAGCATTAGCCACATCGCTTCTACATAATCTTTTGCATGGCCCCAATCACGCTGTGCATTCAGGTTTCCCAAATACAAAGTATCCTGCAAACCTTGTGCTATGGCAGCAACCGCCATGGTGATCTTCCGGGTCACAAAAGTCTCTCCACGCAAGGAGCTTTCGTGATTAAAAAGAATTCCATTGCATGCAAACATATCATATGCTTCACGGTAATTTACCACGATCCAGTAAGCATATAATTTTGCTACTGCATAAGGGCTTCTCGGGTAAAAAGGTGTTGTTTCACTTTGTGGTACCTCCTGCACCAAACCATATAATTCAGATGTAGATGCCTGGTAGAGTTTGGTTGTTTTTTCCATGCCTAAAATGCGCAGTGCATCCAGCAACCGCAAAACGCCTATACCATCAGCATTGGCTGTATATTCAGGAATATCAAAGCTCACTTTTACATGGCTCATGGCGCCCAGGTTATATATTTCATCCGGTTTTGTTTCCTGGATGATGCGTATCAGGTTTGGCCCGTCCGTCAGTTCGCCGTAATGCATTTTAAAGCGGATATTTTTTTCATGCGGATCCTGGTAAAGATGGTCGATACGATTAGTATTTATTAAAGACGAACGCCTCTTAATCCCATGTACCATATAACCCTTGCTCAGCAATAGTTCTGCAAGGTAAGCCCCATCCTGCCCGGTTATGCCTGTAATTAATGCCGTTTTCATTTGTTCTCTTTATGTATGTTGTAGTAATGGTTGTTTCTGTAAAAAGTCATTGTAGGCCAGTTGTATCCCTTCTTTAAGTTCGGTTTTATAATGCCAGCCCAGGTTATTTATTTTTGTTGAATCTAATAATTTTCTCGGCGTGCCATCTGGTTTTGTTGTATCAAAAACAAGTTTTCCTGTAAAGCCGGTGATCTCACTGATCAGTTCTGCCAGTTCTTTTATCGTAACATCTGTGCCGCTGCCGATATTAATAATTTCCTTCTCATTGTAATTTTCCATTAAAAACAAACAGGCATCAGCCAGGTCATCAGCAAATAAAAATTCCCGTTGCGGATTGCCCGACCCCCAGATAACCACTTCCTGCAGGCCCTGCATTTTTGCTTCGTGAAACCTGCGAATCAAAGCCGGTAACACATGTGAGTTTTCCGGATGATAGTTATCATTTTTGCCATAAAGATTGGTTGGCATTACGCTGATGAAATTAGCATCATATTGCTCCCTGTAAGTTTCGCATAATTTAATGCCGGCGATCTTGGCAATGGCATAAGGTTCGTTCGTTTTTTCAAGCGGGCCTGTTAAAAGATATTCTTCTTTAATGGGCTGCGGTGCCATTTTAGGATAAATACAGGAACTGCCAAGAAACAATAATTTACTGACCGCATTTTTATGCGCTGCATGAATGATGTTTGAAACGATGACGAGGTTGTCATACAAAAAATCGGCACGGTAAGTATTATTGGCAACAATGCCACCCACTTTTGCAGCAGCTAAAAAAACATACTGCGGCTTTTCTTCACTAAAAAAAGTTTCTACAGCAGTTTGATCACGCAGGTCCAGTTCTTTTGAACTGCGGTATACCAGGTTGGTAAAGCCCTGGACAGTTAATGCATTTACAATTGCAGAGCCCACCATACCGGTATGGCCTGCAACATAAATCTTATCCGTTTTATTCATCATAATGAAACTGCTGCTGAAAAATAACAGCGAAGGTACTCGGATATGAGTTATAATTCAAAACAGAGTGTTTGGCCGGCACATAACGAAAACCCCCGCTTTTCAGCGGGGGTTTCTTTACTCAAAACTCAACCTTCACTTTTTTATCTTATTTTCTACTTCCAGGTCGCCGTTACTGTAGCATTTTAATTTTACCGTTTGGGTTTTGTTTGAAACCGTGACATAGTACCTGGTTACAGAAGCGAAAGTCAATTCAACTATAGAATTGTCAATTTCATAACCGGCATACTTGTCGGCAAGGGCCATTGAAATGCTCAATGGCATTTGCTCTGCTGAAATTCTCCTGGAGGTTCCTAATAGCTCCCCGTTTTCGGTGTAAGCTGCATCTACTTTTACATTGTTAAGTAAAAACGATGCAAAATAAAATTCATCTGTCTTTTCCCATTTAACCACGGTGGCTTTGGAAAAATCACTTTCAAATGCAGCTTTTACAACAGGGGATACTTTTTCAGGCTCCGGACCTTTTGCAAATGAGCTGATAGACAACAGCATTACGATCGCTGTTAAAACGGTTTTGATCTTTTTCATAACTATACTTTTTAGTTTGTTTAGAATAGCTGCTTCATGGCTGCAGCTTAATTACAATTCAAAAGTAGTTGCGTGGTGGTATTTGTAAAAGCGATATGGTACCGGCAACGCTAAAGAAGGTTAATTGCGGTATAAGCGGCAAGCTGGTCTTCATAATAATCTACGAATTCATTCGTAAAACTCATGCCAGTATTGCTTTAGCTCTTATTTCTTAAAGAAATTATAAAAGAAGATTTCGTAGTGTTAAAAAGTGAAAGCGGCATTAACTTTTTATTAATGGCAAAACAAAAACTACTAAACAACCGTCTGTTTAAAACAAAGTATCTTTAGTCACGTATGAATTACCTCGCCCATGCATATCTTTCCTTTGAAATTCCTGAAATACTGGCTGGTAATATGATCAGCGATTATATAAAAGGAAAAAAGCAGTTTGATTACCCGTTACCCGTTCAAAAAGGAATAAAACTGCACCGGACTATTGATCATTTTACCGATACGCATGCCGCAACGAAGGATCTGAAATCGTTTTTCAGGCCGCAATACCGGTTATACTCCGGCGCTTTTGCAGATGTCAGATTGTGTGTATGACCATTTCCTTGCTAATGATACGAATGAATTCAAATCAGAGTCAGACTTAAAAGAATTTGCAGAAGATACTTATCAGTCACTGGAATTGTATGCCCCGCTTTTTCCGCTTCCTTTTCAAAAAATGTTTCCGTACATGAAAGAATATGACTGGCTATATAATTACAGGCATACATGGGGTATTGAAAAAAGTTTTGGAGGCGTGGTGAGGCGCTCGGCCTATCTTACCGAAAGCGACATAGCATTTGAGATCTTTAATACACATTACTCAGCCATGCAGGTTTGCTACAATGCTTTTTTTTCTGACCTGAAAAAATACAGTCTCGAAAAATTAGATGAATTATTGAACAGCTGATTTCTGTAACTTAGCCGTTAACAGGATCGTATAACAGGTAATTTACCGGCTCAATTTTTAATATATATCTTATGTTCTTAAAAACAGGATACCCAATTGCTGCATTACTGATCGTTTCAGTAGTATTTTATTCCTGTAATCAAAAGGAAGACAATAAAACAACAACTGAAAACAAGACCTTGCGCTTGCCGGGTTCTGTATATGATAGCCTGGTATTATCTCTTGATAAGTCGCCCATGGACATGAGTTATTTTCCCGCAGATTATCCCAAGCAAAAAATGCTTACCCCCAATATGGCGAACCCTGTTGCCAGGATTATTTACAGCCGCCCGCAAAAGAACGGAAGAATAATTTTTGCAGATTCATCAGTTACTGAAAATGTAATTCAACATTACGGGCAGGAGTGGCGCCTGGGTGCAAATGAGGCTACCGAAATTGAATTTTTTTCAGCCGTTACTATAAATGATAAAAAAATTGCTCCGGGCCGGTATATACTTTATTGCATACCATCTCCCGATAAATGGAAAATGATCATCAATCAAAACCTGTACAGTTGGGGGTTGCACATAGACAAAACCAAAGACATTGCTGAAATGGATATCCCGGTAATTAAAACCAATGTGCAGGCAGAATATTTTACCATGCTTTTTCAACCGGCAGCCGGGGGTTGTGTGCTCATCATGTCATGGAGCAATATAAAAGCCGTTTTACCAATTAACTTCCAGTAATTCTCAGTCCTTAGTTTTTCTTTTCTCAACAGATACTTTTTTTGCAGATATTTACATGATGTGTGGAATTGCTGGAATATTATTACATGCCCCTAATGCCAATGCCCCGGCCCATTTAAAAAAAATGACCGATGCCCTTGCACACCGTGGCCCCGATGGGGAAGGGATGTGGAGTAACACAAAGAATACTGTTCATTTAGGACACAAGCGGCTTTCAGTTATTGATCTTAGCCAAAATGCAGCCCAGCCCATGGGTTTCATTAACCGTTACCAAATAGTTTATAATGGTGAGGTCTATAATTATCCCGAGATCAGGTCTTTTCTTCAAAACAAAGGTTATCATTTTACAACACAGTCGGATACCGAAGTAATACTGGCCGCCTATGATCACTGGAAAGAAAAATGCCTCCAGCAGTTTGATGGTATGTTTGCTTTTGCCATCTGGGATGAAAAAGAAGAAAAACTTTTTGCAGCCCGTGACCGTTTTGGTGAAAAACCGTTTTATTATTACGAGGATACAGGCAATTTTATTTTTGCCAGCGAAATGAAAGCGCTCTGGGCCATTGGTGTAGATAAGAAGATAGATAATAAAATGCTGCTTAACTATATCACCCTCGGGCATGTTCAAAACTGTATAGATAAAGAACAAACTTTTTTTGAAGATATTTATTCGTTGCCGCCTGCACATTACCTCAGCCACGAGCCAGGATCAAACCAGCTTTCAAAAATTACCCGGTACTGGAGTTTAAACAAGGAAATGAAGATCGAGATCCAGGCTGCGGATGCAATTGAAAAATATACAGAACTTTTTGATCTCTCTGTAAAAAGAAGGTTGCGTAGTGATGTGGCCCTGGGCACAGGTTTAAGCGGGGGTTTGGACAGTTCATCCATTGCTTATACCATTAACCAGTTGCAAAAGAACAGCAACAAGGATACAATTAAAATGTTCCAAACATTCTCAGCAACATTTCCCGGCTTTGAGCATGATGAATCAAAATATATTGAAACTGTTTCATCGAATCTACATTTCACCAATCATCAAACTCAACCAACAGCACTCGACTTGGTAAAAGATTTTGAAAAACTTTGTTACCACCAGGAAGAACCTTTTCATTCTTCAGGAATTTTTGCCCAGTACAAGGTTTTTGAGCTGGCCAAAAAACAAGATGTGAAGGTTTTATTTGATGGGCAGGGTGCTGACGAAATTTTAGCAGGTTATCCCCGGTATATCCATTGGTACCTGCAGGAAGTATTAAGCAGAAATAAACTTGGGGCCACACAAGTTGAAAGAAAAGCGTTCCGCAGGAACAACCAGCCTTTCAGGTGGGACATTAAGAATATTATTGCTGCTTACCTTCCTTCGCATGCTGCCATGCAACTGGAAAAATTAGAATACAAGAAAACCATTTCACATCCTGATATCAGCCCGGATTTTTTAGATCAACTGAAACACCAGGAATGGGTAGGCATTCATAAACCCATTGTGACCAAACTAAATGATATACTTCATTTCAATATAACTGAAATGGGTTTGGAGGAATTATTACGGTTTGCCGACAGGAACAGTATGGCTCACGGGCGTGAAGTGCGCCTGCCTTTTTTGAATCATGAATTGGTTGAGTTTGTTTTTTCATTACCATCGCAATTAAAAATGCACGATGGCTGGACCAAGTTTTTATTGCGCCAGGCCATGGACAAAAAACTACCTGATGAAATTGTCTGGCGTAAAGAAAAAGTTGGTTTTGAACCCCCGCAAAAAAAATGGATGGAAGACCCGGCGCTACAGGAATATATTCATGAAGCAAAAAAGAAATTGGCCAATGCCGGTATTCTTACCAAAGCTGCTGTTAACAAAAAAGTAGAGCCCCTTGCTGCTCATGCCGATAAAAATTACGACTGGCGTTACTTATGTACCGCACAGGTAATATAAATTGCTTTTCGGCCTTATTTTCAGACCTTTGCCATTCTTAATTTTAAATTGCTATACGATGAAACTTGCTACTAAATTCATTCATGCCGGTTCAGAACCCGACCCAAGTACCGGTGCCATCATGACTCCCATTTATCAAACCAGCACTTATGTGCAGGAAGCCCCGGGCAAACACAAAGGTTATGAATATGCCCGTAGCCAAAACCCAACCCGCAAAGCACTGGAAGATGCTTATGCCATTATTGAAAATGCAAAATTTGGTCTGGCTTTTGGCAGCGGTGTTGCAGCAACCGACAGTGTGATAAAATTATTGAACCCCGGCGATGAAGTGATCGCAGCCAGTGATATGTATGGGGGCAGTTACCGTTTGTTTACAAAAGTGTGGGAGCGCTATGGCATTAAATTCATTTATGTTGACACAAGTGATGCCGCCAATGTGCAGGCAGTTGTTACTCCCAATACAAAAATGATATGGCTTGAAACGCCAACCAATCCTTTAATGAATATTACAGACATTGCCGCTATTGCTGATATTGCAAAAGCAGCAAAAGCTTTGCTTTGTGTTGATAATACTTTTGCATCCCCTTGTTTGCAAAACCCATTAGACCAGGGAGCCGATATTGTAATGCACTCCGCCACCAAATATTTGGGCGGTCACAGTGATGTGATACAGGGAGCATTGATGATGAACGATGCTGACCTGAGAGAGAAATTATATTTCATACAAAAAAGAAGAAACAAATGCGTGGCTTTGGCGGTATGATCAGTTTTGAATTAAAAGATGAAAGTATGGAAGCCGCCACTAAAGTTTTATCATCCACACATTTATTTTCGCTGGCCGAAAGCCTGGGTGGTGTAGAGTCACTTATCAATCACCCGGCAAGCATGACACATGCCAGCATACCTAGGGAAGATCGTATTAAAAACGGCCTGAGCGATAGTTTAATAAGATTGAGCGTTGGTATAGAAGATGCAGATGATTTGATCGAAGACCTGAGCAAGGCAATAGGATAGAAAAGATGAATTATTTTGTTGAAATCATAGGCTGGATCGGCGCTGTATTGATAATTGGTGCTTATTACCTGAATATTAATGGCAAGATCAAAAGTTCATCGGTATGGTATATTGTGAGCAATTTACTTGGAGGCATTTTTTTTACCATTAATACATTGGTTCACCAG